>Ga0213870_1001435_pt1 | contig 10715 bp, 13 predicted proteins | sample WICALVC2017_Meta_FD_160119 | JGI IMG/M metagenome (GOLD analysis project Ga0213870, IMG submission 160119) | Freshwater microbial communities from subterranean cave lake in Wind Cave National Park, South Dakota, United States - WICALVC2017 | ecosystem: Environmental > Aquatic > Deep subsurface >... | reverse complement strand
GTGTAAATTGGGGACAATTAGAACCTAATTATTCTTCACCAGTACCTTTAGTATTTCCTAACTTCACACAAAATGGTACATTTCTAGGTATGACACTCGCTTCTAATACTTATGCACCACTTTCATTTTTGAATGACATGTTCTTCAAATTTCCAACAAAAATAGAGTCATTAGCATATAACTTAACCTTTAATGTAACATTCAATCAGAATGGGACAAAGGTTATCAACATTTCAATTCCAGAAGATCCTACACAACCTCTATATAAAAATCAGACATTAATTCCTGCAACATGGTTTACATTCTCTCCTTCGGTGTTCATGGCAAATGGAACTGCCCCACCCAATATGACAATTTTGATGAAAAGGCCAGATAATTTCACTATAGAAATAATAAATTTAACTGGCACTATAGGTAGTCAAAACATAACAGGTGCATTTAACGGTACTAATGCTTCATTTAAAGAAGGAAAAGTGATTTTGAATCTTTCAGGGACAGCCGGAGACAAAATAGCTGTTAGAATGCTTATGGGACTACAGGATAGAACATGTTTTGAAAATGCTGTTAATTCAAGTGGGTTCTTTAATGATACCCTTTTTAATTCTCAATGTTTCCAACAAGGATTACCTCCTAAGTTTGAATCTTCTCCAGTTCTGATTGTCAATCAGAGTATAGGTGGAACTTTCAATCCATTTGCTCAAACTCCCGGCGATGCACCACCATTAAACTTTAATGGCACAACAGTTTTTGTTGTTAACGTTACAAATCCCCTTCTAAATTATACTGGAGATAAAATATTCGTAGACTTTAGAATTCCAAAGAACGCAACAATGTGCTATAATGCTAACTGTTCGAATAATCAAACCACAAACATGACTAGAAACGCAAACTTGTCATGGCTAAATACAACCAGCGGTATTTGGAACATAATAAATGCGACAACAACACCTTATGCAAACATAACAGATGGTTGCATAAATATAACAAACAGTTTTACTGACTTTGGGGGCTCCGCAAACATTACAATGTGTTTCAGCAGTTTTGCCTTCAATTTGAATCAGACAGTCTCTCCGGGTATACCTAATGGTTGGATCTACAATGCAAACGCCTCTTTGAATATTTCGATGGATGTTGGTTGGTCGATTGTTAATAAGACACAAAACGCTCCAGGAACAGCAGGATCAACAAATCAAGTTAATCTAACTGTAAGCGGCGGTGAAGGATCTTTCAAGCTAAACGATACTGATTTACCAGGATTTAGTAGCGCAACTCCAAGTAGCGTGACTGTTACTGTAAACAACAAAACTTATACAAACTTTACTTTAGGTTCTCTAATACTGTCTTCACCTGGATCTGGTGTCAATGTTATATCAGTTTCATATTCAATTGCTGCAGCTGCTCCTCCACCATCAAGTGGTGGTGGCGGAGGTGGAGGAGGTTTGCCAACACCATTAAATGTTACAGTACAAAGAGGTAACGCAACAATAGCAGTTCCATTAATAGCAGCAGGGAAGATGGCCAATGTAACTATAGAGAAAGTTGAAGATGTTTCATTCAGGCAATTGAACATAAGCGTTGTAAATTCTGTTAACGCAATAAGTATTTTTATATTGAAATTACCCCAACAACCAGCAGAGGTGACACAGACTGTTAGTGGAAACGTTTATCATTTCATTAATGTTTCTAAGTTCGGTTTTAGAGATTCAGACATTGCTAATGCCAGCATAAGATTCGCAGTTCCAAAATCATGGCTAATAGCTAACAACATAGATCCCAATACAATAGTCTTGAATAGGTTTACAACATTTTGGTCCACATTGCCAACCACAAAGGTTTCTGAAACTACAGATGAGATTTCCTACGATTCAGAATCACCGGGTTTATCTATATTCGCTATTAGTGGTCAATCTTTGCCACCAAGTGCTCAACCAACACAACCTACAGAAGTTCCTCAGGCTCCACCTCAACCAGCACCAAGAGGACCAGACTTTACAGTGATTATTATAGTGATTGTTATCGTAGCAGTCTTAGGTCTATTGGCTGTTTACGAACATACTACAGGCAAGCTTACACACGTCATGACGAAAAAGCGAAAGTAACTAAGTCTAGGAATTTAGTCCTACTAGACATTTCTAAATAATTAGGCCTGTACTAATGCAGTTTGGTTCTTTGCAAAAGACTTTGAAAGATCTGCTCTTTCTCTTACTCTTACATCAGCTTTGTCTTTTCCGTCTATAGATTCTATTTTTATTGTATCGCCTTTAGCTTCGAGTGAATAATTTCCTGAGGTTAAGACTTGATCTGGGAAATATCTTCCTAGCAAGAAAAGGCTTTCTGCTCCATCCGTGTCACCCGATATTTTTGCATATACAGTACCTTTGTCAGTGGTTCTGTCAACTCTTAAATCGACGGAGGCTGTTTTAGCACTTGTAAGAAGATCCTTTCTTAATCCTTCCACATCAGCATATTTCATTTTAGGGCCTTTAGCAGTCAATTCATCAAGTTTCTTTCTTCCAAACATATATTTCACTAAGATTATTTGGATAGAAAAAGATTTATGCTTATGCTAATCTCTTATCGCAAATTTCTCTGTAGGGGCATTTCAGACACTTTTTTGGATTTGTTGTTTGAATAAAATCCTCTTTTTTCGTTGCGAGACTATGTAGCCTTTGTATGGTATTTCTGAGCTCTTCTACATGCTCTTGAGTAACAACTTCTGTCCAGACTACTTTTCCACTGTCTCTATTCTTTATCTGAACATGCAGTTCTAAAGGAATTCTGTACTTGTCCTTCAAGGCTATGGCATAACAAAGAACTTGCATTTTTTCTGATAGAAAAACCACGTCGGTAGGTTTGTCATCGGAAACGATTATCTTGTCAGGCTCTATTGTCACTGAGTCTATCTTTCCATAAAGTCTGAAAAAAGGCGATGTTATTGGGAATTCTCTGGTCACAAAACTTTCCTTATCTTTGGTAGCCCTCTGAACAGCTTCTATTATTGTCAATTTCTCTTTCTTCTCTGCCTCTTCTAAATACTCCTTCTCTTTTTTCTCATGTATTTCCGAGCCTCTTTTCATCTCCTTCGTCTCAGGCTTATAACCCTCCCATTTGTATTTTAATTGGAGTTCGCAATAGTTCTGGCTTTGGAACTCAGAAATGGCTATCCAAGAATTCCCTCTACTGTCGATGAACATAAAGAATATTTATAAGGGTAGACATAAATCTCATAAGTGATTTTATGAAAAAGAAGACTGTGAAGAAAAAAATGGCTGTGAGAGAAGACCCGCAGGATTTCGAGACGGATTTGGATTACTTAGAAGACGAAGTCCGTGATTAAATGCCAAACTGGTTTGCGGTCTTCATCATATTTTTTATATCTGCCATTGTCATTTCAACCTTAGTCATAAAGCCTGAGTCTATAACAACACTTCCACAGCAAATAGGAAACATTACGCAAAATATTGCTTGTAGAAATGTCACAACAACATTTTTTGTTGATGAACCTACAAACTATACGCCGAAATTTAATTTTCTTGGGCACTCTTTGACAAGAACTCAAGATTCTTCAGGAAACTATTTTTATACAGGAAAAGTTACCATACAAAACAGCGAAAGCTTTAATGCAAACTTCACCGTCAACTATACCTTTAACATCACTTTTCAATCGTCAAAATTAAACACGACGTCACAAACCTCTGGTTTCAAATCACAAGAAATACAGACATACTTCTTCGTTGTTAATGTTTCAAGGGGGGATGAGGTTACTAGCACCTTTGCCATCATACCTAAGAATATAGCAATAACATTAAAAGTAAACAAGACAAACACAACAAGAGTTTGCGGTTAATATATAAACTTCTTCTTTTAATTATATTCATGGCAAAAAAGAAAGCTTTCGGCGGATATCAGATAAAACCTGATGCACATTTATCCAAGATTATTGGCAGAGCTCCTGTATCACCTGCTCAAATGACAAAGAAAATATGGAGCTATATAAAAAGAAAGAGATTAGGCAGAAGATAAAATAAGGTTAGAATCTGATATATATTAGCGGTATTTTTCTATTTCTATCATAATTTAAAAACAATAAAGTATCAAAATTTCATATGCCGTCGTGGCAGAGCTAGGTTTAATGCGCCAGGATCGTCTCAAGTTTTGATTTGAGATGATAGCGTAACTTGAGAGCAAATGACTCTTATGGCTTGACTCTGAGTGCGGCGTAGATGAAGAGTGACATGCGATAGGATGCCGAAAAATCTGGTGTCCGAAAGGACGCGCAGGTTCAAATCCTGCCGACGGCGTTTACTTTCTTTAAAAGAATACCGATATTTTTAAAGATTTAATTCCACCTAGTCTGTGACTGGTGGATAGCTAATTCTTATTCTATGTTTTCTAAGAAATAAAAAGGAGCACTTCAGTGCTCTTGAAACTAGACCTAGCTTTAGCTAGGTCGAGGTAGGATATAAACTTTTCGGAGGTAGTTCTGATGGATGATTTATCTAGCTACAGCTCTAGCGTTGGCAGCTACTCAAGGGAACTTCTGGCTATAAGCTGCTCCGCGAGTTCCCGTTCTTGAAGAGGCAGTACTTCTGGGATTCAGGACTTTGGAGCCCTGCCACGTTCTTTGACAGCTTGGGTAGAAACATCGAAGATGTTTCGGATTATGTTAAATCGCAGCAATACCACTAGTCTCTGACTAGTGGATGCATTTAAGATTTATATATCTACTACTATTTAGTGATTATATGAATCTTTCACCAGAACTTGAAAAAGAGTTGAGCAAGAAGACTGTAATAGCCACAATTGTCGGGTCTTCAGATACGATTAGGAATCAATTTTTCAGAAGATTTGCTGCAGAAGCTAAACAAAGAGGCTTCGACATGGCAGCAGTTTTCCAAAAAAGATATGACCCAGACATTAGGAAACACTATGAGCTTCATGGTTTTCATACTTATGAAGAGGAAGTGGCTGGTTATGGCAAGGCTTCAAGATTGGCCTTCAAGCATGCAAGAGATTTAGGAGAAATCGTAGCCTTTGCAACGTCTGAAAAATTTAATTATGTTCCACAAATTCCTAACACAGTTTTGCCTGTTTATGTTGATAGAGCAGACATAGTTATACCTAGAAGAAGGTCGTTAAGTAGCTATCCAGCTAAACAACAGCTTACTGAGAGAGAAGGCAACGAATTTTACGAACAACTAACTAGACTTCCATTCGATGCAGTTTGGGGCACTCACACATCTAACAAAAAAGCTGTTCAAGTTTTTCTTGATTATGAAAATGCAAATTTTCCAAGTAAGATCGATAAATGGGACTCAATAATTGTTCCTATCATTGATATGCCAAAAGCAGGAATAAGAATGGAATCTGTTGAAGTTGATTATGAATGTCCAAAAGAACAACGCTTAGCCGAAGATATCAATCCGGATTCTGTAGCCAAAAGATATGAACAACTTTCTATGACAACTCGCGCGATGCTAGAAAGACATAAACAACTTTATCCAGAGTTGCATAGTAGAAAACGTTGAATCATCTTAATCCTTAACTATTCTGAAAAAGTATGCAGCTACTGTTATGAACAAAGCAAAACCTATTGCTACTGAAATATCTATGTTATTTGTAAGAACATGCGTCACGCTCATGTTCCAAGTCCATCCTGGGGTTCCCCAATTCCATACTACGTTATCGATAGCGCCATACAAAAGAAACAGTCCTATCAATGTGAAAAACAAGAATACGAACTTCAAGTGCTTTATCGATCCTAAGAAACCTCCTATTGCACCGTAAACAACGCCAATTATTGCAAGCGCAAGAGGAGAGTACAATAAGGTTGTTGATACAACATAAGGCAAAATAAATTCTATGGTAGGCACCGTCAAGGGAATCCCAGCTACGCTGTTAACGTAAATGCCTAAAATCCCGTTTAACACCCCTCCCATGAGACCCGCCATAGCGCCTTTGTTTATTGCGTCATGTGTTTTTTTTCCTCTACCTACATAGACACCGGTCACCAATGCCGCAATCAAAGCTGATAGCGAAGCTATTATAGGAAGAAAATAAGCAACCAGAGCAAACCACGTAACAAATATGATAGCGCCGAGTATGACTTTTAAATCCATAGAAACTATTTATTTTTGTTTGCATATAATAATTAGTATGAAAGGCCGTGCTTCCAGAAAGGTTGAGGGCGGAAAACTTCTGAAAGTAAACGTCGAGACAGGTTACATAATAGAAAATGTAAAAATAACAGGCGACTTCTTTTTACATCCTGAAGAATCTATAGAAGACATAGAGAATGCAGTTTTGAACTGTCACATGAGCGATTCTGAAGGAATGATATGCGAACAGATAAAGAAAGTAGTGAAAGATAAAAACATCCAGCTTGTTGGAATCACATCCGAAGCTATAGCAAGCGTTGCCAAGGAGGCCTTCAGAAGTGGAGTGGAGAGTTCTATCTCTTGAAAATCTTTAATTATTCATAGAAATTTAAACTATTTTTCTGTTTCTACCATTCTCTTGAAATCTTTATTTTTAACTTGAGAGAACAAACAATAACCTAGATTTTTCTTTAAAGTTCCATCAAGTTCTTCTCCAGGTATTTTTTCTATTTCTTCTTCTGTAAAGGGTGGTTTTCTATTTTCTATCCAATCTATTTTCTTATGTTTTTTATTTACAATGTCAAATGCCTCAACTATTGTAGGGGTAGTTATTTTTTTAGTTTCGTATTTGTTAGTTAAATTCTTTAAAATCGATTTTGCGATAATCTCTTTTAATATTTCACTTCTTTTTTCTTCATTGAAATTAGGAGCAATATTTGTTAATAATTGAGAGATTGCAGGAAGATTTTTTAATGCATTATATTCTGTATAAACATTTCTTCCAATTTTTCTTCTCTTTAAATTTACTCTTTCAAAAACTTCATTAACGTCGTACGGGTCTACAATAATTAAGCCATGCAATAAAGCGCTTTCTATTCCCCAAATCATTGCATGGGAAGCTATTATTTTTTTATCTACCATTATTGTTGAAGCTTTATTATCCACTTCAATATTTTGTATCCCAAGATATTCCAAACTTTTAGCTACAACATCTGCAAAATATGCTCTCATATCTTCCAAATGTCTAAAACTGCCATCCCTCGGAACAGCAAATGTATATGCAAGAATGTTTTTCCCAGTTTGAACATGAGAACCGCCTGTTATTCTTCTAACGATATCAAAGGTACTATCTCTTTTTTTAACAGCATCTGTAGCTTGACCGTAACCTAAAACTACAGAATCTTTAGAAAAATCCCAAAATCTAACTGGGACAATTCCTGTTATAGCTCTTTTTAATAGAAATTCTTCTAAAGCCATATTTACTTTAGCATTAAAAGAACCTAATCCCCAATATTCATAGTTAAACATAGTATCTCTACAATCTCAACCTTTTGCTCTTCAACTGGAACTGCCTTTAATTCTTCAACACCAATGTTTCTCATAAGAAGTCCTACTTTAATTATTTTTTCTGATTTATAAACTTTATTTAAAAATTATAATTCAATTATAAATCAACCATATCTATTATTAAAAAGTAGAGATATGTTGGTGCCGGTTTTTGAAGTTTTCTATGCTCTTCTAGTGATTCTTTTCCGAAATAAAGATTACGAATAAATTTTATCCTTGAAGATAAGATAAACATAATTCCTAATCCTAACATAGTTTCAGCGAAGACCCAAGGGTTATAAAATATGAATGAAAGAATAGATATTCCGATAAGTAAGAGACCTAATCCATCATAATTTGTGGGTTTAATCTTCCTTTTCATTTAATCTTCTTCTATCAATAACTTTCCTGGATCTTCAAGATATTCCATCAATGTGTTGACAAATCTTGCTGCCTCTGCTCCGTCTAAAACTTTATGATCGAATGACAAAGATAACGGCAAAATCTTTCTTATAACAATCTTTCCGTCTTTAATAACAGGTTTCTCCATAATTCTACCAACTCCAAGGATTGCAGCCTCAGGATAATTTATTATCGGGGTTCCATGTATTCCACCGATAGACCCATAATTTGTTATTGTAAATGTTCCACCCTTCATGTCTGCCAAGTCAATTGTTCTGTTTCTTGCTTTATCTGATAGATCTTGCAACTCTTTTGCGATCTGTAGCATACTCTTCTGGTCAGCACCTTTTATTACTGGAACAAGCAGTCCATCTTCAACATCTACAGCAACACCGATGTTGTAGTATTTCTTTAGAATTATCTCGGCGTGCTCGTCATCCAATTCAGCATTAAGATAAGGATGCTCCCTGAAAGCATGTATCAATGCTTTCATGATAAACGGAATGAATGTCAAATGAATTCCTTGTGTTTTTGCTTTCTCTTTCTCCCTTTCTCTTATTTCCCATAGTTGTGTCACATCAGCTTCTTCCATGTGAGTAACATGAGCGGCAGTGTGAACAGACTCGGACATATGTTCGGCTGTCACTTTTCTAACTCCCTTCAAAGGAACTCTCTCAACATAACCCCACATGTCATATTTTCTTGTGACCTTGACAGTTAGTGGCGGCTCTGCAAGACCTTGTGTTTGTTGTGCGTATTTTCTTACATCCTCTTCTGTTATCCTTCCTCCTAAGCCTGTTCCCTTGATTTTAGAGATGTCAACCTGCAAATCCTTTGAAAGTCTTCTGACAACAGGTGTTGCTAGAACGCCTGTCTCAATTGGAGCTTGATGAATCTTCATATGCTCGTTCAAAGCCTCTTGAGTTTTCAATCTTGCACCGCAAACTTTGCATACAAAACCTTCAGCTTCTTCTTGTGCTTCTTCAATATATCCGACAACACCTGTGAAGGCCTTCTTCTCTTCTGGTTTATGGACAGCTACAAAAGCAGGTTCTTTAACCTCTTCTCCTTTCTCGCCAATCAGAACTAAAGTTTCGCCAACCTTTACAGTGTCCCCTTCTTTATGATAAATTTTTAGAATTGTTCCGGCTTGCGGAGCAGGGATTTCAACGATTGCCTTGTCAGTCTCTATTTCTGCAATAATGTCGTGTTCTTTAACTTGGTCTCCTTCTTTAACTCTCCACTTTACTATTTCTCCTTCCGTTATCCCTTCTCCGACATCAGGAAACTTAAACTCAGTTGACATTGAGAAGATTATAATTTCTGCGCCTTAAATTTCTATAGATTAGCCCGTACTGTTAAACGTGGAGAGCAGTTGGCCACATAAAATAGGATTAGTTTGGCACCACGATATGCATTCTTGCTCATTTGAAGAACAGTATTGTTGGCACGTCTCACGACTGTTGCATCCTCCAGGTCCTGTAAGGTTTCGCTGATTTCCTGGCAGAAATAGATTTGGCAGTCCGCCTAAAACAGAGAATAGACCAAAACCTGCACCGCCTCCAATGATTTGGTTGTACAAATAGACCATTCCAATTATTATGAGAATCATGATTATCCAGAGAAACAGTACAAAAAACGCAATAAAGGCTATTTTACTTTCAATTTTTTTCAACATCCACAACTGCTGCTCTTGAATGGTTAGCTTTTTCACTACTTCTGTCTTTTTCTTTGCAACTCTCTTTGTTTTTGTCTCAGGTGTTATTACATTTGCTGGAATTTCGAATGATATTTTACTGACTTTTTTGGCCATACTAAAAACTCATAACTTTTTTTATTTTACCTATTATTCTTTCGGGATTTGGATAATAATAGTTTTCTAATTTCGGTAATGGCGGGACAATGTCATATCCTGTCACTCTTTCTACAGGAGCTTGAAGATGCAAGAAGACTTTCTCCATTATCAACGCTGCCAGCTCCGAAGAGAAGCTGCAGGTCTTCGGTGCCTCTTGGACAATCATTGCTCTTCCGGTTTTCTCCACAGATTTTATCACTGTGTCAATGTCTAGCGGTTTCAACGTTCTTAGATTGATTACTTCTGCATTGATATTTTCTTCCAGTGCTTTGTCTGCTGCATCCAAAGAAGTTTTCACCATGGAGCCCCACGCGATTAGTGTTATATCTTTTCCCTCTCTTACAACTTGCGCCTTTCCTAAAGGTATCGTATACTCTTCTTCAGGAACTTCTTCCTTTATTGCTCTATAAACTTTCTTTGGTTCCATGAAAATAACTGGATCAGGATCTCTGATAGAAGATATCAGCAAACCTTTTGCATCGTAAGGAGTTGCGGGGATAACGACTTTCAATCCCGGCGCGTGACAGAAGTATGCTTCTGGAGAGTCTGAGTGATGTTCTAGCGCTCTTATTCCACCAGAATATGGAAATCTTAAAACCATTGGAACGTAGAATCTTCCTCTAGATCTGTTTCTGATTCGTGCAGCATGATTTATTAGTTGATCATAGGAAGGTGGAGTAAAACCATCAAATTGAATTTCTGCAACAGGCTTCATTCCGTTGACAGCCAATCCAATAGAAATACCAACTATTCCTGATTCTGCCAAGGGTGTGTCAATAACTCTTTCATCTCCAAATTGTTGCCACAAACCTTCAGTCACTCTGAACACTCCTCCGTCCTTTCCAACATCTTCTCCAAGAACAATTACTGTCTTGTCTTTTTGCATCTCTTGTTTCAACGCAAGATTGATTGCTTGAACCATCGTTAGCTTTGTCATTTCCTTTTCACTTTTTTCTTTAAAAATCTATCATAAATCCAGATTATAAGACAAGAAATCAAATATGAAATTAAAATCCATGAAAACAACATATAAT
>Ga0213870_1001434_pt1 | contig 10718 bp, 6 predicted proteins | sample WICALVC2017_Meta_FD_160119 | JGI IMG/M metagenome (GOLD analysis project Ga0213870, IMG submission 160119) | Freshwater microbial communities from subterranean cave lake in Wind Cave National Park, South Dakota, United States - WICALVC2017 | ecosystem: Environmental > Aquatic > Deep subsurface >... | reverse complement strand
CAAGGACTAAATGGAAAAACGCCTGCTGAAGCTGCCGAGATAAAGTTAAAGTTGGGAAGAAACAAACTGTTAGGACTTATAAAATATATGGCTAAAGAGCGTGTCTGACGATAAGGTAACTGTATCCTGAACTTTTGAAAGTGAGCATCTCTTACCAACCGCTAACTTAACAATGCACATTAACAAAAAACTATTTAAACCGCTGTTTTTCAATGTAATCATGAAAACAGGAAGAAAGATTACAGGAGGAAAATATCATAGGCAAAAAAAGAAAAAGTTCTATGAAAGAGATAATCAAGAAAGAGTAGTTATACTTGGTGAAACAAAAAGAAAACAAATCAGAACAAAAGGGGGAAACCTAAAAAAAATTCTTATAAGAACAAATATCGCCAATATGGTAATAAAAGGAAAAGCCCAAAAAGTAGAAATAAAGAACGTTATCGAAACTCCTCAAAATAGATTCCTCGCAAGACAAAACCGTCTTATAAAGGGAGCAGTCATAGAGACATCATTAGGCAAAGCAAAAATAACAAATCGCCCCTCTCAAGAAGCCCATGTAAATGTCATTCTGCTTGAGGAATAAAAATTATTCTCTCGAAGAAATTTCGTCGGAAAATACTTTTTTACAACCAAAAACCTTATATACCTTAAAAACAGTTAATCTTTTAAAACTTTCCATAGGTTCTATGAACTACGTAAAAAGATGCCCAGAATGTGGAAGCGTCAATCTGACATATGACGATCAAAAAGGAGAAATTATCTGCAATGACTGCAGTCTTATTATCGAAGAAAAGATGGTTGATACAGGACAGGATGCAGGAGGACAGTTCGACAAATCAGAGAAAAAAGGCCGTGGCGGAGCACCAATGTCAGTGCAAAAATATGACAAAGGCCTAACAACAAACGTTGGAGAAATCTCAGATATCTACAAACTAGAAGCAGGTCAGACTCGTAAATTCTTAAGACTTAAAAAATGGCAAGAAAGAGTTTCTACCTCGATAGAAAGAAATCTCCGTCTAGCAATGTCAGAACTAAGAAGAGTCGCCTCATTTCTAAGCCTACCTTCAGTAATTAGAGATGAAGCCTCAAGAATTTATAACTATGTTTTACAAAGAGGTCTCGTCAGAGGTAGGTCAATGGAATCGGTAATAGCTGCTTGTATCTATGCGGCCTGCAGATCCTATAACATTCCGCGTACATTAGACGAAATCGCAGGAGCATCAGACGTAGAAAGAAAAGAAATAGGGAGAACATACCGCTTCATCGTAAGAAAATTGAAAATTAAAGTCACGCCAAGCTCCCCAAAAGATTATATCTCCAGATTTGCTTCTATTTTACATCTAAGCCCAAAAAGTCAAAATGACGCCCTAAAAATCCTCAAGAAAGCAGATATTGTCGAGTTAACATCAGGAAGAGGCCCTGCAGGAATTGCTGCGGCTGCGCTTTATGTCGCCTCGCTTCTCAACGATGAAAAAAGAACACAAAGAGAAGTAGCAGACGTTGCAGGAATAACAGAAGTAACAATAAGAAATCGCTATAAAGAGCTAATTGAAAAACTGAAATTAGAAGAAAAAATCAAATCAAAAGTCGGACCTGCGGAAAAAATAAAATAAAACCGCTTAAAAACTTCCAAATGAGGATTCTAAAAAAGAAAATCTTTAAAACCTCATTACCAAGCGGTCCACGTCCTGAATCGCGATTAGGTTGTGAATGAATTGGAGTATAAAAGTATATAAGGAAGTTGTTCTTAGTATTTGGTAAGGCAGGAACTGTCTGATATGCCTCTGGAGTTGGTATAAGACTTCCTTTGTTGGAAGCAATTGACGATGAATTAGGAAGCCACGAATGTGGTAGTTCACAACCTCGTTCTTCCCTCTAGTTTAATGCAGGGATGCCGGAGTGGTCAAACGGACTTGGCTTAGGACCAAGTGGCTTAGTGCCTACGAAGGTTCAAATCCTTCTCCCTGCATTTTCTAAATTAAATATCTGTTTTATCTCCATCCATAAATAAATTCTTTTATTCTACTCGTAACTCTACCCAAGCTCAAAACCTTTAATACCTCTATCACTCACTCCTTGCTCCTTTAAACTCCCTGTTTACGTTTTTTCTTTTTTCTTATTGTATATTTTATCTTCCTGTATAAATCCTCCATTCAAAATATCAAAATAGGTCTTGCCTAGTACAACTCCGGTATTCTCATAATGATCTTCAAATGCCCCAATAAATTCATTGTAATTCAAATCTATATGGCTATTAACAATCTCACCAACTTTAAGATCGCTACTAGTAGCATCTGGAACATTAAAATAAACTTTATCAGATAATATATAAAGGCGAGTTACTCTCTCTTTATCATACAAGTAGTTTTTATTATTAAATTCATAATCTTTCTCTAATTTAATTGATTGTAATTCTAAATTCTTCCCACTTTCACTCTTGCTACTAGTCGGAGTCCTTCCCGCATTACCGCTTCCCTGCGTCGTCACACTACTCTCCTTATTCATTCCAATATTCTTCAAACCTATTTCCTTCTCGACAACAATCGCCTTAACATCTCCAATCATATACAAAATCTGAGCTTTATGATGATTCAGCACTGTCTTATTAAATAACGCGTCTAACCTAACTAAACTCTCACTAACTTTCGAATAGTCAATTACTACTGCTGTCCTAATACTATCAACAACATTCCTTAGCTCCTTAATCTCAGCAACAGCAACATCATCCCCAACAATAATTCCCTTCCTCGCCAAATCATCTCTTTGTCTTTTTTCAATTTCACTTAATGTAATATTCTCAAGCTTCTTGTTGTTATCAGTAATAGCATTCTTCACACTCTCCTTATCAAGCCAGCATCTAATTTTCTGATCTCCACAATATCCAACATTGACAAACCTCAAAGGATCACTCTTACTACCAGGGTTCTCACTAGCGCAAATTCTCACAATACCTCTTTGATAAACTTGCGGCAATAATGCTTCTTCTGCGTTCGCTTGTATATTCGGAGATAAAACTGCTGCCTTCAAGTTAGGACTACCGCTAACACATTCACTTTCACTCTTAATATTACTCTCTCCTAATTCATTAGAAGCATAACTATCTCTCAAATAATTAACGGCCAAGCTAGTAGATACTTCCTTAAATCCACATTCCTCTTGGTCATTCACTCTCACACATAATTCTTTATATCCTTCAGAAGCTGTGAAATCACGAGATTCTGTAGCATATTGACCCCTACCAACAAATCCAGAAGCTACCTGTACATTATATGGAATACTATAATATCCAGATTCAGGAGGGTTTCTCAAATAGACATTATAATGTACTCCCTGATCTTTCCCCGCAAAAATATGATAAAACACTTTATATTGAGAGGTTGCAGGTAGAGTAACATCTGTAAATTTAGTTGAACTAAACCATGCATGAAATTGAGGCGGACTATCTGGCTCAATTAACGTCTTAAACGACGTAGGCGCTTTAGCAGAGACAAATGCCTTACAGAATGGCTCCCCTGCCTCCTCAATGCTTCTCGCTCTAAATGCTTTTATCGAATTAACAGCATAACTTTGTGTGAAATAGTCTATAGAATTTTGCATATTCTGCCATGCAGCCATCACAGTAAGATATTCTCCTCCTCCTCTTGTTCCCTGCCCATAAGCACTCTCAACAATTTTCGGCAGAATAACTTTAGCAACAGGCGCAATCTGTCTCCAGAAGAATTCACACAAGTACACAGAATAAATCTGATCACAAATTCCAACTGTTCTTCCAGTTGCCAAACTCTCTTGTAAACAATCTCGATGATTCCTTAAGATTGAAACAAAACCTTCAATACCTGCATGTATTCCTGTCAAACAAACAGGTACAACAATTCCCTCGCGTAAATTCGGCAAGCACAACAAACTAGATCCAATAATTCCAGTCTGAACAACATCTGCCACTGGATACTTACCTCCGAAGTCGCATCTTGAGCTAGGACATATAACAGGATCACACACATTGAACAACAAATGACATTCCTCAGGCGACATAAAGTTCTGACACTGTGTAGCAGGCAAATTAGCAGCAGGATTCCCGACAGCAAAATCTTTTCCGTTAATACTCACAATTTTCTTTCCATATTTTCTAGCCGCCTCCTCAATCGCCTGAACAGCTTGTCCTACCTTTCTTCTCGCATCGCTCTCGCTTAACCCAGGGAAAAATCCTAAAGGCTGCCCTGTATTCAAATTAATCAACTGGCAAATATCATCACCATATCCCTCAAAAAACTGCTCCTGTCTATTCGATCCAACATTACATAAATAGAAACTCGTCACTCTTCCACTAGCATCAAATGCTCCGATACCTCCAAACGCAGGTAATGTCTGTCTTGTAGCAGCGTACCATCCCTCTCTCACATCAAATGGAACAATTGCAGGCATTCCCTTATATGGCTCACTCTCATAATATCTAACCTCAGGATTCTTATAAGGATTAACATAACTTACACTTTCAGCAGAAGTTATTCTTCCAATTCCATAAATCTCAGAAAATTCCCCCTCTCTCTCCTCAAGCAGTTTCTCATAATTATTTTCGCTCTTCTTTACATAAACATCCTGAACAATATATCCTCCTTCACTATCTTTAGCCAATCCTAACAAATAATTTCCTGGAACAAATCCTTTTCTCTTTATACCGCTCACACTAGTATCTCTACTATCATAAACATTAATACTTGCTAAATGAGTATCAACTCCAGTTATGCCGTCGATTTTAACATCGCTAGATACTCTCTTAGCATCAACAACCTCACTAACAATATTCTTCCTCTGACTGCCTGTAAGCTGGGTTGACGAAGGCAATCCTAAATCTTTTGCCTGCTTTTCCTTTTCAAATTCTTCATATCCCTTTCTGTTTTTCAAAATCTGATCATAACCACTCTGCAATAATTTTCCAGAATTATCTTTAATATTTCTAGAACTAGTACTATTCTGCATAATCAAATTATATTCTACCTCTCTCAATTCATTATATCCATACAACCCTTGTTTATTATATCCAGCATCACAATCTCCTAAAACCTCACTTAACAATTTATCTCCGCTACTTGTCTTTACTTTTCTAGTTCCATATCTTGATTTCAAATCATTACAATAACTAACTGCCGCTTTAGCTCTGTCAACATCCTTCCCGCCAAAAATCCCTCCACTTTCAATAGGATAGTTCTTCTCAATATTTTCAATCCTGGAATTAATATCATTGACCGCTTTCTGCGCTTCTTTAACATCATTATTTATTTCATTAGATTTATCATAATAACAAGCACTCAGCGTCGGATATTTCCCAGAATTAACTAAACTGTTACATTCAACAGTCCATCCTTGCATTATCTTCTGTCTTGCTAGTGCCTCTCCACTAATTCCAGTCAAGAAATTCTCTACCGTCAAAACACCCGCGGTCGCAAAGCAAGCTCCCTTCATTCCTGTCACTATATTTCCTAATTTCTCATTAATATTTTCCCACTTCTTAATACTTTTATTCAAATTCTCGATCAATTCTTCTGTCTTCTCAGTTGAAAGCTTTATAGCGCGCTTCTCAATCCCAATCCTCACAGTCAAATTAGTTTCTGTCCTAGTTCCCTGCGCCTCGGGTAATAATCTCACTTTTACAATCTCCTTAATTTCTATATCTCTAACTCTCATGTAAGATTTCTCGCAGACCTTAATCGCTTCATCTCCAATCTTAAAACTATGACTTCCAGATTTTATATTATATCCTCTATCTCTTGCCTTCTCAGTCCTGCAATTGACAGTCGCACTAACGCTATTTTCATCAATAATCCTATCTAATCTAATACTATCAACACTACCGACACCATTATCGCCTAAAACAGTCAAATTCTCAAGTCTAACATTAACAGTTCCTGTCTTTATCTCACTTACTACGAAATCAGCATTTGAATGCTCTCTAGGAACTTTCAGATCTATTAATCTTATATTATAATAGCGATTATCAATATTAACCGTTCCAACTGCCTTTGAAAAATCAAGATCACTCATTCTACTAAGCTCATATCTATAACCTTCACTAAATTCAGAGTCAGAATAAATCTCTATAAATTTTCTAATTAATTCTGCTTTTTTCTCATGTGCCCCTGCCATTCCAGCTAATTCAATAGCTCTCCTCAAAGCCAGCTCTCCCCATCTCTGACTTCCTTCAACATCTCTCTCTCTTTCAGCAGGATATTCGTCAGCAACCTTTTCTAAAGAGTTTATGGCATCAAGCAATTCTTTGTCTTTTGCATCACTAGAATCCGTTTTAATATTGAGAGTTATAATATCATCTTTAATCTTTGCACCATTAATAAGATCAAAAGAACTTTTATTTTTAATAAAATCAGAAACATAACTCGCATCTGCAGACTTAATAGCTCCATCAAAATATTCTTTATTTAACTGCATAATATTGTCATCAATTAATCCAACTTCCTTTCCTTCTAAATAAGGAACAAATATTTTTCCATTAAAAAGAACTAAACCACTTCTCTCTTTTTTATTAGAGTCTAGAAATATATCTATTTCTTTAGTTTTATCATATCTCTCAGCCAAATAGAATTTATCATATCTCTTAGCGACCCCTGCTAAATTTTCTACTAATCTCAATTCTAATCTCTGATTATCACTACAAGCCATAACAACGCTCCCTGTCCCATTATTTTCAAAAATATTAATCCTATTAACACTGCACTTATCATTTAAAAATCTGCTTCCTTCATAAACATCTAAAAGATCAGTTCCCTTACCACTTATAGCCAGAACAGCACTAGCCCTCGTCGTCTGGAACCCATCATAAGCAACTTTTACTCCAGCTCTACAATAAGCCCCAGGCACCCAAACTGTTCTTGAAGTTTCTCCCTTATTCACTTTAGTCGTCGCAATCTTTCTCTTTCCACTGTACAAAGAAACAATAGCAGAATTAGGATCAGCCTTTTCTAATCTAACAAAATATCTCCCCTCCCAAAAGCTGTTCCTAAATTTATTGCCTTCCCATTCCTCATCGCCCATTGGCTCTAACAAATATTGAGCGCTTCCAACTCCAAATGCATTTCCCGCTTCATAATCTATCCTCGCAGTTAAACTAACATTCACAAAATCAGGCAATTCCTTTTCAATAGGATTCCTCTTCAATACAACAACAACATATCCAATATTATTTATCAATGGACTTCCCAGCAATTTATCTCTCGACCTCAATGCTGCTTTCGCGGGATGGAATCCTGCGCCAATAACGTCTTTAGGATATCTCTCGCTAAAACTAATACTTCTAATCTTGTCAATATCAATTAAAGGATTGATTTGTAAAGCATCAATCTGACAAAATACAGGAACATTTTGTTCTGCAACTAAATCACTTCTCACAACAGCAGGCTGACACCCAATAGGAGATATTTGCAACAATAAGTCCTGTCGTGCTTGGCACGTTTCCTTATCTCCTAATATCGGCCAATAAGTCTCCAATCTCCCCTCAGGCCCATAAATCGCCTGAAAGCTCGGCCTCGACTGATAACTCGTATGGCTTGCCAAGCCAGAGACATTCAACAGACTAATAGCCACAACTAAGAATACAAATACAAAAATCAGAAAAACATTCTTTAAACTCATAAAACGCTCACCTCCATCTGCTCAAAAGAAGCATAATTATATTGCAAATCCTCCAAAGATTTCGGCAATGGCAGACTATCAACATTTAATTTCAGTTTCCCCTCCTCTAACTGCTCAGGTAGCAAATAAGTTTCTCCTTTTCCCCCGCCTCTCAAAGCATATTCTATTTTCGTCTCAGGAATCACAATATCAAAACACTTTTCTTTAGTACTTCCAAAGAATCCCAATATTCCTGATCGTGGCACTTCCTGACACTGAGTTTTCTTGCCTCCAGGAATACTAATACTTGAATTCCCATAAACATAAACAGTTATTTTATAATTCCCTTCAGATAATCTAATCCTCGAAACATCAGGTAACACAGTACTTAAGCTCTTCCCATCATCTCTCACAAAAGAAACTATAGAAGTTCCTTCCAAATCTTTTCCTCCAACTTTCAACTCAAGATCAATCTCATACTCTTTATCCATAATAACATCAACAGCTCTCTGTGTATTCGTCGAGAACAATTCCTTCTTATCGCTAAATCCATCACTTCTAACCAATAGCTCTCCATTCAAACACGAAGGTGCCTTTCCAACAAATCTCCCACTTATACTCTCACCCAATCTGCATCTCTGGTTAAAGCACTGATAACTAATATTAGCATCAGCCTTGTTCAAATTAATATCATAAACATTTACCTCTATATCCTGAGTCATAAACTCGCACAAATTAAATTCTTCATCACCACCAACCTCAAAATCAGCAGGCAAAGACTGTCTAGCATCATTATTATCAATCACCACTATAACAGGAAACTGAAATAATTCATCGTTATTGTAAATTTGTATTAATAGAGGAAAACTAATATCATATACAAAATGATAAGGGGTATAACAGAACCCAAGGATACCTAATCCCTCCTGAATCCCAACAGGAGAAGCAATCATTAATCTGTCATCAACACTTTCTCCAACAATCTCGATCTTAATAGGCATTATGCGAGAATAAATCAAATTAACATTCTCATCAACCCTTTCTCCTAAGTCTATTTCATAATATTTGCTTTTCTTTTTAGTCAGATCATAATAATCTCCCTTAAACTTCAATGCTCCCATATTTGCTTCTAATCCTAACTTTAGTTCATTAATCACATCATTAGTCTTCCAAATTTTCCCAGAACAGCTTATTTCTACACCATCAACAGGAGCATATAATCTCAAAACATCTACAGCATAATTGTCTAAAATCGCTTCTTTTTTTTCTTTATCATAAATTTTCCTGGCCAAATTATAGAACTTCCCTATTTTGCTATTTACTTCAACTTCGTATTTATCCTTTCTTGCCTTAGTTTCACTCTTTGAAACAATCAAATCTGAATTAACCTCAACATTTACTTTCTCATCCCCAATCTTCACTCTAACATCAGGCTTTCCAATCTCAATGTTATATCCCTGAGCATAGAATGAATCAAAATTACAATCTTTTACCTTTTCTTCAACATATCTAGCCATACTATCCTCAATATCTCTTTTACTAGGTATCTGCTCCTTAACCAATCCATTTCCAGAAACATAATACCAATAAGGCACTGGAAACCCTAAAAAATTCAATTGTGAAGAAAAAGGGGCATACTCGCTTCCATGCATATAAGCAGGAACCTCAATATATCCTCCCTGGCTTCCAGCGAGCTCAATTGCCGCCTTTGTCTCTTCTTTCACACATTCAGCATACAAATCAAAAACAGGCTGTAATTCACTTGGTATTCCAGAAACATCAAACTCTCCTCTAACCAAAAAATAAACTAATATTCCAACAACTATAACTATCGCAATAATAATAAATATTGTCATCAGCCCTCTTTTTTGTCTCAAAATCATTTCTTGCCTCCTTTAACCAACTTCACTTTCTCTCTTATTAATTCCAAAATCTCAGTATTAATATCTTTCTCAATAATATCTTTAAACTTTTCCCACAATTCCTCATTCTCTATTAAAAGTAAATACTTCTTCATGCCATCCTCTTTTAATATCCAAATCTAATCATTACACTATAAAAATCTTTCTTATTAACTAAATAATTAACTTAGTTAGTTAGTAATAAAAACCTAATAAATATATTAACAATGGCCTCACCCAGAATCGAACTGGGGCGTCGTCCACGTCAAGGACGCGGTCTACCATTAGCCTATGAGGCCGCTCTAATACAAAAAGCAAATCTAAACACTATATAAGTCTTTTTAAAAATACGGAGACATTCCAAATAAAAAATAAATTTTTCTATCTAAGTGTCTAAATTGGACTAGAGGTCTAAAACCAAAAAACAAAACATTTTTAACACCTAAAACTCAAATTCTAATATGCCACTGTAGCTCAACGGTAGAGCAACGCACTTGTAAACTGCAAAAAAAGTTTTAAAGTTGCTCATGATTGCGTGAGCAATCAGGATATGCGTAGGTTGGGGGTTCAATTCCCTCCAGTGGCTTTCTTTTTATCTTAAGGGGGCCTTGAATACGCACATTCCTGTTAATTGTGTTACTAAAAAGCAGGAATGTGTGGACAGAGATTTCCTAACAAAATGTAAAACGATCATAGGGAATCTCTGTAAATCAGTTTGTGAAACTTTAAAGATTTTCTATCGAAAATCTCAAGGTGCATTTGCAACGCTTTAAATGGCAAGATGTCAAGAAACAAAGATTCTTGAGCGTTTCGGGTTTCAAAATTCTTTTAAAAACAAAAACCCTTATATAATTCTTTCTTTAATTAAAATATGAAATCCCAAAAGCATATCACCTACTCCCTTCTCGCTCTAATAACTTATACTACGGGTGTATTCTTCCTTTCAACAGAAAACACAATAACAATAAATCTATCGCCTGGCTTAGCAGTCAAAGAATTTTTCATTACCTCTCTTCTTCCAACAATCCTTATTATAATCAACTTAATCCTTCTAATAACCACAATAATTAAAAAATGAATTACCCCGCCCTAAAGGGCGAGGTATCGAATAACTAAAAACAAAAAATGTCAACTCAAATCAACCCAAGGCTGAGAAGAACTGATGTAGTGCTTAACAGCATCGCTAGTCGTATTACC
>Ga0213870_1001433_pt1 | contig 10722 bp, 11 predicted proteins | sample WICALVC2017_Meta_FD_160119 | JGI IMG/M metagenome (GOLD analysis project Ga0213870, IMG submission 160119) | Freshwater microbial communities from subterranean cave lake in Wind Cave National Park, South Dakota, United States - WICALVC2017 | ecosystem: Environmental > Aquatic > Deep subsurface >... | reverse complement strand
GTATCAACTGGTATACATTCACCACCGACACCTGCACCTGGATAGTGTGGTAAGAAAGCAAAGGGTTTTGTCTTTGCCGCGTCAATTACTTCATAAATGTCAAGACCGAATTTTGGATATATTTTTGCCAACTCATTGACTAATGCGATGTTTACATCCCTAAAAACATTTTCCAAGAGTTTGGTAGCTTCTGCCGCCTCCGGTGACGAGAGTTCCTTAATATTAGTACTTATTATCTGTGAATAAAGAGTTTTTGCAATCTTCAAACTTTTCTTGTCTATACCCCCAATTACCCTGTCTATCTTATCCAGTGTGTGTTTGTATTCGGTATCGGATGAATTGTACACAACTGTCGGATGAAATTCTGTCAGAAGGCCTGGGTTATATCTCTCAGGACAATAAGCAAGTCCAAAATCATTGCCCATTCCCATTCCACTTTTTTCTTCTATCATTTTGCCAAAAAACCGAGTAGTCCCAATTGTAACAGAGCTCTCGAGGATAAGAACCGTTCCTAATGTCATATTAGCTGTTATTTCATCAGTCGCGTCTATCAATTTTGAAAGGTCTATAGTTCTATCTTTATTGAGAGGCGTTTGAACACAGACAAATATAACATCCGCATCTTTTATAGCTTCTCTTGAATCAGTAGTAGAGTGTAAAAGTTTTCTATCAACAACTTCCTTTAGCATTTGGCGGTATTCGAAAGGTACCTTTCCAGAATTTATCTCCTCAACTCTGAACTTATTGATATCGAAGCCAGTAACCTTGAATTCAGCATTAGCTAATAAAGTAGCGAGTGGCAAACCTACAGTCCCCATACCAACTACACATACCTTTATGTCCCGGTTATCTATCTTCTCAATCGCCTTTTCTAAATCTAGTAAGTAAATCATTCTCCACTCCTCAAAGTTCGTATTATAGTATTTATTCCCTCTTCCAAAGAAACCACCGGCTCGTATCCAAGTAATTCTTTGGCCTTTTCTATGTTTGGTATCCTATGCATAATCTCCTTTATTCTATTTCTGTTAGATTCCTCAAAAGGCAAAAACACCAAATTACTTTCTGAGTCTACAGTATTAACAACCTTCTGTGCCAACTCTTTTATACTGATGGGTTCGTTATCGTTTCCTATATTAAAAATCTCATTGTCACCCCCTTCTAACGCTAAGGCAATAGCATTAGCGATATCTTTCACATGACAGAACGTACGTATCTGAGAACCGTCACCATGTATAGTAATCGGTTGATGCTCTATAGCGAGGCTCACAAATCTAGGTATAACAAAGTTAATTGACTGACCTGGACCATACACACTGAAAAATCTCAATATGGAATACTTTATTCCATAGTTCTTTGCATATGATTTCACATACTCCTCAGCTGCAAGCTTACTTACACCATAAACAGTAATTGGTATTGTTGCATCTGTTTCTTCTGTAGGAACTTTCAATGGTTCGCCATAGACCTCTGAAGAGGAAGAAAAAATAATTTTTTTGATATCATTAGCCCTGCAAGCCTCAAGAACATTCTTTGTTCCACCTATGTTTACATCCAAAGTCTTTATAGGATCAGTCTCCGTTCTTTCCACACCGACTACCGCAGCCAGATGTATTACTACATCACAATCTCCCACTTTAGTAATAACGCTTTGTAAGTCGGTTATATCCCCATTTATAAAGCCTAAAGAGCTTGAGGAAGGTTTTCTCGAATCGAATATCTTCACACTATGATTCTTATTCAAAATTTCAGACACATGAGTTCCTATGAAACCAGAACCACCTGTTATGAGTATTTTCATTTAATCACTGTTCTAAAAAACATTAAGTATAGATAAACTATTAGTTTTAAATAAGTTGGTAGACGGGGGGGGGCATACATATATGCGACATTAAAATCATCTTTTTAAAAACCGAAGAATATACCTATTAGTGGCTGAAATGATTAAATTATTGTTGCAGATTACCCTAAAGTATATCAACTTAATTTCTGGAAAATTTAATAAGCTCTCAGGTATTGAGTATTGGAGACAGAGAGCAAAGTTGTACGGACGACGGGCTGTAGTAGATGTCAGATATTCTGAAGATGGGTTCAAATCTCTAACAAAGATGCAAAAAGGGAAAATATTACCATTTTTAAAACAATGTTTAAAGGGTGATGAAAAGCTCATTCTAGATTTTGGTTGCGGGGCTGGGCGGTTTACATCTGATCTTGCCGTTATTACCAAAGGGCGAGCTATTGGTGTCGATCCAGTTAAACATTTGCTTGATTTGGCTCCAAAGGATGAAAGGGTCGAATACAAGTTAATTAAAGATGGTACCATTCCCTTAAAAAATGCATCTGTTGATATTGTTTGGACTTGTCAAGTCTTAGATTGTATAGTAAATGATAGTGAACTCCATAATGCAATCAATGAGATTAAAAGGGTCTTAAAAAGGAGCGGATTAGTTTTCTTAGTTGAAAATACCTCTGAAAAGAAAGAGCAAGAATATGGAAAATTCAGATCAATACAAACCTACCAAAGACTCTTTAACTTTGTTAAGTTACGCCACATCTCAGATTACTTTGAGTTTGGTGACCGTATTTCAATTATGGCTGGTAGGAGGAGATAAAATATAAACATAACCGAAATCGGGAATAAGAATAGAAAGTTAGCTAGAAATTACACTTGGAATAAGTTTTTTAGTAATCTAAACGATATTTATGAATCTGTAGTAACCATGATTAAAAAAATTAGACTTAATTCCTGAGCAAGAAATCTGCGGACTTCAGTCCGCCTAGATGAATTGCGTTATCGTTCTGCAGAATAAAATAATTAGCGGAGGCTAACGTCTCCGCAGAAGCAATCTCTTGATTAGAGATTGTTCTCTTCTGCATAAATATCTTGGAGGTATTACCATGTCAGACGAATTTATCCACTACAGCCATTCAATTGGCAACAACGTCCACCACATAGAGTGGTGCACCAAATATCGTTACCGCATGTTTCAGAGCTCATTCATACGAGAAGAGCTCCGCCAAATCATCTACGAAGCAGCCAACCGCTTCCACATCCGTATCATAGAATCAGGCATCATGCCCGACCACACCCATCTCGTAGTCCAGCTCCATCCGTCAATGTCCCAATCAAAAGCTACACAGCTCCTCAAAGGGGCCTCGTCCTATGAGATGTTCCGCAGATTCCCCAACTTCAGGCTCCGCTATCCTCAAGGCCATCTCTGGGCAAGAGGCAACTTCAAGGATTCAGTAGGCAGGAACACCAGGGAGAACATAGAACGGTATGTCAGAGAAGACAACAACCTTCCATCCGACCTGACTAGATTCATTTAACGGAAGCTGTGGTGCTTTAGCCCACAGAGGAGGTCACTTATTTAAATTTGTTAAAGAAAAAATAAGTGGTTGGATCGATGGTAAATAAGATATGTGCAATAGTCCCTACAGTCAGAGAATTTAAAATAATAAAAGAATACTTTGAGAATGCAGTGAAATACGATTTTGACACAAGTAAGATATTTCTACTTTTTGTGACAGAAGATTTTTGCGATTCATCCTCAATGAAAGGCTTCATTAAAGATAGCGGAATAGAAGGTCACGTTTTTAATGAAAGTGAAAGATATTCCTGGTTCAAAGAAATGAAAATCGAAGAGTTTTATGACATAATACCTAAAAAATCTCATTCAGAAACGTCTTTTGGTCTTTTATGGATGTTTCAAAATAAAGAGTTTGATTGTGGTATTTTTATCGATGACGACACATTACCAAATCCGAATTTTAATTTTTTCGGAGAACATATAAAAAATCTAGAATTTGAAGGTAAACTTGATGTTGTTGAATCAGATAAAAAATTCGTGAATGTTTTGTATCAAAATTTTAAAAGACACAGATTTTATCCTCGAGGTTACCCTTATAGCAGAATGAAAGAAAACATATCAATTAAAAACATGACTATTAAAGATGTATATGCTTCACAAGGTCTTTGGACCAATATGCCAGATTTAGATGCTATAAGAATTTTGATGAACGGTGGTCTGAAAGGTTTAGTAGAAAGTAAGACTATCTTAGAAGATTTTAAAAATAACTTTGTAGTAGAAAATAAAAATTATTTAACAGTATGTTCGATGAATCTTGCTTTTAGGCGTGAAATAATACCAGCCTTCTATCAACTGCCTATGGCTGATAACCCATGGAAAATTGATAGGTTTGATGACATTTGGTCGGGGTTTATAATTAAAAGAATATTAGACGAGACTGATAAAAATATAGTTAATGGTTTCCCCTTATGCATCCATAATAAAGCACAACGAAGCACTTTTAAGGATCTTTTCCACGAAGTTAATGGACTGGAAATAAATGAACATTTGTGCGAGATTTTAGATAAAATAGAGTTCGAATCTAAAGATTTTCTTGATATGTATAAAAAGATAGCCCAAGAGTTTATAGAAGGAAATTGGAAATATCTGAATGGCGAATTTATAAATTACATGGGGAGAAAGATGCAAAAATGGGCCGAATGTTTAGAAAAACTTGCTTAGTTCTATTTTAAGTTTAATCATTCCAACCAACTGCTCGACTATAAGCTTCGGAATTCTTTTAAAAGTAAAATCTAAAGGAGTCCCAAATCTTCTTTCAAAATGTGACACAGGAACAGCTTTTATCCTCATTTTTGCTTTATACGATCTTATTACAAGTTCTGAAGAGAAACCATGTTTTATATGTTTTATTTCAGGAACAATCTTTTTAACTATTTCACGGCTCATTAATTTAAATCCAGAATTTATATCACTAAAATATACGCCAAATAAAAAGAATATAAAAATATTATAAACCCTCGATAAAAATTTTCTATACGTGGGATCTTTTCTGTCTTTTTTTACACCAATAATTAAATCATAATTTCCAGTGTATTTAAATAAATTCCAGAAATCTTTTGGATCATGTGTTAAATCAGTATCACAAAAAAATGTAAAATCAGTATTAGTCGACATAAGAGCATCTTTTACTGCTTTAAAATACCCTTTCTTTTTATTTCCCATAACCAATTTCATTTGAAACTTGCTTTTCATTTCAAGTAATTTTTCTTTTGTCCCATCTATACTTCCATCTTCAGCGACTATTAAAATTATTTCTGGATGGTTTTTAACAACCTTTCCATAAAAACCTTCTATAACTTTTCGTATAGTATTTACTTCATTGTACACGGGAAGTACTATAGAAACAGTTTTCATAACATTATATAATATAAAATAATTTAAAAGTTATTACTAAACTATCTTGGGTTTAGGTATTGGTATTATAAACTTCCCCCCTGCATCTTTAAAACCTTTCTGTTGTTTTATTATTTCATCTGCAAAATTCCAAGCTAAAATCAACATATAGTCAGGTTTATCCTCTAATAACTTTTCTGGTGGAAAAACCGGTATATGCGTACCTGGTGCAAATAAACTTTGCTTATGCGGATTTTTATCTACGATGTAATCAAGTAAATTTGTGTCGATTTTGCAATAATTTAGTAAGGTATTTCCTTTCGCAGCAGCTCCGTAGCCAACAATGTGTTTCCCTTCTGATTTTAAAAGTTTCAATAAATCAAGCAAGTCTCTTTTAATGTTTTCGACATTTTTAGCAAACTCTAAATACCGTTCTACAGAATACAATTTTAAACCCTTTTCTAAATAAATAAATTCTTTAACCGAGCTCTTTTCCTCGAATTCGTGGTTTGTGTCCCTTTTAATAAATACTCTTATAGTTCCGCCATGCACCGGAACCCTTTTAACATCAAATATTTTCATGTTGTGTCTCTCAAAGAGAATTTTCAACGGTTGAATAGAATAATAACGTAGATGTTCATGGTAGATTGTATCGAACTCTGTATTTTGTATTAAATCGACCAAATAAGGCGTCTCTACTATAAACACACCGTAGTCATCTAACAATTTATACACACCTTTTACAAAACCATCCAAGTCAGCAACATGAGCAAATACATTGGTAGCTGTGATAATTCTTGTGTTGCCCTTTTCTTCTAAGATTTTTGTAGCTACACTTTCATTAAAAAATTTATTTATCGTTTCGATACCTTCCGAATTGGCTATTTTAGCTATATTTGTAGCTGGTTCAACACCTAAAACTCTAACATTAAATTTTTTAAATTCTTTAAGTAAGGTACCATCATTACTTCCTATATCAATAATCAAGTCATCCTTCGATTTAATAAAAAGTTTAACTGCCTCTTCTGCCAGACCCCTAAAATGTTCACGCAATGCATCTGACGTAGAAGACACATAAACATAGTTTTTAAATATCAACTCTGGGGATGCTGTGTAATTAAGTTGAACTAGTGAGCAAGTATTACAAAACAGTACTTCTAATGGATAAGAAGGTTCTGATAAGTTAATATCTTCCTTTTTAAGAAAAGCATTTGCTAATGGAGTACTGCCCAAAGAAAGAAACCTGTGGAGAGATTGCGCTTTACATACCATGCAATTTGTCGTATACATACAAATAGTTTGGTCAGTAAATTTTTAATACTTAATAATTATTCTATCTAACATGAGAATACTTGTAACTGGCGGGTCGGGGTTTATAGGCTCTAGATTTGTTAAGTATTTAGTTAAACAAAAATATGATGTTCATTTTACCTATAATAAAAATAAATGTTCATTTGAGGTAGCTCAATCGCATCAACTTGATGTAACTAACAGAGACGCCTCAAAAAATTTAGTATATGACTTGAAGCCAGAATTAGTAATTCATACAGTTGCTGTCCCTAGTATGGACTTATGCGAAACAAACAAAAATCTTGCCAAGGCTGTTAATGTTGGAGGTACAAAAAATATTGTTGATGCATGCCAAAAACTAGGTAGTAAAGTAGTGTTTATTTCCACTTCTACAGTCTTTGACGGAGCAAAACCACTGTATGATGAGAATGATCAGCCAAATCCTATCAATTATCATGGTCTTACACATTTGGAAGGAGAAAAAATAATAATTAATTCTGGTCTGCCGTTTCTTGTTCTTAGAACTGATCAACCCTATGGATGGGTTGAGTCTTGGCAAAAGAAAAATTCTGTGATTAGAATTCTTGAAAGTCTTGAACGAAATGAAACTGTAAAAGAAATACTAGACTGGTATAATACACCAACTTATATTGATAATCTAATAGAGGTTGCCATAAATCTAATAAAAAAAGAGAAAGAAGGTGTGTACCATACCGTCGGTCCAGATTTTGTAAATAGATGCGAATTGGCTTTAAAGATAGCCGAAATATTCAATAAAGATAAAAATCTTATCAAACCAATCAATTCTAAAGAATTGAATCTGCCTGCAAAAAGAGGTGTTATTAGGCTCAATAACAAAAGAGCTGAGAGTGAAAGTGGAATAAAACTCGTGGGAATAATTGAAGGTCTCAAGGAGATGTTAAAATCAGATAACGAAATCAGGTATTGACTTATCTTTTTCTGAAATTACTTCTGGTTCGTGAGACCAAACAAAGTTGAATAAAGGATCATCCCATCTTATACCTTTTTCAGCCGACGGATTGTAATTTTCTGAGCAGTAGTAATGAATAACTGTATTTGGTTCCAATGTAAGGAAAGCATTAGCACAACCAGAAGGTACATGAATACTCAACCGGTTATTTTCACTCAGCTCAAATGAAATCCATTTTAGAAATGTCTTTGAATCGGGGCGCACATCAACTACTATGTTATAACTTTTTCCTCTTATGCACGACAATGTTTTACCTTCTCCATAAGGTGGATGCTGGTAATGAAATCCTCTAAGAGTAAAAGGAGCAAGATTTTCAGATATACTGCATTGTTTCACATCACTTGTTATTCCATGAGATTTGAATTCTTCAGCATCAAAATGTCGCCTGAAGACACCTCTATTATCGACAAGAATTTCAGGTTCAATAACAAAACAACCTTTTATATCTGTTTCTTTGAATTTCATTTGCTCACTTTTGATAAATTAATTCGAAACTTAAAAATTTAAATGTAATTAAAGATATCTTATTTGCGTGCTGATTAGATGAAAATTCTTGTCACAGGTAGTCAAGGGTATATAGGAACAATTCTAGCAAACTGTCTAGCAGAAAAAGGTTATGATGTAATAGGTTTAGATACAGGCTACTACAAGGATTGCAATATTATTGAACCAACCAGCGAAATACATACAATAGAGAAAGACATAAGAGACGTCACTCCTGAGGATTTGAAATCTGTAGATGCGGTATTACATCTATCGGCACTGTCAAATGATCCCCTCGGTTTTTTAAATGCAAAATTAACAATGGATATCAACTTTGAAGCGTCTATCCGTTTGGCTAGTATCGCAAAACAAGTTGGAGTAAAAAAGTTTATATTAGCATCTTCATGTAGCGGATATGGCATAAATAATACAGGGATAGTTGATGAAAATTCATCTTTAAATCCTTTGACAGCATACGCAAAGTCCAAAGCACTAGCAGAGCAAGAAATTTCAAAACTATCGTCTAGAAGTTTTACCACAGTTTTTTTCAGAAGTGCAACTGTATATGGTTTTGCCTCACGATTGCGATTCGATCTAGTCGTCAACAATCTAGTTGGAGTGTCTATAGCTACAGGAAAAATTTTAGTGAAATCTGATGGAACACCTTGGAGACCCGTCATACATATAGAAGACGATTGTTCTGCTTTTTTGCTTGCAATAGAAGCTGATGATGATTCGGTCAACAATAAAATATATAATGTGGGGTCGACTGATGAAAATTACCAGATTAAAGATATAGCCAACACTATTAAGAAACATGTTAATTGTGATATAGAGTTTCAAAACCAAGACATTGATAACCGTAGCTATAGAGTTAATTGTGGCAAAATAAAAAAAGAATTAAAATTCAAGACTGAGTGGTCACTCGATGAGGGTATTAAAGATCTTGTTAAAAACTTCAAGGGCATCGAATTGGATTTTGATAAATTTAATTCAAGGAAATATACCAGAGTAAAACAAATAAAACATTTAATTGAAACCAATAAATTGGATCAACAGTTGAGATGGGTAAATTAATGTTTTTATCTTTTTCAATCAGCTATTGGTAATCATTCTGCCAAATTTTCCATGGTGGCTGATTAATTTCCCACATTTTATTAAAGTCTAGATAATCTCTGTAGGTGTCCATCGCATGAAAGAACCCTTCGTGTTTGAACATAGCTAGTTGGTTATCTCTTACTAGTTCTTGTAAAACTTTTTCTACCTCAACGTCTCCTTTTATATAATCAAAAACTTCTTTGTTGAAAACCATAAACCCTATATTTATGTAATCTGTAAGCGATGGTTTTTGCCAAAATGATTCGACTAGACCTGTTGAATCCACTTTTATCATTCCCCATTTTGAATAAGGATGTCCTCCAGTTACGGTACCTATTTTACCCATTTTTTTATGAAATTCTAATAATTCATTTATGTCAATGTTAGCTAAGCCATCTCCATAAGTGGTCATAAAGTTATCCTCATTCTCTAGAAATTTCTTAACCTTCAATAACCTACCTCCGGCCAATGTTTCCAAGCCTGTCTCAGCAAATGTTATTTTCCAGTCTTCTAAGTTGGTAGAGTGTATATCTACAGAATTCAAGCGCAACATTTTAGTAAAATCACTTGCCAAAACTGGGTAGTTTAAAAAATATTGCTTTATGGCATCACTCTTATAACCTAGGCATAAAACAAACTCGTTAAAACCAAAATGGGAGTATATTTTCATCAAATGCCATAAAATTGGTCTTCCACCTATTGGTATGATTGGTTTAGGTACAAATTCCGTCATCTCATTTAACCTAATGCCACGACCACCACACCAAATAACAACTTTCATATTATCAGCATTTTTATTAAGATATATAAAGCTTTATAATGATATCCAGAAAAGTAAACTTTATCTTAGAATAAGTTAGTATAAAAACTTTGGTTGTGAGTATATTGAGTAGAAAAGTTTTCATAGTAATGCCAGCGAGAAATCAAGCTTTAACTTTAGAAAAGACATATTATGAAATTCCCAAACAATTTAGAAAAAATATAATACTTTCAGACAATGCAAGTAGGGACGAGACAATAAAAATAGCAAAACTTCTGGGAATTGAAGTTATCAGAAACAAAGTCGATAAAGGCTATGGAGGAAATATGAAATCTTGTTATTTTCATGCATTGAAGAAGGGTGTCAATATTATAGTTGTACTCCATCCAGATAACCAATACGATGGTTCGAAAATACCAGAACTTATCAAACCAATAATTGATGATAAAGCAGATTTTGTGAGTGGTTCAAGAAAGCTAGGCGATAACTTTAATGGTATGCCCTTTTACAAAAAAATAGGTAATGCTCTTCTTACGTGGCTAGAAAATATTATTCTTGGTTTACATATGTCAGAACTTCACTCTGGTATGACAGCATGTAGTAGTAAACTTTTAAAAACAATTCCATTCATGTTGAATTCAGATGATTTTCATTTTCATAGTGAGCTAATAATACAAGCAAAACATTTTGGTTTCAGATTTGCAGAAATAGGCATACCTACCAGATATTTCAAAGAAGCTTCTTCAACAAATTTTGTAAAAAGTACAGTATACTCTTTAGGTACAATTTTAGTATTAGGTAAATATATTTTACACAATCTAAGCTTTGTAAAATTCGACCAATTTAAATCAAAAAACCAATTAATGGTGGGTCTTTGATAAAAGCCAACAAATATATAT
>Ga0213870_1001432_pt1 | contig 10734 bp, 6 predicted proteins | sample WICALVC2017_Meta_FD_160119 | JGI IMG/M metagenome (GOLD analysis project Ga0213870, IMG submission 160119) | Freshwater microbial communities from subterranean cave lake in Wind Cave National Park, South Dakota, United States - WICALVC2017 | ecosystem: Environmental > Aquatic > Deep subsurface >... | reverse complement strand
CGATTGAACCCAGATTTTTCATTAGTCGTGAGCCTAAAGAAAAATCTGGGTTCAATTTTGCTTAACCTCCACAATTTTATTGTTTTTCAATACAAGTGGAATCACGACCGCCGATCTTCGGTCCAACTTGAATTTCTTGACGAAGGGATCCGCCTTCAACCCGGGGTTTAATGGCTTACGTAAGTTCACCGTCACTTCACCCGCTTTGGGCACGTCGTGATAATTGAAAATGAACAGAAACCCCCCTTCTTTTCCCCAGCGGACTGTAGCCTGAATATCCCAGGGCTCGGTTAGAATTTGGGGCCGGATGCCCAAGCGGCCAAACCAAGCCTTCACCATCTTGACCTGATAATCGAACCTATGAACCACGGGGAATCCGTAAAGGAGCCATTGTCCTTTTCCGCTCCGCCCTTCCACCACGCAGGCTTCGCCGCTCACGGTCTTTAAGATGGGCTTACTTTTAGATCCGTTAAAAGTTTGAATGGGCATCTCCACCGCGCATTCTTTGCCGTTCCAGATTATCATTTCCTTATCGGCCTTTTCCTTTTGATTTGCGGCCAAAGCTTCCATAAGGATCAAGCAAGGCTCTCCTTTTAAATTAACGGAAGGCACCTGAGGCCCCAGGAGAAGTTTTCCCCCACCCTGAACATATCGAACCAACTTTTCCTGAGTGACCTCATCCATGACCTCAAGGCTGAAGATGGAGAGGTTCTTTCTCCTGGATAAGTTCTCATCGGACTCTTTCATAAGGTCAAAGATTTCCGGTTGAAAACCTGCCAGGATCATTAAGCGCGCAAACCCATCGAAGAAAAATAAGTTCCTTGCAGACTCAATTTCTGCGGACCAGGCTCCCTGATAATACTCCGTCGCGTAATAGGGCAAATAGAGTCCGATGGCGCTGTCGGTCACTTTTTGGGTTTGGGCCAGCTTGGAACCAAATTTTTTGACGAAAGCCCCCCAGATTTTAATAGAAGCGAAATGCTCGCGCGGCTTGCCGTCCAATCCGACAGCGGCCTGCCATGGGTGGTAAGTGCCAAAGACTCCCATCTCTTTTAAATTTTCGCCGCTTGAGAACATGTAGCAGTTCAATCCATTTAGACCATTCCCGACAGAGGACTTAATATTGAGATCCACATCCGATGGATAAAGACGCGGACGATCGCGCATGATTCCCGTTTGGAGCTCGGCGCAGATGGTGGGCGCCTGCTTGTCCAGATGAGAAGTGACTTCGGTCGCGATGGTAACGTCGTGGAAGTTTTCAAAATCCAGCCGCCGCATCTGATAAGCTCCTCCCATCACCGTTCCTGGCGCACTTTGAGAGAAATCCCGATAGAGGGAAGTGGTCATGGGGCTAAAAACGCCACGACCTCTCACATCATAATCGTAAAACTGAGGCGCGTTCGCCGAGTGGGGCACTTCCAATTCATGCTTCTTAGCCCTCTCATAAAGACCTTTATAATAAGTCGCGTAGTATTTTCTATAGAACAAGGCCCAATCGAAAAAGATGTTTAAGTTCTTTGAGCTAACCTCCCCCTTAGGTTGGAAGATCTCCCCAAAATTCTTATACTTGGTTCTATAGGCGCGGTTCAGGGTCTCGATCCCGCCATAGGATTCGCCCAAAAAATTCTGATACATCTCCGTAACGAAGGGGCTGTTGTCAGAGCCTTTCAAAAGCCAATGAATCATCCCGATCTCATTACAGAGCTGAACTAAAATGATGTTTCCCCCTCGAGTCACTTGCCGTGCAACAATGAGGGGAAGCACTTGGTCATACCAAGCCGAAATGAAATTCTGAAACGTAGGATTTAAGTAGGAAAGGAGGATGACATGCGGAAGATTATTGATGCTTTCTTTCTTAATAAAGATCTCAGGATAGTTTTTAAGAAGCCACTTGGGGAGACCTTCACCGGCCAGCTCGGCATTTGAAACGGGGCCCACACGCGCGGAAAAATAGAGACCCGCGGCTTGAACTAAGCCGATAAATTTCTGGACGTTTCTCTGCGGGTGAGTTTTGCCCTCAAAATCGAATTTCCCCTTTTCATATTCGTGCCAGCTCCATGGGATGTAGGAGCTGATCGTGTTTAATCCGGCTTCCTTGGCTTTTTGTATGTGGAGCTTCCACGTTTTCTCCGGCATTCTAAAATAATGGATCTCCCCAGAAAACATAAAAAAGGGTTTTCCATGGATATAAAAAGACTTATCTTTGACCTCAAGGGTACAGCCCAAAGCTCTCCTTTTTATTGTCTCTGCTCCGGAGGGGACTTTACAGCGCGCAAATCGTCCAAAATAACGCTCCCCTTGCCCCCTTGGATATGGCTCACCGCAAAATACATTTGTTTGACTTCTGAAAGCGTCGAATCGCCCCCCCACCAATAAGAAAAATCTTTTAGGGCAATCTCTATCCTTTTCCACTCTCCCAAGGGAATCAAGACTATCTTATAACCAAAGTTTGTTCCATCGTTATCTATGAGTTTAATTTCCAAATTGTTCTTTTTTTCTCCTAGAACCTTCATGTAAAACTGCAGCGTATTTCCTTCATAATTAGGAATGGAGATATCTTTTTTCCACTGAACCCATTGTTTGGATTTAAGATCATAATCTACTTGTAAAGCCTTCCCCTCTTTTCCTGGAGCAAGAAGCGTCTTAATCGTATTCCCTTCTGCGCCTTCCCACACCCAGTCGGTAGTCTCAAAATCCTCCAGCAAGATCCCCTCTGCGGGTAATTTTTGAATCGCAAAAAATCCTTGAGACCCCAACAACAACACCAATCCAATGATAGGATTTATTTTTTCCATCAATTTTGGTTATCTTAAAATGAGTTGAGATAGGTTTATTTTTCCATCTTTCGGCCTAAAGTACCAGTTAAGCTTTGAGTCTCCATCCTGATCATTATCGACATCATGGATGGCGATGGAGCAGTTTAGGGATTGCCCTTTTTGAGTTTCAGGAATGTTTAGAAACTCCCACGATATCGCGGCAATGATTTCGTATCCATCCTTCGTACGTTTCGAAATTGTTTTCAATTCATTTTCTGTCGGTTTTCGATTCTGAAACCAGGCATAAGTATGATGGGCTCCCTTTTCATCTGGGGGGGTCACCCCAATCTGCATGTCTTTGGGGTTTCCCCAATCCAAACCTTGACCATCTGAATTGATATAGATTTCTAAAATATCTCCTTTATAAATTTCTGATCCGCTGCCCGCCACCTGTAACGATTGGTCCGTAACGTTTGTCTTTAAATAAAGGAATTGGGAATCCCAGAGAAATGAAAATTGGACCTGCAGATCTTGAGAGTCGGACAGATTCCCCGATTCTAGATTTTCGTCACTGAGAATAAATTTCTCCGTCTCAGGAAAAGCCTCTAAGGTTACAGAAGGGTCCTTAGGAGTCACATAAATTTCAGGGCGTTTGGCATCATAAGAAACCCCGCTGAGTCTAAACCTCTTGCTCAAAGAGATTGGGAAAGAATTTTCATCTTCCACAGCCCCTCTAGACGCGTAATCTTTAATCATGGGAAGAGCTCTTTGAACTGGGGGATAGGATTGAAAGAGACGAACGATGATTCTATCTTTAAGGAAATTGGTCAATGCTAAAAAGATCATGCTCTGGTCCAAAATCAGATAATTGGGAGTCACAAGATTTTGTTTAAAATCATAGGCGTCGCGAAAACCAAAATCATGATAACTGCCGTTAACGAGTTGGCGCGGTCGAACGCCTAATTCATCTAACTTTTTTAGGTTTTGCACTACCTCTTGAGGAAAAACCGACACCGCTAAGGCAGAGGCGTAGGGAGTCACGATGTCATCCTTAATGGCGTTCATCCCCAGATACCCGTATTGCGGCGAATCCGAAGAGGACCAACCCCATACCGCAGAATCTATCCTTCTCTTATGAGCCATCTGCGCCTTTGCAAAATTCCCGGCGGAAAACCCAAGCAAAGTTCCCTGCTCATCCAGAAAAAGGCCGCTCATAAAGCCCAGGAAGAGCCCTCCACCCTGCCAACCTGGTTTGAGATACTCCATGCCGTATCTTTTTTCCAGGCTTCTATCTAGAGCCTCCCAACTTTCTAAGGGCAGGCCGCTCATGGCGAGGCCAAGAAAACTCGCGAGTCTTGACTCCGAGCCTAGGTGAGTGTAATGCCATGAAGCAGAAATATTTTCTTTCGCGTTGTATCCCCCATAAAAGAATTTTCTATCAGGATCATAGAGATGTTTCCAATTAATTTTTAAAAGCTTATCACATTGTTTTTGAAGCTCAGGGAAGTATTGCCGCGTGACGATAATTCCCGCGTAATAGTTTCCAAGATCTACAGTTGAGACAAACTTTTCTTTATTCGGAATCAGCTGAGTCACATGGTTCCAAGAATAGGGAAAAGTTTTCCAAGAAGATAATTTGGAAAGATTCGCGAGTAGTTTTTTTAGTTTCCTTAAACCCTCTTGTCTGCTTTCCAATCCGAGCTCCACGGCTCCTGCCACGGAGGTCATATAGAGTCCGATGTTCGTGACAGAGGTATAACTATCCTTCACGGACTTCGTATTATCTAAAGGCAACTGGGTTTGGGCATCCACATAGAAATCAATGCAGTGATAAGTATCGCGAGCCAAATCTTCCAAATATTTTATTTCTTCCTGATTAAGAATATTCGGATCCGCGGAAAAGAGAAATCCTGGAACAAAAAAGAAGAGAGAAAAAATAAAAATATTTTTCAAAGGGCCTCCTTTATGAATCATGAGTGGATGGATAGCAAGATCAGAAGTTAAATTCGATTTTTATGCGCAAGAAATTGTCGTCAAAAGGCTGGCCCTTGGGTTCGTTATCTTTGATGCCAAAATGCGCTGTCTTGAACTCGCCTAGGATTTTTAAGTTCGTGGCCGGAAAGAATTCTATCTTGCTGTAGAGAGATTCGTCCGTGAAGACTTTGCCGGTGGACGGGTGCACGATATCTTCCCGCTTGGGGCGGAAGAAGAGGATCACTTGAGGAGTGAGTTGGGCCCGAATGTAGATTTCGCTGACGAGAATTTTTTGGTTTTGATCGTAAGTCACGCCTGTGCGATTGCTTGTAAACTTATACGTTTCGCGTCTAAGCTCCTGGTTGAAAGAAATATCAATATTATCAAATCCGTAATACCCCATTCCCCAAGCCAACTTGCGCTTGGTATAAATGTCGTTGGAGGCCCTCTCCATCGTATCGAATTCAAAGGAGGTTTGGAAGCCCCGCCAGCGTTCGAGAGCGCGAAAATTGTGTCCGCGCTGATCGCTTTCTAGATCGTCAAAATTGATGGGAGTCTGGCGGTAGCGGGGCTTAAACTCTGTATCAATAGAGCGATACTCATAATTCAACCGCAAGCCTGGCAAACCAAAATGGGCCAGTTCTAAACGGCTTCGGCCCATGCGGCCCTCTACGGCGAGAGGAGGATTAATCAGATTACCAAACACAGGGTTGAAAGGGTCCGTTCGATCCACTTCCGCCCTTTTCGTGTATCTGTTATAGCCTATCGTGCCGCCCCAAAGGATTCTCTTATCGAAAAAATACCGTTCAATATCCGTGACATAAACCCAATCGTTTTGCACTTCCTCTAGCACTAAGTTAGGATTAATCGCGAGTGTATTGGCTGATTGAGACGCCGCATTAAAAATTTTAGCGGTTTCTTTGTAGTACACCGTAATGCCGGTGGCTCGAAACCCTTGCCAAAGAGTTTTTAAGCGCGACCCCGCTGTAAAAGAATTATAACGGTGCTTAAGGATAAAGGCATGATAATTTAGAAAATCAATATCGCCTTCCAGACTCATGCCCTTATAGCCAAAAGAAGGCGCAAAAGTAAAGGGAGAGTAATCAACAAATTGGCTGCCCACGGTGACCTGAGTCAAATAGAGGGATAGATCATTGGCAATGGCTTGAACATTGACCGCTTCCGTCTTGGGGAACTGATTCACTGTGGTGACCCCGCTCTTAGAGGATTCATCTATGGCATAGCGCGCGGCCTCTCCATATTCTTGGGATTGCGCAGCCAGCTCAATCTTGGCGCTGTACTTCTTGATCTTTCCGTTGAAAATCAATTTGCCCGAAGCGAACACCGTGCTGGCCTGTTCAGGGGCATTCAAAAATTCGGTCAAGACCTGTCCATTCATTTCAATATTTCCGACTTTCAAGAGCCGTATTTTCGCGGTTTCAGCCGCTTTCGGAGGCAGGGATGCCACGGCGCTGATTTGATCGCCCAGCAAATACAAATAGTCCAGGGTCACTCTGCCCGTACTGCTTTTGTTTCCTGAAGTTGAGGAGGAGCCGCCTGTCCCAAGGATTGTGAAAGCATAGCTTCGCACCTGATCCAAATCCAGTTTACGATTTTGGGAAGAGGATTCTTTCTCCAAGACAAACTGTTCCACCGACATCGAAAGAAGTTCCCAACGCGTAGACTTGAGCACTTCCTTATCTTCAAAAAACCACTTCTCTCCATCGGAATCTTTAATAACAAATCTAAAAATATTCCCGGAACCATCTCCTTTAACCCGGAGTTTAACTTCTTGAATTCCTTTCCAATTTAGGACAGCTTCACGGACGTTCCATTGCGCGGTGACCCAAGAACCCCAAGAACGTGAGGTGGCTAGAATATATTCCAGTTCCATCGCGTAGTCGCCTTCAAAAGCAATTCGTGACGCATTCAGTTTCAAGGAAGATTCGTCCCCTTCATAAATCAGATAATGGTCTGTCGGATTGGGGCGCTCAAATCCGTCCAGGATCATTTTTCCTGTAGATGTGCCTGGGGCTAGGCTCTCTGTCTGCGGTTGATCCGGGCCTTCCAGCTCGATGTCATCTATGAAAATTTTGGACCGGCCAAGATCTGTAAATATGAAATTGAGATTATCGATGGAATTGAGTTTAACATTTTCAAATTCCTTAAGGGGAATTCTAACCAGGCGCCAGGACGTCGCGACATCCGTAAATCTCGACAGAGGGAGTTTAGTTTCCACCCCAGCCGTGTCTTTTAAGGCAATTTGAAATTTCTCCCCGCCAGCTTCCCCGCGCACATAAAATTTAAGTTTAGTGTAATCGGACACCTGGACGTCGCTTACGGACAATCCCCAGCCCGCATAGCCTCCTTTAATGATGTTAAGATCAATCTTTAAGATTTTTCTGTGCTCGGGATCCGCCATTTCAGTGTAACTTTTTAATTCAGTTCCTTTTTCATCCTTATAAAAAAAAGAAGTTCCTTCAACATCATCAAAATTGGCTAAGGTCAATGTGCGGGCATAAAGGCCGGCAGGGGAGGCTAAGCCATAAGCACCGGCAAACAAAAGAGTAGAAAATAAATAGTGTCTTTTGAAAAACTTGTTTGTCCTTGTCATGGTGTTTTTTGGATTTCTTTCTTTTTGGAAAAACCAATTTGATCTAAATAAATCGTGCCTTTATTGCGGGTAATATTTTGGTCAAAAACAATCACAAATTCTGTGAGAGTTGAGAGGTTGATCGTTGAGGAAAATTCAGAGAGAGGCAAATTAAAGGCCTGCCAGGAATCCGTCAGGCCATGCACCGAGACGGGAACGCTTCTCTGGCCGTCCTTGAGTTCAACTTTAAAACTGCGCGTGAACCCCTCTTGGGCGTCGCCTTTGGCAAAAAAAGAAAGGTAGCGATAAGGCTTGGCGTTAAACTTGTTAAGCAGCATGTAGAGCCCATTAAAACTCCTGGCATGAGTTCCGGTTTCATGGATGGAAAAACCTTGCCCCGCGATATAATTCTCTTTGTTAGTTGCAATATTATAGTCCATGCGAAGAGATGCTCCGGATTTTTCGGAGATTGCGTTATGGGAGGTAGAGAAAGAAATGTTGCACCATTGAGACTTGTCATCAGGTTCTAGCTCCCATTTCCCTGTGGATCCTCCGACCCGGTTCACAAAACCTGAGTTATTGAAATCATGGATAAGGAAAAAATCAGACTCTGCTGCCGCGGCCGCATAGACTGGGGCCAGAGCCCAAAGTGCGAGGATCCAAATTTTTTTAAAATTCATACTAACCTTGGGTTAAAACCGAATTGCCGCAGAGAAAACTTGGGAATCTCCCAAGAGCCTTTGACGTTCCCAGGCATAATCAAGAGAAATGATTTTAACCCGAATGCCGACCCCCCAGGCAAACCGCCAATCCTTATTTTGCTCGATAGCTCCCAAGCGAAGATTAACCGTTTTGTTAAACATCTGCTGTTCTATGCCTTGACGAAAAGAAAAGTTGGTTTCATTTTGCCATCCCATTTGGCTAGTCAGGAGTGTGTTTGTGAAAAACTGTCTGGAAAAGCCCAGGCTCAGCCGGCGTGGGATCATGTCTTTGGCGCCTGAGTCCCAGGTCACAACCGTTCGAGTTGCGTCCTGAACCGCTCCGCCCAAGGTTAGGCCTGCCCAGGTATATTGCACCCCCAAATCCAATCCTTGCCCCCCTGCGCCTACGCTGCTGTTTACGCGGTAAAATTTTCCATTGATCCCAATACAGAGATTAGACATTATTTCCATGCCGTAGGAAAGAACGAGAGTGTTTTCTGTATAATCCAAAAAGCTCGCGGCCCCAACCGTGTCTAGCTTGAGCCATGAAAACCCGATGGCTCCGCGCCCTATCCCAGGATGAACATATCCAGCTGTAAAATATCGCAAGAGACCCAATCCGTAGAGATCACGATATTCGGAGTGGAAGGTTTTGTCCGAGAGCTTGGCGATTCCAGCTGGATTCCAAAAAACGGATTCATAGCTTCCGGGGATGGCCGCAAAACTACTCCCCATACCCGCGGATCTAGCCCCCAATCCGTTGGACTCGAAAACCGCGCCATAGAGGGAAGTGAGGAGGGAAAAGGAACAGGCGAGGGCAGCAAAAAAACCAAGGGAGAGAAGGGGATTTATAAGGTTTTTTCTACTGCCTCTTCTCATCTGAGAACTCCAATGACTTGATGTGCGACGTCCTTTCTGTTATCAAAGCCTTCAGCTTCGAGGCGGAATAAATACATTCCGTTGGACACTTTAGCCCCAGAGTTGTCCGTACCGTTCCAGGAGAGACTTTGCTCACCCGCGCTCTGGTCTAGACTGCCCACGGTCTTAATATCTTGCCCGTCCAAGGAATAAATCTTTAGGTTAACTTTGCTCGGAGCATCTAAAGTATAGACAAAGAAGGCGTCCTCTTTAATTCCATCGCCATTGGGAGAAAAGGGGTTGTTAACGACGCGAATAGCCGTAATCAGACGGCCTGGCCGATTCTGCGTAAGATCACTCGTATTTTTAAGTAAGGTGTCTATCGTGAAGATTCCACTCCCTCCGGATCCTTTGGAAACGGCGTATTCAATTTTTTTAATCTCTCGTAAGTTTAAGTTTGAATCATTGCCAGAGCTAAAGAGGACAAACTGACTTAAAGGAACTGTGGCCGATTTCCAGGATCCCCCGGTATCTGTAAACATAAGGAACTTTTTATACCAGGTGGTGTTGTCCGAGTCCACAAGCTTAAGTTCAAAATTGTTAACGGCTCCGGTTCCTTTATATCTAAATCTTAGCTCAGAAGACTCGGCCAGGGAAGAATAGAGAGGCTTTTCGATCACCGCATAGCGAATAGCCGAGGGGGGTGTTTTAAAATTGTAATCTAATCTGTAAACCCGATTTAACCCCGTTGCTCCCGGAACCGTGGAATCGTTTTCCAGAGACACAGAAAGAGAGGTGTCCATGCTGGTGTAAATTGACCAGGGGGACAAAGCTTGGTCCGTTTCAAAATCGTCCAACGCTTCGATCGTTTGGGGGGTCTCGTTCTCTCGGATAAACGCGATATCGTCAAAATAAACCGTTCCGGAAGCAGGCCCAAAGCCCTGGACCGTTACGCCGGTAAAAGTAGTAACTGTGGAAAAATTCACGTTGGAAAACGCGGAAAGAGGAATCTTGACAGTTTGAAATGTAGTCGTAATACCGCCAGGGAGATATGTCGAAATAAAGAGTTCTGTGGATCCGGCAAAGCTTTCGAGTTTTGCCTTGATCACCTCGCCGCCGGCATCTCCCCGGACTCTAAAGGACAAATGAGTGTAGCCCTGAAGATTTCTGTATAAATTCATGAAAAAACCGGAATATCCCCCAACACTATTACTCCAATCGCATCGATAAACTTTGTCTCCGCCCAGGGAAGTATAGGAAACCGTGGGGAGAGGTGACCCGCCCCCATTCCACGCATTGAGATTGTTTCCACCAAAAAAGTTGGGTTCGGCCTGATCTTGAAAATCATCGATCAAGGTGAATGTGCTTTTAAGCAGTTCGAGTTGATCTACCCATACAGTCCCTGAGTCCGATGAAGAATCGGCTTTTGAAAGTCCCAAAGTTACAGCTCTTACCTTGGAAAGGTCAAAGGAACTGTTCCCGTCTGGGAAAAGATCGAAAGCAGCAAGGGGGAAGAACACCGTTCTCCATGTGTTATCAGGAATTGTGAGAAATTTAAGAACCAACTTATCTGATTTAAGGGTTCCAGTACTATCGGAATCGGTAAATTTGATTTCAAATGTATTGCTTTGTCCGGTTGCTTTGTAACGAAATCCAACCGCGTTGCCACCCACCGATTGAAAATTCTGCGTGGAGAAATCCACGACAGCCACCACGAAATTTCCGCTTCCCAGAGAGTAGTTCATTTCGAGCGCTGTCTCGCCGCCGCTTTCTCCCGCGACTGTTGTGTTGACAAGAGTCGCCCCCGTGTCAGGGACAGCAGTAATATTCGCCACTCCTAAAAGGTTATTGA
>Ga0213870_1001431_pt1 | contig 10734 bp, 7 predicted proteins | sample WICALVC2017_Meta_FD_160119 | JGI IMG/M metagenome (GOLD analysis project Ga0213870, IMG submission 160119) | Freshwater microbial communities from subterranean cave lake in Wind Cave National Park, South Dakota, United States - WICALVC2017 | ecosystem: Environmental > Aquatic > Deep subsurface >... | reverse complement strand
ATATTTTCAGCGGATAAGTAAAGTTAAAAATGAAGCTTGGTTTTGGTTGGTCGGATATGCTGTTCTGCTTTTTGGACTTTTCTTCACTTTTTCCCGGATAATAATTTTTGCCTGGCTGATCGTTTCTGCGTCATTATTCGCGTTATCGAACGGCGAAATTAAAAGAAAATTAAAAAAGTTAATTTTAGCGGCATTTTTAATAATAGCTATTTTTTCCGCGTTTTGGTGGCCGCACGTTTTGGCGCGTCTCCAAATATCTTTTGGAGATGAAACAGTCAGTTTAAGAAATTTTTACAACAAGATTTCTTTTTTTGAAAAACCGTTTTTCGGAGTAGGGGTTGGTAATTTTGTAAATTGGTTTAAAGAATCAAATCCAGGCTTAGCTTCTAATTTATATCAGCCGGTTCATAATATTTATTTTTTAATTTTTTCCGAAGCAGGAATTTTAGGGTTGGCGGCGTTTTTGCTGTTCTTATTTTTTTTAGCCAAGAACCAATTGCCGTTAAAATTAACCGGATTATTTTATAACGATGATATAATGATATATCATCGCACCCTGCTTTTTATAACTTTTGTCTCATTTTTGTTTTTTGGTCTTTTTGATCATTTTCTCTGGACATTACAACAAGGCCAGATTATTCTTTGGTTAGTTTTGGGACTGGTTGCGGCTTTGCCGCAGAGGGGTCCCCATAGCTCAGTGGATAGAGCGCAGGCCTCCGGAGCCTGAGACCGAGGTTCAAATCCTCGTGGGGATATTTTTTCAAAAACCTTGACAAAGGTTTTTATTTTTAATACTTTTTATAAAGGGACGCCTTGAGAATCTGTTGATGCTTTCTTCATTGGAGATGAAGTGAAGCCTACTAATCGTAGACGAAGCTCATGTCAAGATCGCCAGCTCGGGTCAGTCTAGAATGATTCGGGCCAAAGGCCTCTACCTTGGTGATGGCCTCTATCTCCAAGAGGTGCGGCCAGAGAGTAGTGCGATATGTAGCTCAGTCTCCATCTTGGTACACAATGGGTAATTGGGGCGTCTCTTGTCCGTCTTCGTTCTTTTTCCTGGACTTGCGAATCATTCCGCAAGTCCTTTTTCATTTTTGCCAAAAATAGTTATTTTCATTAGAATTATAAAGCAATGAAAATAGTTGCCGATCTCCAGATTCACTCCAAGTACTCGCGGGCGGTGTCCCAACAGATGGTTTTGGAGAATTTAGATAAATGGGCCAAAATCAAAGGCATTAATGTTTTGGGGACCGGGGATTTGACCCACCCCTTGTGGCTTAAAGAGATAAAACAAAAATTAGAACCGGCCGAACCCGGTCTTTTTAAATTGAAAGATCAATATAAAGTTGAATCGTTTGGACGCTTGGATAAAGAAGCTGAACCGCGCTTTATGCTTACCGGTGAGATCAGCTGCATTTATTCCAAGGCCGGCAAAGTCAGGCGGGTCCATCATCTTTACTTAGTGCCGGACATAGAAACAGCCGAAAAAATAAACGTCGAACTTTCTTTTATCGGCAATCTCAAGTCTGACGGCCGGCCGATTTTAGGCCTTGACTCAAAAAAGTTTCTGGAAATATGTCTAGAGGCCTCGCCCGATGTGATGGTCATTCCGGCACATTGTTGGACGCCGTGGTTTTCCATTTTCGGCTCCAAGTCAGGATTTAATACGATCGAAGAATGTTTTGACGATCTTTCAAAACATATTTATGCGGTTGAAACAGGATTAAGTTCAGATCCGGCGATGAACTGGCGGCTTTCAAAATTAGACAACGTAGCCTTGGTTTCCAATTCTGATTCTCATTCGCCGACCAGAATCGGACGCGAGGCCAATGTTTTCGACACCGAACTTTCTTACCAGGGTATTATCAACGCGATAAAATCCAAAGACCCAGGCAAATTTTTATATACCGTAGAGTTTTTTCCGGAAGAAGGGAAATATCATTATGACGGCCACCGTCTTTGCAATGTTTCTTTCAATCCGGAGGAAACAAAGAAAAACAATTTTTTATGCCCCAAGTGCAGAAGGCCGCTTACGGTAGGAGTTTTGGCCAGGGTGGAAGAATTGGCTGACCGGCCCGAAGGTTTTAAACCGGCCAATCCGGTTCCTTATAAAAATGTTATTCCTTTAGACCAAATAATCTCTGATTCCATGGGTCTTACCGTGACCTCAAATACCGGCTGGCCCAGGAAGGTTGTAGAAGAATATGAAAAACTCGTAAAGAGTTTCGGGAACGAATTTAAAATTCTTGTTGAGGCTCCGGAAGAAAGTTTTAAGAACAAGACGTTGCCCCAAATCGCAGCAGGTATTATGAAGGTCAGAGAGGGAGAGGTTCATATTGAGCCCGGTTATGACGGAGAATATGGTAAAATAAGGATTTTCACGGCTGACGAGAGGGAAAGCGCTTCGAAACAGGCTTCTTTATTGTAACCAGTTGTTGATAATTATGCTTGACCTTAATGTTTAAGATTTGATAAGGTTAATATCGCCTGTGATAAGCTCCCAAGCATCTAAAAACTCAGTATTTTTGAGTATTTTATCGGCATATATTTTGTATGCCTCTTTCGTTTTTGGCTCTTTCGAGGCTCGGGCCGCGAATACAACTGCTGCCATTATAGATCAAGTCGGACCGCGTTATTTTGTCAAAACTAAAAATCAATTTTGGCAGAGAAGTCTCGGAGTCAGACATTCTTTTGATGAAGGATTTACTACTGATTTATCGGGTATCCAATTGGCGGTGACTAAAATTTTTGGAGTGGAAATAGAGCCGGTTAAACAGCTTCACATTTTACCGGAAGAACCGGTCATTGTCAGCGAAGAAGAGAAGAATCAAGAAAAGATTGATTTTTTGGAAAGCATTAAGACCAAAGCCAGAATAAGCCGGCCAACGCCTTCAGATCAAACTCCGTGGGGTGTCGCTCTTATTTATAATAATTCAGCCCTTGCTTTGACTTCCGGAGGAACCGGAGTAAATGTGGCGGTTTTAGACACCGGAGTTTTAAAGACTCATCCTGATTTAAAAAGTAGGGTTAAGCAATGCAAGGATTTTACCGTTTTAAGAATACTGGTCAAAGACGGATCTTGTGATGATAAGCATGGCCATGGCACTCATGTCTCGGGGATTATTTTGGCCGACGCCGGCTCTGACAAATTAGGAATCTACGGAGTGGCCCCGGAAGCTAATTTATTCAGCTATAAAGTCTGCGGCAATGACGGTTCTTGCTGGGCTGATGACATTGCCTACGCAATAAGAGTTGCCGTCGATAACGGAGCCAATGTGATAAATATGAGTTTGGGAGCCGATGCCGAAAGTTCGTTGATTCGGGAGGCTATGAATTATGCAGTTTTGAAAGATGTTTTAATCGCCGCCGCCGCTGGCAATGACGGTCCTTATCCGGCGAGCATTGATTATCCGGCGGCTAATATTGGAGCTATCGCTGTCGGGGCGATAGATATTTCGATTTCTGTTCCTGACTGGAGTTCGCGAGGAATAAATTCAATAACTCAGCCTTATGTGGTTGAAGAGAAAGATATGGAATTCGGCGCGCCGGGAGTAAGTATTGAATCAACCTGGAAAAACGGCGGCTATGCTGTTTTATCCGGGACTTCGATGGCTTCGCCCCATATCTCCGGATTAGCAGCCAAGTTTTGGCAATCAATCGCCTTAGAGGGGACAAAGGCCTCGGCCACTCGTGACTTGCTTCGCCAAATGGCCAAAGATATTTGGGCTCTCGGCGACGATGATGCCGCCGGTTTTGGACTGCCCCAGGTAAAATGAAGATAAATCGGGTCATAAGAATCTTAGTCACCTCGGACTTTCTTTTGATTTCCGGTTTTGCGGTTTTCGGGCCGGTTTTCGCCGTTTTCATCACCCAGAAAATTGAAGGAGGAACGCTTGCTATAATCGGTTTTACGGCCGCTATTTTTCAAATTTTTAAATCATCGTTTCAAATTCCGATCGCTAATTATCTTGATAAGAACCACGGCGAAAAAGATGATTTTTATTCTTTGATAATCGGTTCATTTCTGATTGCCATAGTTCCGTTTTTATACATTTTCGCCCTCAAGCCGATCCATCTTTACTTGATTAATGCCGTTTACGGATTGGGCGCGGCTTTTGCCATTCCGCCCTGGAACGCGATTTTCACCCGCCATATTGATAAGATGCATGAGAGCACTGATTGGGCGGTGGAGTCGGTTTCTATCGGGATCGGCGCGGCCTCGGCCGCGGCCCTGGGCGGAATTTTAGCCGAAAGGTTTGGTTTTAAGGTTGTTTTTTTTGTGGCCGGCTTGGTGGCCATCGCCGGCGCCGCCACTTTAATTAAGATTTATTCTGATTTAAGAGAAAAAGTCCCTCGCGGCCAGGTCTTGCCGAAACCTGACAAGAAGCATCATTAGCTCGGCTATAGCCAATTTCTACCCCTTGCCCTAACCTGGGCAATGCCTTTCAGGAAACGCTCGGCCTCATACATCTTTAATAATTCTGTGGTTCCCTGTTTATCAGAATAAACCCTCACTCCTCACTCGCCTCGCTACAAAGAGCATCTCCTCTTAACGGCTCGGCTCATGAGGTTCCTGAGAAGGCATTGCCCAGCGGGCAAGAGAAATTGGCTATACCCTCGCTTAGAAGATTCCGTCCCCAATCAGAATTGGGTCCGGCGAAGCCCTAAAAATCAGAAATTGATACACCTTCACGACTTTCTATATTTTTTTTTATCTTTATTATAAATATTCCGAAACTTTTGAACCATAACAAGCTATTGACAGAAGAAGAAAGTTGATATATAATGTAAGTACCAAGCTGGAAACAGCTTTACACGGCACTTTAATACATTTAATATTTAAGCAGTACTTTCAAAGATGCTGCTTGCGCTGATTGCAGCTTTTAGGGCGGGTCATTCCGCTTTAAGAGCTGTAATCAGCGGGGTAAGCCTTATGTCCGGCAATTCCGTCGGATAAGAGGTAAGCCAAGGAGAGAGTCATGGAAATCGATCAATTCGTGGAGTTCGGTTCGGCTGTTCTTCGTTCATTGCCGCGGGATCTGGATCCGACCACGGCCCAGGGCTGGATTCTGAATCAGAGAGCGCTTGCGGATATCCTTCGCAAATCGCTCAAGCCAGAGGCTGAGTCGGTCACGATTCAGGTGTCTGACACCAACCCTCTCGCACCGCCTTACGATGACTGGGAGCTGGTGGAGGATGCTGCGACGCCGGTCGGAACCCTGGAGCTGGGACTCACCGAGTTCCTGAAACAGGGGGAAGATTACGTCAAAGGCGATATCATGCGGGACCGGGCCAGGAAGACGGGCTTGACGTTCAGCGAGCGCCATGCCCGCGCCCTGCTTAACAAGCAGGAGCGCATTCCGGAAAGCTGGAAGAAGTTCTATCTGGTCTTTTCGGGAACTGTCTGGCGCGACCGCGACGGCAACCTGCGTGTGCCGTACCTGCACTGGAGCGGCGGCGGGTGGTGTCTGGCCTTCTATTGGCTCGGGCTCGACTTTGACCGCGACGTTCGCGTCGTTTCTCTCCGCAAGTAGCAGATCCTCGAGTCTTCGGACTCTTGGACGACCCCAGAACAGCTTGTCTGTTCTGGGGTTCTTTTTTCTTTGAGTATTTTCTGATAAAATAAAATCGGAGCTGATGATAAGTCCGCGGTCAAAAAACTTCGGACAGTCTTCTCCTGAAAAATGAAGCTACTTGGTGCAAGGTACCAGGGGAATAAGGAAATTTTTCCAAGGGTCCCGAATTCGATACAGTCCTAAGATCGGTTAATACCTTCAAAGGGCGGTGGCATAGGCGGTATCTTGTACGTTTATCTGGCGCAACCGCGACGGCAACCTGAATGTGCCGTACCTGAACTGGAACGGCGACAGGTGGAATCTGAACTTCAATTGGCTCGAGAACGACTTTAACCGCAACGATCGCATCGTTTCTCTCCGAAACTCGCTTCATTCCAAGCCCGTTATCTTGCGGGCTTGGTTTTTCTCAAAGTACCTTATCCAACCACCAAGCATTTTGCCCCCTTCATTTAGATGCTTTGAAATCGCAATATATTTTTTATCGTTTATCGCTTTTATTTCCCAAAAGATTTTAAGGAATAATTTCAACAGATCAAATTTAACCGAACCCTTTTCAATTAAAACCGTTTTTTTATTTTTATCCGAATAACCGGCGATGAAAAGCAATTCGATTGTTTCCAAAAACAGCCGATCAATTTTTGAACCAAGCGTGTATCTGGAAGTGCTTGAGATGTTCGGGAGATATTCCTGCCAGAGCTTGTATGCCGAAATCAATTTTTGGAGTATCGGCAAGACGGCGTTGGGGGGGGGGCGTAGAAGAATCTTTTTTATGAAAATTGTATTTCGCCATAATTTTGAAGAAATTATAAGTATTGAAAATATTTTAGAGGCCTGGAAAGAATTTGTAAAGGGGAAAAGAAATAAAAAAGACGTTCGCGAATTTTATTCGGGTCTGATGGATAATATTCTTGAGCTTCATTCTGACTTGGAAAATCAAATCTACCAGCACGGCGGTTATAAAGCATTCAGGATTAACGACCCGAAGCCCAGGAGTATCCATAAAGCTTCTGTCAGAGATAGATTGCTTCACCGCGCCGTTTATAGAGTTTTGTATCTTTTCTTTGATAAAATATTTATCAGCGATTCTTTTTCTTGCCGAAATGACAAAGGTACTCATAAGGCCTTAAACCGTTTTCGTTCGTTTACTTACAAAGTCAGCAAGAACAATACCAAGACCTGCTGGGTTTTGAAATGCGACATCAGGAAATTCTTTGAAAATATCAATCACGACATTTTACTCGAAATTTTAAATAAGTATATTCCTGACAAAAATATCATCTGGCTTTTTGAAAAAATAATCCGCGGCTTCTCTTCCAAACCAAATACCGGCTTGCCTCTCGGAAATCTTACATCCCAATTGTTAGTCAATATCTATATGAATGAATTTGACCAGTTTGTTAGACATAAATTAAAAGTAAAATATTACATCAGATACGCCGATGATTTCGTGGTTATGTCGGGGAATAGAGATTGGCTTGAAAGGCAGATTGAGCCGATTAAGGGTTTTTTATCCGATAAATTAGAATTGAAAATCCACCCAGACAAAATTTTTCTCAAAACTCTGGCTTCGGGAATTGATTTTTTAGGCTGGGTTTATTTTCTGGATCACAGGATTTTGAGAACGACCACGAGGAAAAGGATGTTGAGACGATTGCGAGAATCACAAACCTCTGAAACCTTGAATTCTTATCTGGGATTGTTAAAGCATGGGAATACGAAGAAGCTTGAAAAGATGGTTCTGGAAAGAGCAATAATGTAACTCTCGGGCTTCGCCGGCGAGTCCCGTAAGGGATGATACGGAATCTGATAATGATTTGGAATTGCGAGGGGTATAGCCGATTTCTGAACTACAAGGGAGCAGGAACCCCGTAGTAGAGCGAAGCTCACTATGGGGCGCTACAAATAACCGAAAGAGAGTGAATAATTTGCCGTAGACAACATAGGGTAGGGGGTTCCCTATTTGTCGGCAAATTTTAATGAGGTTATTCTTATAACCGAATGGTACTCTCTGAGGTATATTTGTCTGCGAGCTTGAGAGAAGAAATCGGCTATACCCCGAGCTATACCCTCGCGGTTTTCTGTTGTAAAATAATACTAATGAATTCGGAGATAGCTAAAATCCTTTCTGAAATGGCGATGCTATTGGAGATGAAGGGAGTTCCTTTTAAACCCCGGGCCTATGAAAAAGCGGCCGTGATAATTGAGACTTTGGAAGAAGATATCCGGGATACTTACAAGAAAGGCGGCTTGAAATCTCTGATGGATATTTCGGGAATCGGGCAGGGGATTGCCGAAAAAATTGAAGAATACATAAAAACAAAACAAATTAAAGATTACGAACATCTGAAAAAACAGGTGCCGGTTGATGTCGGCGGTTTAACTTCAATTGAAAGCCTCGGCCCCAAAAGCGTCTATAAGCTTTATAAAAAACTGGGAATTAAAACCGTTGGCCAGCTTGAAAAAGCGGCTAAAGCCGGAAAATTAAGAGATCTTGAAGGTTTTGGCGAAAAGTCGGAAAAAAAGCTTCTAAAAGGCATTGAGTTTTTAAAAACCGGGCAGGGCCGTTTTATTTTGGGTTTTGTCCGGCCGACCATTAATTCAATTTTGGAACGGTTAAGAAAATTGCCTTATGTTGAAATGGCCGAGCCAGCCGGTTCAATCAGAAGAATGCAGGAGACGATTGGCGATTTGGATATTTTGGCGATTTCCAAAGAGCCGGAAAAGGTGATTGACTATTTTGTTAAAATGCCGGAAGCGGCTCATATTTACGGCCAAGGGCCGACCAAAGTCAACATCCGGCTTAACAACGGAATGGACGCGGATTTAAGAGTTTTAAAGCCGGCCTCGTTCGGCGCGGCTTTGCAATATTTTACCGGCGATAAATATCACAATATCGCTTTGCGCGAAATTGCAGTCAGGAAGGGATATAAACTGAACGAATACGGCCTATATAAGGGGAAAAAGTTAGCGGCTGGGAAAACCGAAGAAGAGATTTATAAAAAGCTTGGCCTTGAATTGATTCCGCCGGAAATCAGGACTAATTCCGGAGAAATTGAATCAGCCCTTCGACAAGCTCAGGGCAAGCCAGGAGGATTGCCTCAACTCATTGACTACGGCTCTTTAAAAGGCGATTTACAAGTTCAAACAAATTGGACTGATGGCCAGAACTCGATAAAAGAAATGGCCGAAGCCGCCAAAAAATCAGGGCTTGAATACATTGTCATTACTGACCATACTAAATTCCTAGCCATGACCGGAGGCTTGGATGAAAAAAAACTGCTTCGGCAGATGAAAGAAATAGACAGGGTTCAAAAAGAAGTCAATGGCATAAAAATTTTAAAAGGCGCCGAAGTCAATATTTTAAAAGACGGCCGGCCAGACATCTCTGACGAGGCCTTGGCTAAATTAGATGTCGTCGGCGGAGCGGTTCATTCTAATTTTAACTTATCTGAAAAAGAGCAGACCCAGCGGCTGATTGGAGCGATGGAAAATCCAAATATTGATATAATTTTCCATCCGACCGGCCGGGTGATCCAGAAAAGGGAGCCCTACAAGGTTGACATGGATGCATTGATCAAAGCAGCCAAAAGAACTAAAACTATTTTAGAAATAGACGCTTATCCAAGCCGGCTGGATTTGAAAGATCAGCATATCAGAAAAGCGGTTGAAGCCGGGGTGAAACTATCAATTGATTCAGACGCTCATAGCATTAGCCATTTTCAGTATTTGGAATTGGGAGTGGCCCAAGCTAAAAGAGGATGGGCGAGTAAGAATGATGTTGTCAATACAAAAAATTGGCCGGAGATGCTGAAATTTTTAAAATGACTGAATTTCAAAAAATAGTTTATAATATAGTAAAAATAATTCCCAAGGGGAAAGTTTTGACTTATAAAGAAGTGGCCAGATTTGCGGGTTCGCCGCGGGCTTATCGGGCAGTCGGGAATATTTTAAACAAAAATCCTTTCAAAAACGTGCCTTGTCATCGGGTGATAAGAAGCGACGGGAAGATTGGAGGATACGCGCGCGGGACAAAAACAAAAGTCAGGTTATTAAAAAGCGAGGGATATAGCCGGCTAATTTTATGAATTATAGAATTTTACTTGCGGGCGGGGGGACAGGCGGGCATATTTATCCTTTAATCGCGGTTGGCCGGGAGCTTCAAAAACTGGCCGGCGAAAAAGGGATAAGTTTGGAATTGCTTGCCGTGGCTGATTCGAATAGTTGGAGAGGCGATTTTGAAAACCAGGGTATCCGGTTCAAAAAAATTTTAGCCCCCAGATTAAGGCGGGTTGAAGGCGGCCGCCTGAATTTTTTAGCTTTTTTAGCGCTTCCCCTTACTTTAATCCAGGTTCTCTGGATCCTTTTTGTTTTTATGCCTAATCTTGTTTTTTCAAAGGGTAGTTTTACGTCGCTCGGGCCGTCTTTTGCCGCTTGGCTTTACTTTATTCCTATTTTTATCCATGAATCCGACTCCATACAGGGCTCGGCCAATCGATTTTTAGCCGGATTTGCCAAAAAGATTTTTATTTCTTTTGAAAGCGCGGCCCGATATTTTCCCGTCCAAAAAACGGTTTTAAGCGGCAATCCGGTCAGGGAAAATTTATTTAACGGCAGTAAAGCCGAAGCAGCCGGTTTTTTTAAGTTTGATTCCGGCAAAAAAACGGTTTTATTTTTAGCCGGGAGCCAGGGAGCGATGTTCATAAATAATTTATTGATTGACTCTTTAGTCGAATTGGTCAAAGAATTTCAGATCATTCACCAGACCGGAGTTAATAATTTTGAACTGGTTAAAAAAGAAACGGATATTATGAAAAACGAAGGCCGGACCAGTTTTAGCGGGAATATAGAAAAAAATTACCGGGCCTATGATTTTTTAAACGAAGAAGAACTGAAAAACGCATTCGCCATATCAGATCTTGTGGTTTCTCGCTCCGGCTCCGGCATTTTTGAAATCGCCGCTTTAGCCAAACCGTCAATTGTGATACCTTATCCTTATTCGGCCAGAAACCACCAGAAAGAAAATGCGGCCGAGTTCGTCAAATTCGGAGCAGTCGTTTTGGAAGAAGAAAATCTCAAGCCTCATATCTTAATTGACCAGATTAAACACCTGTTGGATAATCCATTGATTGGAGAGGGGATAAAAAGGTTTGCTAAATTG
>Ga0213870_1001430_pt1 | contig 10734 bp, 10 predicted proteins | sample WICALVC2017_Meta_FD_160119 | JGI IMG/M metagenome (GOLD analysis project Ga0213870, IMG submission 160119) | Freshwater microbial communities from subterranean cave lake in Wind Cave National Park, South Dakota, United States - WICALVC2017 | ecosystem: Environmental > Aquatic > Deep subsurface >... | reverse complement strand
CTTTTGCCACGTCTTTGAGGATTGTTTCTAAATTTAAATTTGGCTGAAAGGGGAGGTGTTTCCGGACTTTTTCAAGGCAAGGAACTCGGCGGCGCATGTCTTCAAAGCCTTTGTTATAGGCCTCTTCGTAAGGCACAAATTGAATCGGGGAAGCAGAATTGAACTGTCGTTTCACAATATTTGCAAGATCGAGAATCGTGATTTCAGAATCACAGCCCACATTAAAAATTTGTCCATGAGCGGTGGGATCATTCAAAAGTTTTGGAAACACAGGGACCACATTTTTCACATGACAAAAACAACGCGACTGCAATCCATCTCCGAACACAGAGATGGGTTTATTTTTAAGGGCTTGTTTCACGAAATTGGGAATCACCATTCCATATTGTCCTGTCTGACGCGGTCCAACGGTATTGAAGAGGCGCAGGATTACAACGGGAATGCCTTGCGTGTTGTGTGCCGCAAGCACCATGAATTCGTCGAGGAGTTTTGAACAGGCGTATGCCCACCTCCAACGCGTGGGGGAGCCTAGAAGCAAATCCCCATCTTCACGGTAAGGGAGAGTGTCACTTTTGCCATAGACTTCGGAGGTGGATGTGAAGAGCAGGGGTTTCTTTTTCTTGCTGGCCATTTCCAAAACGATTTCCGTCAGGGTGTAATTCAAATGGATGGTCTTTGCAGAATCCCGTACGATGAGTTGAACCCCTACCGCCGCTGCAAGATGATAAATTTCGTCAGCCTCATCCACTAATTCGGCCATGAGCGTTTTGTTATGGCAAGTGTCTATCACGTAAGAAAAATTCGGATGATTTTTCACAGAATGGAGATTTCGCATCGAGCCCGTGGAAAGGTCGTCTATGATTTTGACTTTATAACCCAAAGATAACAATTGTTCAGAAAGATGTGAGCCGATAAATCCTGCGCCGCCAGTGATAAGAGCGTGTTTCATAAGAGCTGATTATAAAAGAAGAAACACTTTCGGGTCAAACCCTAATATAAAGAGGAGGGGACGTTGGGAAAGAGGAACTGGGAGAATTTTTCAGTCAATGATTGTTTCCCCAATCAAAGTTTTTGTCACTCGACGTCCACGGCGAGTGACAAAGTCAAAGTTTTTTGAAAGGGCTTGGGAAAACTTTTGTTCACAAAAGTTTTCCCAACTCCACCTGCTTCTTCTCCCTTGTTCCTTCTGATGACAGATGGATCAGCGTTTTGAGCTGTCTGTGATCATTCGTTTATATGCAGACAGATTCTCGATCACTTTTCCTGTGCCTAGAACCACACTGGACAGGGGATCTTCTGCTACGTGGACTGGAAGAGAAGTTTCTTCTTCGATGAGTTTATCCAGGCCTTTCAGAAGGGCGCCGCCGCCGGCGAGCCATATGCCATGATCTACAAGGTCTGACGCGAGCTCAGGAGGACAATGTTCCAGCGTGATACGGATCGCTTCCACGATGGTGGTGACTGTTTCCGCAAGTGCTGCACGGATTTCTTCAGAATTGATCAGGAGTGTTTTGGGGAGACCAGAAATCAAATCGCGTCCTTTGACTTCCATAGACAATTCTTTGAGGAGGGGAGACGCGGACCCAATCTTTATTTTGATGTCTTCAGAAGTGCGTTCTCCAATCATTAAATTGTAAGTGCGTTTCATGTAATGCGCAACAGCCTCTGTCAATGCGTCTCCAGCTACGCGAACAGAACGATTCACCACAATTCCAGAAAGTGAAATGATTGCCACTTCTGTAGTGCCGCCTCCAATATCTACAATCATCGACCCCAGAGGATCCTCAACATGGAGTCCAGCGCCTATAGCAGCCGCCATGGGTTCCGATAAAATGTGGACTTCTCTGGCTCCCGCGTGCTTCGCCGAATCAACCACGGCGCGTTTTTCTACTTCTGTAATTCCAGAAGGCACTGCAATAGCGATTCGTGGGCGTGGCTGAAAAAACGATGAAGAATCATGCGCTTTCTTGATAAAATGACGGAGCATAGCCTCCGTACTTTCAAAATCGGCAATCACACCGTTCCGCATAGGACGAATGGCAACAATGTTTGCGGGAGTTCGACCCAGCATAGCCTTGGCTTCTTTGCCCACCGCAAACACATTTTTTGTGCCTTCCTGAACAGCAACCACAGACGGCTCACGTAACACAATACCCCTGCCCCGCACATACACCAAAGTGTTGGCCGTCCCAAGATCAATACCCATATCATTGCTGAAAAATCCAAGAAAAGTGTCTAACATATCAGACAGACCTAATGAGGAGGTGAGGGGAGAAGAATGGAGAAGGATGGGAGTTGGGAAAACTTTTGTGAACAAATGTTTTCCCAAACCTTTCAAAAAACTTTGACTGAGGAAATTGAGGAATAAGATATGGCATAGTGCATAATAATATGGACATAATTGACATTCCCTAGAGTACTCAAAATAGTTGAGCAGGCACTCAACTTTTTCGAGATGCTTTGTTACTTAAGCTGTTTTCCAATCAAATTTTTTGGGCACTCGCCGTTCACGGCGAGTGCCCCAGTCAAAGTTTTTTGAAAGGGTCTGGGAAAACTTTTGTCCACAAAAGTTTTCCCAGTTCCTTCCTAAGAATGACTCAAAAAATACGGCATCAAATCGTACCCTTTTTTAAAAACAAATCCGCTTTCTTTAGCGTTTTTTTCGCTGTACGGTTTATTTTCTGCTGGAATCCCTTTTCCTGCAATCATGAATGGCACAGGATCGTTCACATGAATACGCATTTCTGTTGGTGTGAAATGATCTGGCGCAATCAAAAATCGGAAATCTTCTCCGGACTCTTTGAGAAAGTGAAACAGGGGTCCAACAATGTGTTGATCAATCCGTTCCAAGGACAATATTTTTTCTTTCAGATTTCCTACGTGTCCGGCTTCATCGGTGGCTTCCACATGCACCAAAATAAAATCATGATGCTTTAGATACTCTATCGCATAAGCTCCTTTTGCCACATAATCCGTATCGAAATACGCAGTAATACCGGGAACTGAAATCACGTCCAGTTCCAAAAATTTGGCAATGCCTCGAATCAAATCCACTCCAGAAATCACACCGCCATGCACTCCAAATTTTTTCGGAAATGGCGTGAGTACGGGCTTGTGCCCACCACCCCAAAGCCAAATACAGTTGGCAGTGAGTTTTCCCGCTTTTTGACGTGCGAGGTTCACGGGATGATTTTTTAGAACTTTTCTCGATTTTTCAATCAACTTGAGGAATACAGGAGCATCCACACCCTCAGGAAGGTGATTTTTTATAAGCTTCCCAGGCACATCATGCGGCGGCGTCGTTTTGCATTGGAAAGTTTCATGATTTTTCCAAATCAGAATGTGACGGTAAGAAACACCCGGATAAAACTGGATATTTTCTGTGCCCAATTCTTCCTGAATCGCCTGCATGAGCGGATGAGATTCTTCAGAAGTAATGTGTCCCGCGCAATGGTCAACGAACTCTTCTTTTTCACCCACATGAATTAAGTTGCAGCGCATCACCAAGTCTTTTTGCCCGACCGAAAGCCCCAAACTCGCAGCTTCGAGCGGCGCTCGCCCACAGTTAAAGCGACTGGAATCATAGCCCAGAAGAGAGAGCGTGCACACGTCTGATCCCGGCGCCATTTTTGGGGGAGTAGTAGGACAAAGTCCCTGCCGACCCGCTTTTGCAATCTCATCCATGAACGGAGTCTTCGCAACTTCCATCGGTGTCTTACCTCCAATAGAAGCAATAGGATAATCCGCAAATCCGTCCGGAATCACAAACGCATATTTCATACAATGTATTTCCTGTTATTATTTACTGTTGGGGACGGGTAGTAGAAACGGAGAGGGTAGGATTGTCACTGCCGTGACAGGCTATGCGCCTTCGGCGAGCGGATTCCTCAAGTCTCAGATTCTCAATAATTTTGTCCTCTCCCTCTATCATTCCTGCTTTCGCAGGAATGATAGAGTAAAGTTTTTTGAAAGGGTCTGGGAAACCTTTTGTTCACAAAAGTTTTCCCAGTTCCCTCTCTCCTCCATTCTCCCTCCCTGTCATCCTATTTTCTTATCATTATAAAGCAGCTTTTTTTGCAATGAGTGTTTTCACTTGTTTTTCGATGTTATCCAAACCCATGCCTTGATCCTGGTACAATTCTTGGGGTGTTCCTGAGGAACAAAAGCCTTGTACTCCCAGATGTTTCACAGGAATGGAGATTTGCTCCTCCACCAAGATCTGATCGATCATGGGGGCGATCCCTGTGCCTACAAAATGGTCTTCCACGCTCAGAATAGCTCCTGTTTCTTGGGCTGCAGCGAGGATTGCCTGACGGTCGAAGGGAACAATAGAAGCCATGTTCAAAACACGGATCGAGATTCCTTCTTTGGATAATTTTTTTGCCACTGTCATTGCGTAATCCAAAAGCGGTCCATACGCCACGATCGTTGCGTTAGAGCCTTGAGTTAAGACATCTGCTTTTCCGGGAATAAATTGGTACGTTTTTCCAAAGAATGCTTCTCCAGATGCATTTGCAATCACGGGAGTTTTTGCTCGTCCCATTCCCACAAAAAAGTTTCCGTACTCTCCTGCCACATACCGAATGATATGGTCTGTCTGATTCGGATCAGCGGGCAGAAAAATTGAATAACCAAAAGCATTTCGTAATAAACCGATATAATCAATGCTTTGATGGGTGGGACCGTCTTCTCCCACAGAAAGCCCAAGATGGGTACACACCGTTTTGAGATTGCTGTGATTGAAGGCGTTCAATCGTTGCTGATTATAAACCTCATCTACTCCGAACACACCGAAGGTGGAGAAGAAAACCTGACACCCTTGTTTGGATAAACATCCGGACATCACTGCACTGTGATGTTCTTGAATGCCGCATTCAAAAAAGGCTTTGGGGTCTACCTTTTTGAAATCGCCCATTTTCACAGAACCTTCCAAGTCGCAAGAAATCCCAACGATTTTATTTTTGGAAGGATCAAAATTATTTTTCTTTGCCAGATCCGCCAGAGCAGTGCCATAGGCGGAGCGGTTGTCGGTGAGAGTGTTTACAGAGTACACGATCGGTTCGCCGCGATCCACGTTCACTTGAGGTGCTTTGAAATGTTCAATCCCCTGAGATTTCCATGGCAGGGTTTTACGCTGATCCTGCAAGGTTTTCAATGTGTTTGGGAGGCCGAGCTCTTGAAACGCTTTATCGTGTTCTTCCATTGTGCAGGACTTACCGTGAAAATCACAAATATCACTCATAAACGAAAATCCATAACCCATCACTGTGTGTGCCAGAATCACTGTTGGACGGTTTGGATTTGGTACTTCTTTATTCCAAGCCTTGCGGAGTGCCTGATACACGGCAGAGAAATCATTTCCTTTTTCCAAGTGAATCACATTCCATCCATCTGAGGCATAATTTTCCGCAATGTTTTGCGGCATGATATCCTGAGTAGCTCCGCCAATCTGGTAACGGTTCAAATCAATGATCCCGATCAAATCCGATAATTGAAACTTCACAGCGATTCGACGCGCTTCAGAAATTTGTCCTTTCTGTTGTTCGCCGTCGCCCATGCAAACTATCGTTTTCCAATGTGACTCCTTGATTTTTGCTCCGAGCGCGGCACCGCAGCCGGCAGATAAACCCTGACCGAGATTTCCAGAACTCCATTCCACTCCAGGCACATAAGATTCCACATGCCCGGCATAACGCGCTCCCATGCGTCGGAAATGCAGAACCATTTCCTCCGCGTTGAAAAAATCGTAACGCGCCAGCGTCGCATACACGCCTGGAGAAATATGTCCATGACTGATGTAAATACGGTCCCGCTCCGCAGATTGAAAATTGTCTTTATGCACATTTGCCAATCCATAAAGAACAAGCAGAAAATGCAGGGAAGACAAAGACCCCCCCGGATGTCCGCAGGTAGCCAGTGTCGTGGCATTTAAGATATCGCGAGCAGACTCTTTCCAGAAACGATTTAAAATTTCCAATTGAGATGCAGTCAAAGAAGGTACAGAAGCATTGAGACGCAACACGGGGGAAGTCCTTTCTAAGGAAGATTAGAGGGAGGGGAGTTGGGGGAACTTTTGTGAACAAAAGTTCCCCCAACCCCCTTCAAAAAACTTTAACGAAAGAATATACAAGAAAAATTATTTCAATCCTATCCTCAATCAATTTTTTTTGGGGTATTCGCCGTTCACGGCGAGTACCCCATTAAAGTTTTTTGAAAGGGTGTGGGAAAGCTTTTTTTCAAAAAAGTTTTCCCGCTTTCATCATTTTATAGTGCAGAGAAAACAGATTGGCAAATCAAAAAAGACAGAGTATTTTATTTTTTTAACTTTTCGCGTTTTTTCACGTTAAAGTTATTTAAAAGGAACCTACCATGGATGAAATATTGAAAATATTGGAAAAAAACGGGCGACAGACGCCGGAGACGATTGCGGTTCAATTGGACAAACCGATTCAGGAAGTGTCAAAAAAAATCGCAGAGTATGAGAAGAGGGGAGTGATTTTACGATACCGAGCGGTTATCAACCACACTTTGCTCGGGGCTAAAGAGCGTACACGGGCATTGATCAGCGTGAAAGTGAAACCGCAAAAAGACAAAGGGTTTGACGGCATCGCAGAAAAAATTTACAAATTTCCGGAAGTGGAATCCTGCGTTTTGTTGTCTGGAAGTTTTGATTTGCTGGTGGAAGTGACCGGGGAAGATATCCACACTATTGCTAACTTCGTTTCACAAAAATTATCACAGATCGAAAATGTGCAGGAAACAGCAACACACTTCATTCTCAAAAAATACAAAGAAGGGGGAGACATCTTTGTTCACGGAAAAGATGATCGTCTGGCCATTCATCCTTGAGGCATTCTTTGGTGAGGGGAATAGAATCGAAAACTGGGGGAACTTTTGTGAACAAAAGTTCCCCCCAACCCCCTTCAAAAAACTTTGACTAGAGGATAGCGATATGAATGTCAAAATTTCTACTTTAGTTGAAAGCTTGACTCCCTCTGGGATCCGCGCATTTTTTGACCTCGTATTGACTATGGACGACGTGATTTCTCTGGGCGTTGGTGAGCCGGACTTCAAAACTCCCTGGCATATTTCACGATATGCCATTCAGAAAATTGAAGATGGGTTTACCACTTATGTTTCCAATTCCGGTCTCTTGGAACTGCGTCAGGAAATTGCCAAGTATTTGAAAAATACTTACCAACTACATTATGTTCCAGAAGACGAAGTGCTCATCACGGTGGGAGTTTCGGAGGGCGTAGACTTAGCGTTGCGCGCACTCACAAATCCGGGTGACGAGTTTCTCATTCATGAGCCCTGTTACGTGTCTTACAAGCCCACCATTCTTCTGGCGGGCGGGAGCTGCAGGGTGATACGGACTGTGATGGACAACGGTTTCAAGCTGACTCCTGAAATGATCGAATCGGCTTGCGGCCCTAAAACCAAGGGCCTCATTTTTAATTATCCCTGCAATCCTACAGGCACTACTTACAGCAAGGACGAATTGGAAAAATTGGCGAAAATGATTGAGAAAAAAAAATTATTTCTCATTTCCGATGAAATTTACCATCAGCTTTCCTACGATCAGGAACATATTTCTATTGCGAGTTTTCCGGGCATGCAGGATCGGGTTTTGCTTCTGAATGGATTTTCCAAAGGATATGCCATGACCGGCTGGCGTATCGGCTATGCCTGTGGTCCAAAACCCTTGATTGCAGCCATGACAAAAATTCATCAATACACCATGCTTTGCGCACCTATCATGGGGCAATTTGCTGCCATGGAAGCGCTGCGCCACGGAGAAGATGCTGTTACAGCGATGCGCGAAGAATATAAAAAACGCCGCAATTTCATCGTAAAACGATTGAATGACATCGGCTTTAGCTGCCACAAACCTGGCGGGGCTTTTTATGTGTTCCCGGAAATTCCAAAAGCTTTCCAATCGAGTGTTCAATTTGCCAACGAACTTTTAAAAGAAGAGCGCGTAGCTGTCGTACCTGGAAGCGCCTTCTCCAACGGGGATAAACATATCCGTATCTCTTACGCTTCCTCCATGGAAAAATTACAAGAAGCCGTTAAACGTATAGAACATTTTATTAAAAATCACTCGCTGGTCACTCGCCGTGACAGGCAATGTTAGGAATAGGAATATTTTCTAGTCAAAGTGTTCCCACTTTCTCTTGTTCAAAACTCATTGACCTTGGATGAATGGGTTTTGTAGAGTCTTGAATTAATGGGTTAAAAGGTAAGGAGCGTTTCTTATGCTGCATCCTAGTTTGAAGGGAAAATTTTTGATTGCGACCCCGGAACTTTGCGATCCTAATTTTGCAGAAGTGGTCGTGTTGATTTGCGAGCACAACAGCAAGGGCGCTTTTGGTCTCATCATCAATCGAAAATCTACTATTCGGGCCAAGGCTAATTTTGAAGCGATATCCCAATATCCCGATCATGCATGGATCACGCACCAGGACGTTTACATTGGCGGTCCTGTACATACCAATCAGGTATTGATTTTATACCGCTCTGAAAATCTGTTGTCTGAAAACGTAATCGTGGACGATGTAGCGTTGGCGACGAATTTGACGGATTTGCCATCTCTGAATCTTTTTGAAAATGGAAAGGAGAAGCTGCACATGTATCTTGGTTGCTCTGGTTGGTCAGAAAATCAACTAGAATCGGAAATCGAAATGGGTACTTGGAAAGTACTCTCTTCAAAAACGGACATGATTTTCGATATGCAGCCTGCTCGTGTGTGGAAACAAAATCTATCTCGGCTAGGCGGAAAATATTCCATTCTAGCTTTAATGCCGGATTCTGAAAATATCATTCGAAATTAATACTATGGACTCCAAAAAAATAAAAATTCTCTACATCGAAGACAATCCCATCAACCGAGATCTTGTGCGCCACATTCTGGAGCTGGAAGTATTCGATTATTTCGAGGCAGAAGAGGTGCTTTCTGGAATCGAACTGGCAAAAAAAATTAACCCTGACATCATTCTGATGGACATCAATATGGTGGGGATGTCCGGAACGGAAGCCACCATCAAAATCAAGCAAATGCCCGAAATCTCAAAAATTCCCATCATTGCCGTGACGGGCAGAACTATGAAAGGCGATCGGGAAAAAATTTTGGCTGCAGGTTGTGCAGGATATATTCCAAAACCAATCAACATAGATTCTTTTCAAAAAAGAATTCTTGAAATTTACCAGGGGAGCATTGAGAAGCTGGACGAAACAGAATGGATGCGTTACCTGAAGGAAACTCAAGTTGATATTGTCCAACATTTGGAAGGAGAAATAGGCAAGCTTGAGGATATCAAGAAAACATTGAAAGAAAACGTGGATGAATTAGAGAAGAAAAACAAAGAACTCAAACATACTCAAAAAATGTTGATCCACTCAGAAAAACTTGCTGCGGCAGGCCGCATGGTCGCTGGTATTATCCACGAAATTCGTACACCTCTGACCGGCATTATGGGGTACCATGAATTGCTCAAAATAAAAATCCATGACCCTGTGCTCACGAATTATTTGTCGTACTGTATCAACGCCGTTGATAAAATTAAAAATATCGTATCCAACATGCTGAATTTTTCCAAAAGAGGCAGTGATTTTGCGGAACAGGTATTTGATCTGCAGCAGATTTTCAACAATGTGGAGGGCTTAATCGGCATTCTTTCTAAACAGGAAAACATCAAGATTTCTGTCCTTTTCCCAGACGAAAACGTTTACATTCGCGCGAATCCCGGACAAATTGAGCAGATCATCATGACACTCGTTGACAATGCTACCTATGCAGTTAAAAATAGAGCTGCCAAAAATCAGGCTGTGAAAACCCCGTCTCTCGACACAGATCAAGCCGCAGATGATGAAAGTACCAGAGTGAGCTTATCTGGAGGAGTGTTGGAGAGCAGCAAAGAAATTTTCATTCAGGTGTCGGATCATGGAATGGGTATTTCAGAGGAAATAAAAAAACACATTTTTGAGCCATTTTTCACGACAAAGCCTCTGGGTGAAGGGACAGGATTGGGTTTGGCAATTTGCAAAACCATCGTGGAGTCTTTCAATGGTCGCATTACGGTGGATTCAGAAATTGATGAGGGAACCACTTTCAAAGTATTTTTCCCACCAGAAAAATATTCTTAGGGTCTGTAAAGAAGTTTAGCTGTCAGTTGATAGCTGATATTTGAGTGATTCTAGAGGAAAAATAGGATGGGCTTATTTGGTGAAAGCCGCAAAGAGCGGGAAGAGCGGGAAGAGCGGTATTTAGCAGCCATCCTTAGGAGCTTTGAGACACTCAGTCCTGAAAAAACCACGGATTTAAAAAAGTCGCTTGGAAACGCGGCTCAGGAATCTCATTCTGCTCCCACTACTACAAAGCAGCAGGCACTAGACGTTCATGCAGCTGCTGCAGTTGTACGAAAAGTTACTGTAGAAGACCTCGTGATATTTCTAGCCAAGAAGGGTGTTATCACTCTTTCTGAATGGGAAAAATACAAGGCGGAACGTAACTACTCAGGTGGATAGACTGTAGGGGGATAGGCTGTTAGGTGGGAATCGTAACCATACGAAGCTCCGAACGTTTGAACTGACCGACAAAGTGGCAGCAATGCTAATGGCCTACAGCCTAAACAACCTGAGTAGTTACGGCAGAATAACGACAAAAACAGAACAACAGAGCTGCAAACGCCTCTCCAATTGACAGTTATGGCTGAAACAACAAATATAAAATCG
>Ga0213870_1001429_pt1 | contig 10736 bp, 14 predicted proteins | sample WICALVC2017_Meta_FD_160119 | JGI IMG/M metagenome (GOLD analysis project Ga0213870, IMG submission 160119) | Freshwater microbial communities from subterranean cave lake in Wind Cave National Park, South Dakota, United States - WICALVC2017 | ecosystem: Environmental > Aquatic > Deep subsurface >... | reverse complement strand
AGAAGTATGGCATTGATGAGGCGGTGATTCGGGCCATGGAGTCGCACCACGAGGAGTATCCATTTTCTACTCCGGAGGCGTTCATTGTGACCGCGGCTGATGTACTCTCGGCCGCCCGGCCGGGCGCGCGGCGCGATAGCGTAGAAAATTATTTAAAGCGCCTGGAGGAGCTCGAGAAGATAGTGAACAGCTTTGAAGGCGTTAAAACCTCTTATGCTCTTTCGGCCGGGCGGGAAATCCGGGTTTTTGTGGTGCCGGAGAAAGTTGATGATTTTGGAGCGCTCCAGATGGCCAGGAATATCGCGGCCAAAATTCAATCGGAGCTCAAATACCCCGGCGAAATTAAGGTCAACGTGATTCGCGAGATACGGGCGGTAGAATACGCCCGGTAGCTACAACCGCGATAAAGACAGGGCGTATTTTAGAGTCGATGCGAGCGCGAGAACTGATCAAATTACTGCCGTGGCAGGGCTTACGCAAACTTATGGTAAGACAATCGCAGTTGTAGCACCGGGTATGCCAGGTAGTAGTCCCGCCGCAGGCGGGCCGCACCGCTTGCGGTGCGGTTATTCATTTGTTATAATCTGCTATAATAGGATTTAAGTGAGTTTCAACGCAAAGGTCGAGTTGTTTTACTTCGTAAAACACGCAGACTATCGCAGACTATCACGCAGACTAACGCGGACAAAAAACATTAAGTCAGCGCGAGTCAGCGTCCAGTCCGCGTAAGTCCGCGATGTGAGCGATAGCGAACACATGAAGAAAGACGGACTAGTGGAAGCGGTTATGAAAGCCGCGAACATCGAGACCAAGAAACAGGCCCAAGAGGCGGTGGATGCCTTTTTTGACACCATTGTTAAGACTTTGTCTCGGGGCGAGGAGGTAGCGATTACTGGATTTGGCACCTTTAGAGTGGCGAAGCGGGCCGCACGCGAGGGGCGCAATCCTAAAACGGGGGAGAAAATCCAGATTGCCGCTTCGGTAAAGCCGAAATTTAGAGCCGGCAAAGTCTTAAAAGAAGCCGTAAAGTAGAATATTAGCAATAACTCTTAACATCAAAGCGCGCACCAGGGTAGTGCGCGCTTTGTCTTAATTCGCTAGCCAATCTTTAGCGAGCCGCCTTTTTAACCAGATCCGCTAGATCAATAAGGTTTTTATAAGCGGCTTTAATTTTAGTCAAAGAAGTCTCGACTGAATCTCGAAGCGAGGCGCTCTGCGTTTGAGGGGCGGAGCTCGACGGAGCGAGGAGGTTTAAAGCCCGGTTATTGGCTTCTCGAGCTTCGCGGAGGTTCAAGGCGGCTTCGTTTAATAATGGTTGAGTAGCGCCTCGTGATAATTTTGTTTTTCTTATTTCGGAGACAAACTTTGTGAGTCGCTCTTGAGCGGTTTTGAGGAGCGTTTTATTTTGGAAGACCAGAATAAAGTCGACAACTTTTTTAAGCTCCTGATTGTAACTGACTTCACGCCAATCTTTGAAATCCCCAGCAAGCTTCTGAACCTGCTCGCGCGTCGAGGTAACTTCGAGCACCTCCCTCACGCCATCAAAATACGCGAGGTAATCTTCCAACTTTGTGAGTAGCTGATCCTCGAGGACAATCAGTTCAGCCTCGACCCCGGCTAGGGACGCCAATTTATTTTTAAGATCGAGTGTTTCAATGACGGAGAGATTGATGATTTTTTGGAGAGTCGTTTTTTTGAGTGCAATTTCTTCCCGCTCTTTTGCCTCCGGAGCCAAGTTCTGCCCCTGAATTTCTACGAGCTTATCAACAGTTGCAATTACTTCCTGCCGAGCTGATCTTATGGCTTCTGATTGGGCGTCGGCGGCCTCATAAGAGAGTAAACCGGCTATAATTAAGAAGGCGCTCAGATATTTTTTCATCTCTTTAGAAAATAATTTGATCTAGCACGGTATTGATTTGATCGTCAGTTTCCTTAATTTCGCCAAGCAGGGCGGCAATTTCTTCTGCTGATTCGGCGAAATATTCAGCTTCGCCAAGCTGGATTTGGAAATCAACATTTCTGATTTCGCTAAGCAGTTCTGCGCCGCCTATATTTGAAGCCTGCTCTCTATTCCCCCGGTTTATGCCGCCAAGCATAATAAAGACAAGGACGCTCGCGAGCCCCAAGGCCAGGCTAAATTTGAGATTTTCGAGCACTTCCTGTTTAATGATTTCCAAGACCGTGAGGCGCCGCGGTCGAGTGGTCAAAATCAGCCGTCGCGAACGCTCCTTGAATTCTCCGCTGGGTTCAATGCCGCGGCATATCTTTAATAATTTAGAAATTTTTTCTTCCATTTTACGCTTGATCTTTGAATAACTTTTTTAACTCATTCAAGGCCCGATGCTGAATAAGGCGAACTGCCCCTTCGCTTTTTTCAAGGATTTGGGCAATTTCCTGATGCGGGAGGTCTTCGATAAATCTCATAAGCAGAACATCCTGCTGGTCGTCCCCTAAGTTCCTGATGGCGGCAGTGATTTTCTCCAAACTAAACTCTTGATCCAAAGCCAGTTCAACAGAGCCCGCGGTCTTCACAATGTCCGGATCAATATTTTCTAAACTAACGTGATTTTTCCGCGTGCGGTAATAATCAATGATGCGGTTCCGGGCAATCTGGTAGAGCCAGCTCGAAAAGGGAAATCCCTGGAGCCGATAGCTTCTGATATTCTGCCAGGCATTCAAAAACACTTCGTGGGTCAAGTCCTCCACCGTCTCGCGCTGATTCACCTTAAGGTAGATAAACCGGTAAATCGGCGCGAGATAATGGTCATAAAGCTTGGAAAAAGACTCGGTTTTGCCTTGCTTTGCCTCGCGTATTAACTTTTCTTCGCCTTCTAACATAGAGAACGAATAGGTAGCCGTTTAGTTTCTTTGCTGTTTATTGGCACGCGGCCGTACTGTGCTATTATAATAACAATTTGGATTTCATAACAAGACATGGAAAACTCTATTCTTACCGTGAAAAATTTAGGCGTGAGCTTCGGCGATCAGGCTATTTTTAAGAATCTCAATTTCGAAGTCAAGCGCGGCGAGACCGCGGCTATTATCGGTCCCAATGGCGCCGGCAAGACCGTGCTCTTCCGGGCGTTGATTGGGAGTATTTTTTATGCAGGGAGCATCATTTGGGCGGCGGATGTGAAAATCGGTTATGTGCCGCAGCGCCTTGATTTAGAACGGCAGCTGTCGCTAAACCTAGGCGATTTTTTGAGGCTCAAGGTAAATATACTTAAGCTTCACAAATCCGTTATTAAAGAAGTTTTAAACCTCGTCCATTTGCCAGCAGCCAAGATCAAAAATCCACTAGGTTATCTTTCAGCTGGCGAACTCCAGCGGGCGCTCATTGCTTTTGCGCTCATCGGCTCTCCCGGTGTCTTACTGTTTGATGAGCCGACTGCCGGCGTGGACTTGCCCGGCGAAGAACAGATTTATCAAACCCTGCACCATCTTCAGGACATGAAGCACCTAACCCTTATCTTTATCTCTCACGATTTAAATCTGGTCTACCGCTATGCCGACAAAGTCGTCTGTCTTAACCGGGCCATGTTTTGTTTTGGCACGCCCAAGGAAACGTTTACCAAAGAGATTCTTGATAAGCTTTATGGGTCTAGAATAATGCACCATTTACACCAAGATGACTAGCGATATGAATCAGATTGTTGCCATAATTGCCATGGCAACTGCGGCTGCCGCCTCCGGTTTAATCGGAGTTTTCGCCTTGACCCGACGGATGACTTTAGCCGCTGATGTTATCTCCCATGTTGCCTTGCCAGGATTGGGCCTGGCTGTCTTGCTTAATATAAATCCTCTAATCGGCGGAGCCGCGGCTTTGATTTTAGGGGCTTTTTTAGTTTGGGCGCTTGAGCGGCGAACCCATATAGCTACCGAAACTATTATTGGCGTGGTCTTTGCCGCCTCTCTCGCGATCGGCAGTCTGCTTATTGATTCGAGCGAAGAGCTTTTAGACGCCCTTTTCGGTAATGCTAGCGGTTTAACTGTGCTCGAGGCGGCGATCGGTATTATCGTGAGCCTCGCAATTATCTTCCTGGTTATTTTTTTCAAAGATAAATTTACGCTTGCTTTTATTTCGCCCGACTTAGCCAAAACTTCGGGACTCAAAGTAGACCGGCTCAATCTCGCCTTTTTACTCATGTTTGTAATTACCGTAATCCTCGGGCTTAAATTCCTGGGCGTTCTTTTGATGGGCGCTTTAATTATCGTGCCGGCTGCCGCTTCAAGAAATTTGGCCAAAAGCTTTAATGCTGATTTACTGACTGCCGCCTTGCTGTCTATTTTTTCGGTGCTTATTGGTTTTTTAATTGGCAAGCGTTACAGTTTGGAGATCGGTCCTGCCATTATCGCTGTTGCTTCACTCATCTTTTTCATCAGCGTGTTTTTTAAGAAACAAAAGTAAGACTTCGTGAGCTCGGTGAAAGATCGGGAAGTCTAATCTTGGAGCGGGCGAGGAGAATCGAACTCCCGGCTCGACCTTGGCAAGGTCGCGTATTGCCACTATACTACGCCCGCATTGATCTATTGCGGCGGCGGGCCACTTGGGCCTTTTATCTCGGGCGGCCCGGCTGGCCCTTGGAAATTACTGGGCAATTCATTACTGTCTGGCTTTTTGGCGAGCAATAGATAGCTAAGAGCCGCTAATACTATTACTATTATAATAGCTAGTATAACCAGCCGGCGTATCATTATCTTATTTAACCAAATTCCGAAGAATTTTCAAATTAAAAAATTTTTATGCCCTCGAGAGGAATCCCTGCCTGCCGGCAGGCAGGGAACCCCTATTACGAAATCCCCCCGTACTAAAATTATCTTTTTGCGTCCCCGAGCCGATTTGAACGGCTGACCTCTTCCTTCGCAGGGAAGCGCTCTAATCCACTGAGCTACGGGGACATCTAAAAATTTACAATTACCAATTACTAATTTCTAATTACTAAAGTCTAAGCATTCTCGCGAGCCGATCGGAAACCGATTCTTGATATTCAATCTCTGGAATAAAGCGGCTTAGTAAATTTTTGATAGCCCCACTCTCTCCGCTTATAATAATAATCTTAATCAGGGCATTGAGTTGTCCCTTGGTCTTTACAATTAATTCGTCAAACCCCGTATCTTGATCGCCGCTTACAATGGCAAAACCGGTGAGGCCCTCGTAAGGATAGAATTTCTTGCCGCCGATGTCGAGGCCCTTTTCCGAAAGGGTAAAATCAATGGTTTTCGGGGTGCGTCGTGCCCAAGCAATGGTTAGCAAGGCCGCGACAATCAAAAAAACCGCAAATAAAAAATTTTTCTGCCAAAGCGCGATGACGACCAAAATCAGCGTGACAATAAGCACGAGCCAATACCAGACAATATCTTTCTCGTAATAATGAAATTCCGGCGCCGACCAGCGGATAGGTTCCATGCTAATAGATATGCGAATGTTTGCGAATTATTACTGCGAATATTCGCATATCATTCGCAAAAATTCGCACTAGTCATTCGCATGTACTTATTCTACCGCTTCTTGAGCCCGGACTCAATAATCAAATCCAGCAGCTCCGGAAAACTAATGCCGACCGCTTGAGCAGCTTGGGGCAGGAGGCTGGTTTCGGTCATGCCGGGAATGGTATTAATCTCGAGCACGTAGAGTTTACTATCGTCCCCTAGAATCATGTCGGTTCGGGACATGCCAGAGCAACCGAGGCTTTGGTGAGCTCGGAGCGCGGTGGTTTGGATGGTTTGAATAATATTTTGAGGTAACCGAGGCGGTGTAACTTCTTCGGTAGCACCCGGTGTATATTTTGAATAATAATCAAAAAAGGTAGCGGTCTTAGGAACGATTTGGGTCGGCTGTAAAGGAATGGTTTTATCTCCCGCTTCAATTACGCCGCAGGTAACTTCGGTGCCGGCAACATATTTTTGCAGCATGATTCGATCGGAAAAAGAAAAGGCTGAATCAGCCGCCAACTCTATCTGCGATTGGTCTTGAACGATATCTACACCAACGCTGGAACCACGATTGGCCGGTTTAATAACTAAAGGCAACCCAAAAGCTTTTAAAGCCCGGGCTTTAAAGCTTTTTGCTCCGGGCCCCCAATCAGTTCGGGCTGCTTCAAAAAAATCCGGCACCCGGAGACCGGCATCCCGAAAGATGGCGAGTGACCGCGGTTTATCCATGCCCAAGGCGCTCGCGAGCACCCCGGAGCCGGTATAGGGGAGACCGATAGATTCCAAAAGCCCCTGAATCGTGCCATCTTCGCCAAATTCACCATGCATAGCAATAAAGACCACATCTACTCCATGAGTCTTAATTTCTCGGAGGGCCTGGTTTTCCGGAGTTGGCACCAATACTTCGGTAGCGTTCTTGGCTGAACTTGAGGAACTCAAGAAATTTTGGAGCGGCGGCCGGAGCCATTTTCTGTCTTTAGTTACCACCACCGGTTGGATTAGATACTTTTCTTGAGCGAGCGTTTGGATAATTTTTCTGCCGGTCTTGAGCGATACTTCGTGTTCAGCCGACGGCCCGCCCATTATGACCGCCACGCGAATTTTTGCTTTGCGCATCTTAGTAGTTCTAACCATGCGGGAGACATAGCAGTAACAAAAAGCCCCGATAAACATCGGGGCGATTTGTTAAGTTTAAAGCGATGAGATAATAGCAAGGAGAAGCCTTTGCATCTGCTCTACCAATTGCAGGAGCTGCTGGAGTTGTTCCTTAAGCCGTGGATTGGGTGGCGGTGTAGTTTGGTTGGTAATGGTAAAATCACCTGATTCTCCCCAAAGCCAACCGCGCCACTCAGGCAGATAAACTCGCTTTTCCAAATCTCCTCGCTCAAAGAAGACTGGTGTTTCACCCAAGCTCACACGGATGCGATATCGGCCGGAAGCAATACCAGAAGGGATTGACCACCGATAAGAGCCATCAGAGGTTAAGGTTACATAATCAATATGATAAACCAATCCACCGAATCTAACCAAGTCAATTGAGAGCGTTGCCGGTATCGGCAAGGGCGTAATGACGTTACTCGGCGCTACCGTAGTTGGAGACGGGGGAGCTACATCGCGGGAAAGTTCTTGAAGGCGAGTTGCGCCGAGCGGCCTGGCGTATATCGGCCGCTCAATGATCCAGCGAATTTCATAGAAGATATCAGGAATGCCGGCCTGCCAATTTTCACCGGCTTGCGGCGAGGTAACCACAATCTGATAGCAGGGGAAGAAATATGGCCGAACATCTGGATCAATTACGCCAGTCGGCGGCAAGCCAAGTTCTTGTTTTTTCTCTATGACCTCCCGCTCGGTTATCGGTCCAAAATAGCCGGTTTGTGAATCTACAGGGAGGCCAAGAATTTCTTGGAGTTTTTTAACTTCATCGCCGCGCACACCTTTCTGTAATATCGGGAATCGTGAAAATGGACAAAGATCAATCGGCGGCTTGGGCGGCTCTGGAGGCACAGGACGGACACCCAAAGGCGCCATAAAGATGATCACCGATTCATTAACACCTGCCTGAATCTTGAAGAAGGCTTTTTCAATCTGATAGTAGCCATCTTTGATAGCAGTCGCGATGTAAGCGCCAATTGGCAGGTTCGTAAAAATAGCTGATCCGCCGGTTGTTTCTTGGGTTCCGACTAGAGTTCCGCTATCGAAATTGCGGACCTCAACTCGCGCCACGAGATTCGTACCAGTTGATTGGTCAACCACTGCAATTTTAATGGTGCCGGTTTGCAGAGACGGATCGGGTCGCGGATCAATGCGCTCGGTTATCTTGAATTCAACTAGGTTACCCAAGACATTATTTGCTAAGATGCGTAGGTGATAGTTGCCCGCTGGTATTGGTCTTTGGCTGGGCACTGATTGGGGGCAGGGAGTTTCAGTAACACAGAATGGCCAAGTTGCTGTTTCCGGAATAGTAAATGAAAGTTGGGATCCGTTTCCTACAATCGACGCAGGAACCACCGCCAGGCTGTAATAAGAGTCGTTTTGGGGATTATGAAGCAGAACGCGGTTTTCTGTCGGAGAAAAAGTATTGCCCAAAACCGTAACTATGGTGCCGACCGCGCCAACTCCAGGGTTGACGCTCAAGATCGTTGGGATAGGGGTGGGTGGAGTAGCGAACACCAGCCCTTGCGGCACAACCAAAGTAACCACCACCAGCCCTAAAAGCGAATAGTTTATTAGTTGTTTTTTCATGGTTTAGTGATTGATTAATATACAGATTTCGACCTTGTTAATTCAATAAAAATATAAGCACGACCCTTTTTATTAACTATAAGAAATAACGTTAATATGATATGGTTGTGACAGGTTAAAAACTGGCGGTGTCTGTTTGACCCATTCGGCTCAGCTCAGGGTCAATGGTGAGCTTGCCGAACCATTGAAAATATCTCCGCCAGAGGCGGACAGGCGAACGGAAATCTCTGGGCCCCGACTCCTCATTAGCCAAAATTTAGTGCCAAGATTTTAGTGCGGGATTTCCAGCCAAATGACAGGTTCACTGCCTGTATTCCTCAAATCGTGTCCAGTAGGTATTACCCCAACTTCGCCGGGACTAAATTCAACTTCGGCGTCACCGGGCATACGGACACGGAACTTACCTGAAATTACATATAACAGGTGGTTGTATTCACAATTTTCCCCAGCGTATCCTGGCTGTGCCGTATTCCTCTGCAATTTAAGACCATCTACATCCAGGACTTCAATCTTCATCTTTTCTTTTGGATTGTAGACTTCATCCGGGGACGTAAAACTCTTCTTAATAATAGTTTTCACTATTTTCACCTCCCTTACTTATGACGTTTGACGTTTCTTCGACCTTTATTCATCTGGAGGACGATTTTCCTTCGACTTCGTTCAGGATGGTGAGCCTGCCGAACCACAAGTTTTTAATTGAGTTAAGTATAACTCAATTCAGCAGTTTTTTCAATAATTTAAAATTGAAAAAACTGCTGGCTTTGGCGGCAATTCTCGCTGAATTCAAAACAATTAGTGGAGAGAAAGATAAAACTTTGAGATGAGTTCCGAATCAATATTTTTTGTTTTTTCTACAAAATTATGAATAGTCTCTCTGTAAATAATATCCAAATTTTCATCTTCAACGAACATATATCCTTCGTTGTCTCCAGCGTGAACAAAAATAATGCAGCCAATCTTCCCTTTAAATTGCGGATGAATTTTTGCGATAAAACCTTCTTCATAGAGAGCCGAATGCGCCAAGGCTTTAACATGTACATGTTCCCATCCGTATTTATCCGCCAGCGCTTGGGCTTCGGGAGTATTAGCGGCTTTTACCTTCCCCTTGTCCTCAATTACAGGACAAGGATAATTTTTTCCGCCAGGCTTACATTCTTCGGAGTTGAGGTTTGGTCCTGTGGGAAATTGATAGCGTTCCGCATAATAGTATCGAAGTGCATAGAGGGAAACCACCCCAATTACGACTATTACACCTATTACAATCAAAATTATTTTAAGAATTTTTGGAAATTTCTTTTTTTCAGGAAATTGTTGGTCCATAATTTTTAAAAAATGTTTTTATGAAAAAATTTCTTTTGCCCCTATTGATAAAAGCATTTCTTTTTCGCAAAAAATCCCATACAAATTAGCCGCCGACCTGCCTGCCGGCAAGGCAGGGCGAAGCGAGGCGGACAGCTTTCGCTTGCAAAATCCTTTCTGGCGGAGGCGAGAGGATTCGAACCTCTGCGGCGTTTTTTAGACGCCCACGGTTTAGCAAACCGTTGCTTTAGACCGCTCAGCCACGCCTCCAAAATTAATTTTTAAATAACCACTTAATCCTTTCAAGGCTGATCCGCCTCGGGCGGAAGACCGCTCAGCCAACCCACCCCAGCATCATTTTACAGCGAGTTGCCCAAAATTGCTATATCCCGAAAGAGTTGATAGGTGTTTTTGAGTTGGTTTTGAACCGCTTCCAAATCGGTTTTAAGGTTTGGCCCCTGAACGCTGGTTTTAATTTTTTCTATTTTAATTTTAGTCGCCCCAATTTTAGCATCAACTTTGTCGAGCAGTTCTTTTAAAGTATCAACGTTTTTGCCGGCCGCCTCGAGCGCCCTGATTTTTTCAAACATCTTTTCATATCTCAACTCGGCGGCTTTAAGTGCCTGATTTTCAAATTTTTCGATATGCGGCAGGACAACGGCTCTTTTAAGATCAGCGCTCTTTTCGCTTTGGCGCCCTAGTTTGATTGTCTCGGTTATTCTCTGCGTCTCCTCTATAGTCCTAACCCCGCTCAAGCCCCTTTTAAGAGTTTCCAATTTGTTTATATCATCCGCAATCTTAGGCAAGAGCGCCGGAGCGATTTCTTCGTAAACCTTTTTAGTGGCAATTTGTTTTCTAATGTCATTATGATATTCAATCAAGGTTTCAGTCATTTTCTCAAGTAGTTTTACGCGCTCCGGTTCCAGAGCCGGCAACACTTGAGGCTTGATAATGGTTGGCGCTTCAAACCTCATGAACTCTTGAATTTCTAGGGGTCTTGCGGCTGGCGCCGGACTCGCGCTCGGCGTAGGGATTCTTTGGATCTTGAAGAAGTTTTCTTTGGCGCTGCGGAAATCGCGCAAGGCGTCTTCAAAAGAAGCGAGCGGCGCTCCGCTTACAGCATTTCTTATAGTCTGATCGTCGCCGGCCTCTAGTTCCCGCGCTAAAGCCGGCGCGCTTATAATTAAGAGCACTCCCACGAGCCAACCGATGATTATTCTCTTTAGGACTTTCATGTTTTTGTTTATAGATTAGTGAGCGCC
>Ga0213870_1001427_pt1 | contig 10738 bp, 7 predicted proteins | sample WICALVC2017_Meta_FD_160119 | JGI IMG/M metagenome (GOLD analysis project Ga0213870, IMG submission 160119) | Freshwater microbial communities from subterranean cave lake in Wind Cave National Park, South Dakota, United States - WICALVC2017 | ecosystem: Environmental > Aquatic > Deep subsurface >... | reverse complement strand
CAGATCGACCTTATGACGCAACCGCCCAATGGCTTTGGCGCGCTACTGCAGCATTTTACTGGAAGCAAAAGTCACAATGTCCATCTTAGAGAATATGCTCTTACTAGAGGACTTTCTTTATCAGAGTATGGAATAAAGAACCTTACACTAAAAGATCAAAATCTCACAAAATACGATTCAGAAGAAAAATTTTATGGGGCTTTAGGCATGCAATGGATCCCTCCAGAAATGAGAGAAGATACTGGCGAGATACAACTTGCACTTCTTCATAAATTACCAAAATTAGTGGACAGCCCAGACATAAAAGGCGACTTGCACATCCACTCGAACTATCCAATAGAATCAAGTCACGACTTTGGACTAGATTCTATGAAAAATATGCTGACAAAGGCACATGAATTAGGTTATGAATATTTAGGTTTCTCTGAGCATAATCCTAGCATCTCTAAACATAATAAATTACAAATTTATAGCATAATAGCAAGTAGAAATGATTATATTGAACAAATTAAATCAGACATAAAAACTGTTCGAGTAATTAAATTACTTGAGATTGATATTTTAGTCGATGGTAGCCTTGCGGTTGATAATAAGTCACTAGAATTGCTTGATGGGGCTATTGTTTCAATCCACAGTTCATTTGGGGCATCAAGAAACAATATGACTAAAAGAATTATTAAGGGACTGTCGCATCCTAAGGCAAAAATATTTGCACATCCAACTGGAAGAATATTAAACCAACGAGACGGTTACGAAGTAGACTTTGAACAAGTTTTTGACTTTTGTAAAAAAAATAATAAGGCTCTGGAAATTAATGGCTGGCCAAATAGACTTGATCCGCCAGATGCAATTATTAAACAAGGAATTGAAAACGGGATTAAATTTGTTATTAATACTGATAGCCATGCTAAAGGGCAAATGAACCTTATGAGATATGGTGTGGCCATGGCAAGAAGAGGCTGGGCAAAAAAAAGTGACATTTTAAACACATTAGGGTATAATGATTTCATTAGGTGGTTGAAAGGGGGTGAAATGTAAATGGATATAGGAACAATAATTGTCATATCTATTGTTGTAATTGCGATTTTATATGTATGGTCTGTTTACAATGGTCTGGCAACCGGAAAAGTCCGCATAAAAGAAGCGTTTTCTGGAATTGATGTTCAGCTTAAAAGACGAGTTGATTTAGTTCCAAATCTAATAGAAACAGTCAAAGGCTATGCGAAGCATGAAAAAGAGCTTTTAGAAAAAGTGACCGAGGCTAGAACGTCGCTTATGAAAGCAAGTTCTCCTCATGAAAAAGCCCAATCAGATAATATGCTATCCGGCGCTTTGAAAAGTTTATTCGCTGTGTCTGAGAGCTATCCAGATCTTAAAGCTTCTCAGAATTTTTTAAAGTTACAAGAAGAGCTTTCCGACATCGAAGCCAAGATCGCATACGCAAGACAATTTTACAACACAAATGTAAGAGACTATAATGCGACACTTGTAAATTTTCCAAGTGGAGCAATTGGTCGTTCGTTTGGTTTTAAGGAACAAGAGTTCTTTGAGACAGAAGAAGGAGAAAGAAAACCAGTAAAGGTGACATTTTGACAATAGAACGATTGTTGCTATTGTCTCATTGTTCTATTGTTTTGATATCAACATTTATTATAACAATGCAGCAATGTAACAATTAAGCAATTATGTCTATCTACTCTCAAATTAGCTCTAATAAGCTGAAAACGTGGGTTATTATCACCCTCTTTGTTATTTTTATAACAATCTTAATTTATATCTACGGTAACGCTAGCGGTTACGGATTATCGTTTGCTGGGATTGCCCTTATTATCTCAGGATTTATGAGTCTAGGTAGTTACTATTACTCCGACAAGATAATTCTTTCGATGTCAAATGCAAAACAAATTGCAAAAAAAGATAATCGAGAGCTTTTTAGAACGGTTGAAAATCTTTGTCTAGGAGGGGGGCTTCCAATGCCAAAGATCTATATAATCAATGACTCTGCGCCAAATGCATTTGCAACAGGCCGAGATCCAAAGCATGCAGTAGTTTGCGTAACAACTGGAATTCTAGAAAAATTAAACAAATTAGAGCTTGAAGGAGTTATTGCTCACGAATTATCACATATTAGGAATTTTGACATAAGACTTATGGCTATTGTTGTAATATTGGTAGGGTTAGTCGCTCTTCTTGCGGACTTTTTCATGAGGAGTCTATGGTTTAACGGCAATAGGAGAAGTAGAGAAGGAAACAGTGTACAGGGAGTATTTTTGTTAATTGGAATCGTTCTTGCCGTTGTTTCCCCAATTATTGCAACGCTTATTCAACTTGCAGTTTCCCGAAAACGAGAGTTCCTCGCAGACGCATCAGGAGTTTTATTGACGCGTTACCCAGAGGGATTAGCTGCCGCTCTTGAGAAAATCAGTAAAGACAAAGAGCCTTTAGAAGTTGCAAACAACGCGACCGCACATTTATATATTGCTAATCCTTTTAAGGGAAAAATATCAGGAAGCTGGTTTGCCAGCCTTTTCAACACCCACCCGCCGATTGAAGAAAGGATAAGAATCCTTCGCTCGATGTAGAACCTCTTTTAAAGTATAATATCTGTAAATGTTCAATATTTCTCTTGTTGTCTTGGGAAAATTTATTGCACTTGTTAGCCGAATACTTAACCTCGGCAATGGTTCGACATGGCCGGGGCATGTTGCGGTTTCGATAAATAAAAACTTTATTAAAAACGTCCTTAAACTGAATCCGCAGCTTAAAATAATTCTTATCGCTGGAACTAACGGTAAAACAACAACTGGTAAACTTATTCAAACAATTTTAGAGAAAGCAAATTACCGTGTATTCCAAAATGAATCAGGAGCGAATCTTTTAAACGGCATTACATCAAGTATGCTACTACATAGTAACATACTTTCGACAATTAACTATGATTACGCAATATTTGAAGTTGATGAAAATACATTGCCACTTGCGCTAAAAGAATTTATGCCTGATTATCTTATTGTTCTTAACTTATTTAGAGACCAGTTGGACAGATATGGCGAAGTAAATACGATCGCTGACAAATGGAAACAAACTTTAAAAAGCCTACCAGAAAGTACGACGCTAATTTTAAACTCCGATGATCCACAGGTTGCCTACCTAGGTGCCCAATCTAATCCACCTGGGAGGTGGAATCGTAGCGACACCTTGGTATTTTATTTTGGGCTTAATGATAAGAAGTTTACGCAAACAAAATATCAACACGCGGTTGACTCAACATATTGCCCAAATTGCAGCTCAAAACTTCGTTATCATTCAATATACTATTCTCATCTGGGAGATTGGGATTGCAGAAAGTGTGACAATAAAAGACCTAAAAATATTTTCTCCTATCCTCCACCCTCACCCTTGACTGGAATTTATAACAAATATAATATTCTCGCTGCTGTTTTGGTTACCAAAAAGATTGGGGTTTCCGATGAAATAATTTACAATTCTATAAAAACATTTACTCCAGCATTTGGAAGACAAGAAATTTTGAGTGTTGATGACAAAAAAGTACAAATTTTTCTTTCCAAAAATCCGACAAGCTTTAACGAATCGCTTAGAACAATTTCAAGCTTGAAAGCAAAAAACGTTCTTCTTGTTCTTAACGATCGTATTCCAGATGGGAGAGATGTATCGTGGATTTGGGACGTAGACTTTGACGATTATGTAAATGATTTTGAAAATATAATAATATCAGGCGATAGATGTTATGATTTGGGTCTCAGAATAAAATACGCCTGTAAATTTTCAATTTTCATCCGTCAGCCGACAGATCAATTTCCAATGAAAAATTCAAATTTTAATTTTCAAATTGAGGAAGACTTAAAGAATGCTATAGGGTTAAGTTTAAAGCGTCTTCCAAAGTCAGAAGTACTCTATATACTGCCGACTTATTCAGCAATGCTAGAAGTGAGAAAAATTTTAACTGGGAAGAGAATACTTTGAGTCGCGACTTGTCATCCCGAACTAGTTTCAGGATCTTACTCGTGAAGAAACGAGATGCCGATCCTTCAGCTGACGGACGGCATGATACTTATAAGAATTATGAATTATGAATTAACAATCGGTTGGTTATATCCAGAATTGATGAGTACTTATGGAGATAGGGGAAATATTATTGTTCTTCAGAAACGATGTCAATGGCGGGGAATCAGCGTTGAGATAAAAAGACTAGACTTAGGATTTAAGATTAGTGATTTAAAAAAATGTAACCTACTGTTTATGGGAGGAGCACAAGATCGTCAGCAACAAATGGTTGCAGAAGATCTTCTCAGAAAGCGTGACGATCTAAAAAAAATGATTGAGAATCAAACTCCCGGGCTTTATATTTGTGGCGCGTATCAATTCTTAGGAAAATACTACAAAGAAGCAAACGGAAAAATTATTAATGGTTCGGGAATTCTTAACCTTTATACAGAAAATCCGGGAGAAAATTTCAAAAGACTTATAGGAAATATAATTGTGAAGCTAAATCTGAATCTTTCCCAGATCGTCGTATCTGCACCGATCCCGTATCGGAACTATATCTACGATGTGGTTGGATTTGAAAATCACGGAGGAAAAACGTATTTAGGTAAAGGTATAAAACCTTTAGGAAAGGTTATAAAAGGTTTCGGAAATAATGGCGTAGACAAAACTGAAGGAGCGATTTACAAAAATAGTTTTGGTAGCTACCTGCATGGCCCAATTCTACCTAAAAACCCTCATTTTGCAGATTATCTAATAACACTTGCTCTTAAAAAAAAGTACCCGCCTAGAGGCAAGGCAGGCAAAAATACAATTGAACTCCCCCGGCTTGATGATCTTCTTGAATGGCAAGCACACAAAGCAATTGCAAAAAGATTGGCAGTTGCAATATAATGTTTCTAATGAAAATAAATGTTTCTCATATTGCAAAACTTGCGAATCTCCCTCTTTCAAAAAAAGAAAAAGAAAAATTTGAAAAGCAACTTGAAGAAACACTATCTTATATTAATCAGTTAAGCAAAATCGATACGAAAGATGTAGAACCAACTTCACAGGTTACAGGTCTTGAAAATATAACGCGAGAAGACGAAATCATTCCTCCGTTATCCCAAGAAGATGTTTTAAAAAATTCTAAGTCTGTACATGATGGATTCTTTAAAGTAAGGGCAATTTTAGAGGCATAGAGAGCTATGGACTTAAATCAACTCACAATTATACAAGCAAAAGAAGGATTAAAGAGGAAAAAATTTAGCGCGCTAGAACTCACTAAAGCATGTCTTAAGCGAATTAAGAATATAGATCCAAAAATCAACGCCTTTGTAACGGTTATAGAGGATATTGCTCTTGCGAATGCAAAAGAGGCAGATGGATTACCAACAAATGGTCAAGATCTTCCACTTTTGGGAATTCCAATCTCCATAAAAGATAACTTTTGCACACAAGGAATCAGAACAACTGCATCAAGCAGAGTTTTAGGTGATTTTATCCCACCGTACGACGCTACTGTTGTTCGAAAGTTAAAAGACGCTGGTATGGTTCTTTTGGGAAAAACTAACATGGATGCATGGGCGCATGGATCGTCAACTGAGACTTCTGATTATGGCATTACGAAAAATCCCTGGAATACGGATTTCTTACCAGGTGGATCATCAGGTGGCGCTGCTGCAAGCGTTGCCGCAGATGAAACGATTGCAGGAATAGGTTCAGAAACCGCTGGTTCAATTCGCCAACCAGCAGCCTGGTGCGGTGTGGTTGGACTTAAACCAACCTATGGACGAGTAAGTAGGTACGGTGTTGTAGCAATGGCATCGTCTCTTGATTCTCCAGGACCTATTACAAAAACTGTAGAGGATAGCGCTTTAATTTTACAAGTCTTAGCAGGCAAAGACTATTTCGATGCAACAACCTCAGCAAAAGAAGCACCAAACTACCTTAAGAATCTTAATAAACCAATTAACGGCATAAAAATAGGAGTTTCAGATGATTATTTTGAAAGTGTCAATATCGAAGTAAAAGAAAAAGTTATGGATGCAATAAAAATGTTAGAAAAATTAGGTGCAAAAATAAAAAATGTTAAGCTCTTTTCCCCAAAATATGCCATTGCTGTCTATACCATTTTGCAAAGGTCAGAAGTCTCATCAAACCTTGCCCGATACGATGGCATTAGATACGGCAATGACAGATCGTATTTTGGAGATGAGGCAAAAAGAAGAATAATGCTTGGAACCTATGCCTTATCTGCTGGATATTATGATCAATATTATAATAAAGCCCAAAAGGTTCGTACACTTATAGTCCGAGATTTTGAGAAAGCATTTAAAGATGTTGACGTAATTGTTGCTCCAACAAGCCCATCAACTGCTTTACCTGTTGGCTCTAGTAAAAATAACCCAATGTTTGGCGAAATCACAGATGTCTTGGTAGAACCATCTTCTATTGCTGGATTACCGGGAATAAATATTCCTTGCGGATTTTCAAAAGAAGGTCTTCCAGTAGGAATGCAGATTATCAGCCCACAGTTTAGAGAAGAGTTAATGCTCAATGTTGCATACAAGTATGAACAGAGAGCAGAATGGTATAGGATTAAACCTAAACTATAAGTTTACTTTAATGATTCATATCATTAGAGTTGATTATGGCTAAGATCTTATGGTTGACAATAAATATATTTCAGTTATAGGTCTTGAGGTTCACGTTGAGCTTAAGACAAAATCAAAGATGTTCTGTGGTTGTTCGGCTGATTATTTTGGAAATGAGCCAAATACTCACGTTTGCCCTGTTTGTCTTGGTCTTCCTGGAGCACTCCCTGTACCAAACAAAAAAGCAATTGAGTGGTGTGTGATGATTGGGCTTGCCTTTAATTGCAAAATACCTCTTGTTTCCAAATTCGATAGGAAGAATTATTTTTATCCAGATCTTCCAAAAGGATACCAGATTAGTCAGTATGGTGAACCGTTTTGTGTCAATGGATATGTCATCCTAAACTCGTTTCAGGATCTCGGTCGAGAGGCAAACAAGATGCCAAAACAAGTTCGGCATGACAGGGAGAAAAAAATAAGAATCAGACGGGTTCACATGGAAGAAGATACAGCCAAATTGATACATCAATCTGGAGTTCAAAACTTTGATAAAGGTTATTCTTTAATAGATTTCAACAGAAGTGGAGTTCCGCTTGTAGAAATTGTTACAGAGCCTGATTTTGAGAGTACGTATCAGGTAGTTCAATACTTAAAAAAACTGCAACAGATTGTTCGCTATCTCAATGTCTCAAACGCTGATATGGAGAAAGGGGAAATGAGGCTCGAACCAAATATTTCATTGAGGCTTACGACCGTCAAGAATAAGGCTTTAATTAGTAAATTACCCTCTTATAAAGTTGAGGTTAAAAATATTAACTCCTTCCGATTTGTAGAGAAAGCAATTAATTACGAGATTGAAAGACAAAGGAAAATTTTAGAATCAGCTAAAACTCCAATCCAAGAAACCAGGGGCTGGGACGAGAAAAGACAAATTACAGTCGCCCAAAGAGTTAAAGAAGAAGCGAATGAGTACAGATACTTTCCAGAACCCGATATTCCTCCGATTCGTTTTACTCAAGACCAAATCCGCCAGCTGACGGATCAAATCCCAGAACTGCCAGATCACAGATCTTTAAGGTTTCAAAAAGGCTATGATCTATCAACATATAATAGTCAGATACTTGTTAAGGAAAAGTCGACTGCTAATTATTTTGAAGAGGCAGTCAGAGTAAATCAAAAATCAAAAATAAAAAATCAAAAATATGTAGACATAAAGTCAATTGCGAATTGGATTATAAACAAAAAAGTAGATATAAATACTATTCTTCCGGCTCAACTTATACAAACAATTATCGCCTCATCGCAATCAACAGCATTTGAAGAGATTGAGCTTAAGAAAATAGTAAAACAAGTCATTCTTGACAATCCAAAGGCAGTGAGAGATTATAAGAAAGGAAAAGAAAATGCAGTTATGTTTTTAGTGGGGCAGACTATGAAAAAAATGCCAAAAGGCATAGATGCTAACCTAGTTAAGAAGAATTTAGAAAAGGAGTTAAGTACTTTGTCATTGCGAGGATCCGTCAGTTGACGGAGACGTGGCAATCTCTATATTAATGGGATTGCTTCACTCTGTTCGCAATGACAACCATACAATATGGTAGATTTTGTTCATCTCCACAACCATAGTGAATATTCATTGTTAGACGGGCTTTCAAAAATTCCAGAAATGGTTAAGCGCGCTCGGGAGCTTAATATGAAAGCCCTAGCAATTACAGATCACGGAAACATGTACGGAGCAATTACTTTTTATAAAAAATGCCTAGAAATTGGTATAAAACCTATTATTGGCTGCGAGATTTATGTAAGCAAACGCACAAGACACGACAGGGAGGCAGGAGTGGATAGCGACTCTAATCATTTAGTGCTTTTAGCCAAAAATAATATTGGTTATAAAAATCTTATGAAAATAATTTCTATTGCTAACCTCGAAGGGTACTATTACAGGCCAAGAACGGATATGGAACTTCTTAAACAGTATCACGAAGGATTAATATGCTTAAGCGCGTGTGTTAATGGATATGTATCTGATCCACTGATACAAAACCAAGAAGAAACTGCAATAAAAAGAGCTGAGGCATTATATCACATATTTGGAGAAGGCAACTTTTTTTTCGAACTGCAAAAACATTTAAATGTTAAAGACCAGGATCTTCTTAACGAAAGGCTAATTACTCTTTCTAAAAAAATGGGAATACCCTTGGTTGCAACTAATGATAACCATTATATATACGATAGGGATGCAGAAGCACAAGAAATTCTACTATGCATACAAACGCAAACTACATTAGCAACGAATCGTAAACTATCTATGATAAGTTCTCCAGATTTTTACATAAAAAGTCAAGAAGAGATGAATAAGTTATTTATAGAGATTCCTGTGGCATTAAAAAACACCTCAAGGATTGCAGATGCATGCAACGCCGAAATATCTCTTGGTAAATGGATTATGCCTATTTTTGCTGTCTCAGGCGGTAAAACACCACAAGAATACATGAAGATTAAAGTAGAAGAAGGGTTAAAGAAAAGATATCAAGATATAACGCCAGAAATTAGAGAAAGAACAGATTACGAGCTTTCTGTAATTTTGAAAAAAGGCTACGAAACATATATTCTTATTGTTTCAGATTTTGTTAACTGGGCAAAAAAACAGGCTATAACAGTGGGGCCTGGGAGGGGGTCAAATGCCGGTTCCATTGTCTCCTATGCTTTAGGCATTTCAGATATAGATCCTTTGTTTTTTAAACTTCCATTCGAAAGGTTTCTTAATCCAATGCGTCCATCTCCGCCAGATATAGATTTAGATTTTGCCGATAACAGACGAGATGAAGTCATACAATATATTACTGAAAAATACGGTAAGGATAAAGTTGCTCAAATCATTACATTTGGAACAATGGAAGCAAGGGGTTCGGTAAGAGACACTGGACGAGCGCTTGGTATGCCGTACGCTGTTCCAGATAGAATAGCAAAGATGATACCACCTGGCTGGCAAGGACACGCAATGACCATAGACAAAGCTCTTACTCAAAGTCCGGAACTTAAAACTAGTTACCTAACAGAACAAGATACCAAAAGACTCTTGGATCTTGCAAGGAGGTTAGAAGGTGTTGTCAGACACGCTTCTATGCATGCTGCCGGAGTTGTGATTGCCGACAAGACTCTTACAGAATATACTCCTCTACAGCGAGAAACAAATGGCGAAAAAATCGTTACTCAGTACGATATGTACACTGTTGGAGAAGAAGGTGTAGGTCTTTTAAAGATTGATCTTCTGGGACTTAGAAATTTAGCAATCATTGAAGAAGCTTTACGATTTATTAAAGAAAACCAAGGAATAAATGTTGATATTTCCGGCTTATCTTTTGCTGATAAAAAAACATACGAATTGCTTTCTTCCGGAGAAACAACAGGAATATTCCAGTTGGAGTCTTCCGGAATGAGAAGGTATATAAAAGAATTAAAACCAACCTCTATATTTGACCTACAGGCTATGGTTGCTTTGTATAGACCAGGACCTATGGCAAATATTCCAGAATTTATTAAACGTAAGCATAGCACCTCTAGCATAAAATATCCTGATGATCGACTTAAGGATATTTTAAAAGAGTCCTATGGCGTTATCACTTTCCAAGATGATGTATTGTTAACTGCAATAAAAGTAGCTGGATATTCTTGGCTTGAAGCAGACAAATTAAGAAAAGCAATTGGTAAAAAAATTCAGTCTGAAATGAAAAAACAACATGATAAATTTGTTCAGGGGTGTGTTGAAAACGGTATGAAAAAGGATAATGCCCAATATCTATGGACATTGTTTGAGCCATTTGCAGGATACGGTTTCAATAAGGCTCATGCCGCAGGCTATGCAACCATTGCATTTAGAACTGCATATCTTAAAGCGCATTTTCCAGTTGAATTTATGACAGCTTTATTAACCGCAGAGTCTCGTGGCACAACTGGTCCCACAAAAAACGAAAAAATCGCCCAAGCTGTTGCCGAATGCAAAAGACTAAAAGTTACAGTTTTACCTCCGGACGTTAATAAGTCTGAAAGCGATTTTACTATTGAGAATAAGAAAACCATTAGATTTGGACTCTCTGCAATAAAAAATGTTGGGGTGGCGGCTATAAAAAGTATTCTTAAAGCTCGCATTAACG
>Ga0213870_1001425_pt1 | contig 10754 bp, 17 predicted proteins | sample WICALVC2017_Meta_FD_160119 | JGI IMG/M metagenome (GOLD analysis project Ga0213870, IMG submission 160119) | Freshwater microbial communities from subterranean cave lake in Wind Cave National Park, South Dakota, United States - WICALVC2017 | ecosystem: Environmental > Aquatic > Deep subsurface >... | reverse complement strand
CAGTAAAAGCAGCTACAAAAGAATTTGAACATTTAAAAAAAGTGTTCATAAGTCGTTCTTTGGGTCTATTACACGGAAGGTTAAAAGCAAAAGAAAAAAATAATGTGCTCATTCAATTCAAAGATAAAAAAATTGATATTTTGCTTGCAACTCCAGTAGTTGAGGTAGGCATAGATGTACCAAACGCAACTATTATTTTTATTGAAGCCGCAGATAGATTTGGCCTTGCCCAGCTTCATCAGTTAAGGGGAAGGGTGGGCAGGGGAGATAAGCAATCATATTGTCTTTTGTTCACAGAGTCAAGAGGAGAATCAACAAAAGAGAGGCTAAAAGCCATGGAAACCATGCATGTGGGCGCAGAACTTGCAGAGCTAGATCTAAAACTTCGAGGCCCAGGAGATTTGTATGGCACTATGCAACACGGGCAGCAATCGCTTAAAATTGCAAGTTTTTCAGATTTCGCATTAATCGAGAAGACAAAAAAAGAAGCAGAGAAAATCTTTCTAGACCTTAATAAATATCCGTTATTGCTAGAAAAATTAAAAAGCATAAGTCTCAACAAACAAATCTCCCCAGACTAATCCCGATGTTCGAAGCTAAACAACACCCGATGTTCAAGTACACTCAAAGAATATTCATTGCAGTACTGTGAGTTCATACGGTTTTTGTGATGTATTGTACAAATGCACGAAATTAGGTACAATACACATATGCCGCAGGAGCCAAAAAAAAGACATTCAAGACAAAGAAAAGGTAAAAGAAGGGCAAGTATATTCTTAAAAAAACCTGTTGGAATACTTTGCCCTAATTGTGGTAGTATAAAATTACTTCACATGGTTTGTAAAGCTTGTGGATTCTATAAAGGAAAACAGTTTTTAGTTTTGAAGAAAGACAAAAAGAAACCCGAAGCTAAAAAACAATGAAAACTCCTTTTGATCCTCGACATAAAAAGCGACAAAAATTAGTGGAAGATTTATTTAAAGCTCTCTTTCACAAACAAAAGATAGGAAAAGATGCAGAAAATATTCTTGCTCATATTGACTTTATAGATAAAGCCATACAAAAAGCAGCGCCCCAGTTTCCAGTAGATAAAATAAATAAAATCGATCTTGCAATTCTTCGCCTTGCAATATTTGAATTATTAATTGAAAAAAAACAACCGCAAAAAGTAATTCTCGATGAAGCAATTGAACTTGCTAAAGAATACGGCGGTGACACAAGTCCTTCGTTTATTAATGGATCTCTTGCCACGCTAAAACAATGAAAACTTTTCCAAAACTTAAAAATCAACAACTTTTCAAACAAGCTTTTACTCATAGAAGCTATCTTAACGAAGTTAGAGAAAAAACTCCTTCTAACGAACGCTTGGAATTCCTAGGAGATAGCATTGTATCTTTTATAGTATCAGAATATCTATACAAAAAATACCCAAACTTTGACGAAGGAACTCTAACTCATTTACGTTCTCTTCTTGTTAATACCAAAACTCTATCCCTACTTGCTAAAAAATTAAATTTTGGCAGCCTGTTATTACTGTCTAAAGGCGAGGAAGAATCTAAGGGCAGAGAAAATGAGTCACTCCTCGAAAATAGTTTTGAGGCATTTGTTGGAGCACTCTATCTTGATCAGGGTCTTAAGGCTGCTTCGGACTTCTTAGAAATAGAATTGCTTTCTAAAACGGATAGCATTGTACAAAAAAAAGAATTCAAGGATCCAAAAAGTCTTTTACAAGAAAAGGTTCAGGCTAAAAAACAACCCTCTCCAACCTACAGGGTAATACGGGAGACTGGTCCTGCGCATGCAAAATTATTTACTGTCGGAGTGTATGCGCAAAACAAGATACAAGGCATTGGAGAAGGAAGATCAAAACAAATAGCCGAAGAAAACGCAGCAAAAGAAGCGCTTTCGGTCCTTGAGGTAAAACATAAATAATGATACAATAACTAGCGTCTAGTTTCTTAACAAAAAGCTAAACGCTAATCAACTAAGCGCTACACATATGGCAGTTGTAATTAGACTAACTAAAACTGGAAGAAAAGGTGAAAGTAAGTATCGTTTAATAGTAAGCGAAAAACGGACACGGCGTGATGCTAAACCAATAGAGACACTTGGTTTTGTAGAAAAGACAGTAAGGGGAATCAAGAAAGAAATCAATAAAGAAAGGTACGATTATTGGATATCTCAAGGCGCTAAACCAACCAGTTCTGTTCTAAACTTGTTAAAACAATGACTCTCCTTCGTTCTGCAATGCAGAACTTCGGAAGGGTGGGGAAAAGATTATTAAGAAAGGAATTGCGTTGATGTCTATCAAAAGATAGACTAAGAATACCGTAGGGGCATGAAAAAGGCATTACATTACATTGCATCATCTATTGTAGATGAACCAGAAAAAGTATCTGTTGAAGAACAAGAACAAGATGGAACTACAAACTTTACAATTAAAGTTGCTGCCTCGGATATGGGTAAAATTATTGGTAAAAACGGTAAGATAATAAGAGCAATAAGAAATGTTATAAAAATTCCAGCCATTAAACAGAACAAAAAAATAAATGTAACCCTTGTCGAATCCGGATCTTCTTCATAATCAAAGTCCTATGCAGATTTCTATTGTAACTCTTTTTCCACAAATGTTTACGGGTCCTTTTGACCATTCAATGGTAAAAAAATCTATTGACAAAAATCTTGCCAAAATTGAATTTGTAAATATTCGTGATTTTGGTCGCGGAAAGCACAAGGTTGTAGACGATAAACCATATGGCGGAGGAAGGGGAATGATATTAAGAGTTGATGTTTTAGAAAAGGCTATAAATAATACAAAAAATAAGAATAAGGCTGCCAAAAGCCAAAGAGTTATTCTTTTGGATCCTCATGGAAAAACTTTTAACCAAAAAAAGGCAGAAGAATTTTCAAAACTTGAGAATCTAATTCTTATCTGCGGACACTACGAGGGAATAGACAGAAGATTAGACTATTTTGTAGATGAAAAAATTTCTATAGGGGACTTTATAGTAAGTGGCGGAGAAATACCAGCAATGCTTATAACAGATGCTATAATTAGACTCATAAAAGGAAGTCTTAGTGAGGAAGTAACAAATATAGAATCCTTTTCGCCTTATCTTGAATATCCCCAATATACAAGACCAAAAGTATTCAAAAGTTATTCTGTTCCTACTATATTGCTCTCTGGTAACCATAAAAAAATAGGGGAGTGGCGCAAAACTGTCGCATTGCAATATACAATGTCCTATCGCCCAGACCTTCTTGTGAAAAGCTTGCGCCCTACAAAGGATTAACCAAACCATTTGAGGAATTACTAACTGATTCAGAACTACTAGAAAAGTTATAATTAAAATTATATAGATCGTTAATACGTTTCAACCTCGAACTTGGTATAGGATTAATTGGAGTACTATCGTTATAATTTACCGGAGGAAGTGGCTTATAATAAAAATTTATTTCAACAGTTGACGAGGTATCTCCTATATTAATACTGGTAACTTCCGATAAGGGAAACGTTGTATACAAAGCCTCGATAAATTTGTTGACATCATTAGTGTTGCCATTAACAGATAACTTTAAAGAGAGTGAGGAAAACTTGCTGGTATCCGTTGGTGCTTGCGATAAGTCTCCAATTTGTAGCTGAAACTCGCTAACGCTTACACCAGTAAAAGACGCGGCATAAGAAATTGCATTTATTACTCCAATAAAATCTTTATTTGTTGGCAACGCAGTACTTACAATCTGTAATTGAGAATCAAGAGCCGAATCACTTAAACTTGATAGAAAATTAAGATTATTTTTTAACACTATAATTCTATTTGAATCCTTTTTTGCATTAGTACTTAACTCAAAAAGTGCCTTAAGTTGAGGTATGATAAATGTTATTAAAAGTACAAAACATACAAGAATTACAACTCCCGGAATTATGAATTGTTTGTATCTTGCATATAAAAATTTTAAAATAGTTATGTCAATATTTACTCTTTTTTCCATAAATGATTTATAAGTTTGCAGTCAAAGAAACCGAATAAGCACTAGAAGCCTCGCTCGTCGAAAGGGAATCAAGTAATAAAACACTGATTTCTTTCTCTTTACCCAATTCGATTAAACCATCTATAAACTCATTTATCGGAAGAAGTGAATTAGACGAAATGGTTAGAAGAATTGTTTGTTTATCCAATCTCAAATTATCTACTTTTATTCCACTTGGCATTTTTTCGAAAAACTTGCTAATAAGCTTTGAGTAATCTACTCTTTTATCAATAAGCTCTGAAATATTCTCTATTCTATTAGAAACAATTGCGAGCTTTGCCTCTCGATTATGCAAAGTAGAAAGTCTCCTTAAAAGAGAATCGCGTTCACTTCTTAGAGCTTGTGGATAAATCTTGCCATTAACATAATAAACTAATACCGAAAGTAGAGCCACGAATATTAAGGAAAAAATGGCAATAACTTTGACTAACATAAGGCCTTTCTTCTTTTTTGCCTTTTCGCTGGTTTTAGTTGCTAAAAAATTTATATCTTTATTCATATCCTCTCATTGCAAGACCAATGGCAACGGTATAATCAGAAGCTCTATTTCTAAGATCTTGGGGAAGTTGTTGATCCGAAGCCAATATTTTCCATGGATTTGCTATAACAGTCTCGATTCCAGAGTATTGTGCAAAAAAAATGTCTATGCCTGGCAATCTTGCCGTTCCCCCACTTAGCAGTATTTGCTGTATTGGAATACCTTCTTTGAACTTTTGAGAATAAAGAATCATGACTTTTTTAACTTCCGACAAGATTGAATTAAGAATTGGTTCAAGAGCCTTACCTATTTTTTCCGAAGTTCCACCCCTGTAAATCCCATAAACTTTTTTATATTCTTCTGCCTGCATAAGAGAAATGCCTAAGTCTACCTCAATTGCCCTATTCATTGCAATACCCCCAACCGGTATAGAATAAGTAAATGCAACTATTCCATCTATAACCAAAGCCAAAGCAGTGGAAACTGCGCCTATATTTAAAATAATGCTTGGTGGAAACTTGTTTTTTCCTTCTTCTTTTTGATACGCAAGAGCTCTTATAACAGATAATATTTCTGTTTCGATTGCCACTACACTTAAACCAGACATTGCCAATATTTTTTGATATTTATCTATAGTCACTGTTGGGGCACCAACAATTAAAACTCGAATCTTATTGTTAACTTGCCTTTGATTTTTTTGGGACGGATTTAAGACAGTCCATACAAGATAGATACTAGAAAGAGGCACTGGAATGTATTGCTCGGCTTCCCAGTTAATTGCAAGATAAAGCTCTTTGTCTGATAATGCTGGCATTTCTATAACCTTTGTATATACTTGATTTTCTGCCAAAGCTATATTCACATTTTTGGTTGTAATTTTGGCAGTTTCCACTGCTTTTTTTATTGCATTTGCTATTTCTTCCTTATCAAGTGGAGCTTCAGATAGCATCCCTTTAATTGGCGTTGGGGCAATAATGTGCGAGGTGAGTTGAAATCCGTTTTTTTGTTTCGTTAGCCATATAGCCTTTATTGATGTTGTCCCTATATCAAGACCAAAAGCTTTGTTGTTAAACATATACTGTTTTTAGTTAAAAGGCGCAAAAAGTCCATACATAAAATATGGCGTAGGAAGGTAATCGTATGTTCTAAAAAAAGATATACTCCGTTTAACCTCTCTATTCGCTCCGCCTGATGTTCCAATCGAGTCAATCGCAAAACCCTGAGTTGGTAGAACTACATTGCCCTCAACTGCAATTGGAGTATCAGCATAAATAGGAACAACTCTGACAACTAGACCAGAATCAATTTTCTTAAGTTTCTTTCTATACTTAAATGTTTTTCCCTTAATAATATGAGTCCCCGAAGGCACATTGGAGAAATGATTTTTTTTCTCTCCATCGGCTCTTGCATTGCAAGGATCAAAAGCTTCGCGTTCTAAAGCAACTGATGCTACTGGCCCTAATATTACCGCTACTTCAATTGCCGCATTAGCGCAATCAGTAAGTGATACTTCTCCCCAATAAATCTCTAAATCTTTGCCAGGCCAGGGCGTGGAATAATCTGGAGTACCATCGGCTTTGTGGTTAACCAACCAAACATCAATTCCATCGTCTTGTACAATTGTATTTCCTCCATGTGCCAAAAAAACCGTTCCTTCAACTTTTTTTATCTCTGCGTTATACTTAGCATTATTTTCAAATGGTTCACTAATTGTAGCATTGTTATTTACCTCAATACCTCGCTCAATTCCTGCTTCAGCCGCAGCTAGAGCTTTCTGCGAATCAGCCTCTTCGGATGACGTTCTAATACTAACAATGCTTCTTGAGGTTAAAGAAAGACCTACTGTTAAAGTAACAACCATCACTAATACAACTACTAAAAGGGCTTGACCACTTTGTTTACTTACCTCCATAATTTTAGAATAACAACTAATAAAATATATGTCAACCCTGCTTTATCTAATCACTAATCAAATTTCTAAAAGTAACCGAAGTCTCAAAAGGAATAGAAGCTGTGTTTTCGACATATGCGTTTGTTGCCTTTTGTATAAGTTGAAATTTTATTCCGATTATATGATTACTTGTAACTCTTTCCTGCATACATGTAAACCAGCATTTGCCTGTAACCAGTTTTACAGAGTTTTTATCGATAATAGATGCGCTGTTTGAAGCAATATAATCATCAGGCGTACAACTATAAGTTATTTTCCCTCCATCAAAAGCAATAATTCTTAAATATTTGTATTGGGTAGGAGTTGGAGTTGGGGTGGGAGCTGGAACTGGACCCTGTATGCAGTTTAGAGTATAGCTAGTGCCATCTACGCTTACGCCATCAAAGCGTTTAGAATATTCAATCATTCTCCTCATTTGAATCAATGCGTGATTACCGTTTTGTCTTAGTAAATTCACAATGTTTGTTTTATTTGTACCTCGAAGAGCAGAGGTTAATATGCCAACAATAACTAAACCAACGCTTGCAATTACAAGTATAACTACTAAAAACTCTATTATCGTAAACCCCGCACCCACGACCTTACGGTCGGGGCATTTGAGAATTTCGCTTCGCGCTTTTCCATGAACCCTCGTTCTGACGAACGGGGCATTTGGGTGCGGGGTAAACCCAAAAGACGCGAAAATTAATTTCCTCATGGTTTCCCTACATTATTTTTGCGATCAGATAAACAAGATGCCAACTGTACTTTATGACAAAAGGTAGACGTATTGCCGCATGCATTATCCCACCACGATACTTTTACGGTTACTTTGTAAGTTTTTTCACACGGTGGGGCAGGTGGCGTAGGGGCGGGGTTAGGATGTTCTATAATAACTTCTCTACTATAAAGATTGATATTACCAGGAGTCGGCCCGATATTCCCTGGTCCAACATTCTGACCACACGTTATGTTTTTAGGAATAAGCGTCAAAGAATCTTGCTTAAGACAGTAAAAAACATCTGTATAACTTGATAAAGTAGACTTGTTGTCTCTAATCTGACGAACTATTTCCATTCCTTGCGATGCGTACTGCGAAGCTAAATTTTGATTTTTGGAAAATTGGGTATTGCGCAAAGAATAAATTACAGCAACGGTTATTGCAAACAAAACAAGTGTTGCAACACTAAGAGATACCAAAACTTCTATCAAACTTTGCCCACTTTTTAAACAATTTTTAGCTTTTGCCGCGTCTGACGCGGCTTTTGGAATATTCATTATTTTTTTACTGCTATTGTACTTTTATTACTCCAACATTATCTATAGTAATTGTTTTTGTTAGCCCATAACCCGACACAACAATATCGCCAAACCCTTCTACTCCTCCTGTAATTACTGTAAAGAATAACTTCGTAACATTTGTGGCAGGGGCAAATGTAATATTGTTTGGAAGAGTAGTAATCTGAAGCGGATATGGACTATTCGAGCATACAACATTTAGGGTATATTTAGAGCTTGCAATAGAAATTTCGAGACTGTACCCATCTAACTGACCTACGCAAACAGCAGGTGGTTTTACCTGAGAATTAACTCGAGATTTTGCAAGTTGGATCGTAGTTACTAGCTCTTGGGTAGCTGCTTGCAGAGATTGCGACTGACTGTAGGTTCTATACGACACAATACCAATTATAGATAAGAACGCAATGGTTGTAAAAACTACAATAAGCTCGATAAGGGTAAAACCTTTATAATTTTCAACTATCAACTTATAACTCATGGGTTTTCGAGAGTAAAAGATTTAGTACCCGTAGCCGGAGGACATTTAACATCGTTATTGGTAGCATCTTTTTGTGCATCACTAGTGTTTTGAAGACATGCGAACAATTTATAAGTACCAAGAGTATACTTGTATTCATAGGTAAATGGAGACGTTGGATTTAGGGGATCACAAGGCACCCTTTGCATATAAACTGCACCATCCTGCCATATTAAATTACACGCTGGTATTGAGGATGGATAAATACCTTTATCAGATCTATATATTTCGAGGGCTGCCTGAATGTTGCGAAGATCAGACTTTCTTTGCCCATCCCGTGCCCGACTCTTAACACCTACAAAATTTGCCATAAGAAATGTTGTTAGTATTGCGATTATTGATATAACCACCAAAAGCTCGATAAGGGTAAAACCCGATTTTTTAATTTCCATCATAATTTTCAATTCTGCAATGCAGAATCAATTTTCAACTCTTAACTTCTAAGGGCTTACATTCAAACTCGACACTCCATAATTACAAATTCCACCGCAAGCAGTATTGCTTAGTCCAATAAAACTTAGGCTAGAACACGCTTTTCCGCTATTGCAGGCTTGCGAATCCCCTCTATCTAGATTAGCATACATATAGTATGATTGTCCATCTATTTTTACATAGTAAATATAAGTTTTATTTTTGCTTGGATCTTGAGGTAGAATTTTAATATAAGGAGCAAAGCTCTCCCCCCACTCAACAGTTCTTCCATCTAATCGAACAATTTTACAGTTATTAACATCTTCTAAACAATCTCCAGGATTTGGCGGAAACCTCCCAAAATCCTTGTAATATTGCTCGAGAGATCTTTGAATCTGCGCAAGGTCGGATTTCCTCTTATTATCATTTACTTTTTGAATCTGTGTAATTGGATCAACTAATAAAACTATCGCAATTACCAAAACTCCAATGACACCGATAACAGTGAAGCAACTTAGCAATTTAGCAATTTTCTTGTTCGTAATTTTTATCACCCTCCTTGCAATAAAAAAGGAAGCACTTTTTGCAATATTACTTCTCCCCAAAATAATGCTATAAATGTCCCAATTACCAAAAATGGTCCAAAAGGTATTGTTGAGCCTTTGAATTTTTTCTTCTTTTCCAAAATTAGTATTATAGAAATTACAGCGCCTGTCAAGAAAGCAGCATATAAAGCAACTACGGTTTTTGGAAAACCTAATAAAAGCCCTATTAAGAATGCTAGCTTAACGTCCCCAAAGCCCATGCCGCGGCCCCGAGTAACTAAAAAAATTAAGAGAAAGAAAATAAAAGAGCCAACAGCAGAAAGAAGGTGGTTGGTAATTAGTAATTGGTAATTGGTAATTAAGAAAAGAAAAGTGACAACAATAGCAGTATAGACAACTTTGTCCGGAATAATGCCATATTTTAAATCAGTAAAAAAAATAACAATAAAAGTGGAGACAATAAAAAGAAAAAATATTAACCTTAAATAAATCTCCGCGTTTCCAAACTTATTTGATATTTGATATTCTGTTAAAAGCTGTGACGATACAAATAAGAACAAAGCTCCTGTAATAAATTCGACTACTGGATAATAAAACGAGATAGCAGAGTGACAGTAACGACATTTGGCTTTAAGTCCAATAAATGAAAACAGAGGAATAAGATCGTACCACTTTAAAGTCGTCTTACACAATTCACAATAAGATCTTCCGATGAGGCAAGATTCGTCTCTAGGCAGTCTGTCGATTAAAACATTTAAAAAACTTCCAACTCCAACCCCAAGAGCAAAAATTAGAAAAACTTCTACCATGTAAATAGAATAGCACAGTAAAAACTAATGTTCACTACGGACACGTAGTTGCTCCAACTCCGGGCGCGCTTGGAGATTCCTTGAATCTACCACTAGCAGAATCCCAACACCAAATAGTACCCGCGGGCGCATTATATAACTTTCCCCAAACCACTGCCGAACAAGTTCCGGGCTCACAAGTAGTTGAACGTTGATAATTATAATGTGTTCCATCTGGTTGTATGGGTAATGGATCTAGATCTTTGCTTACTACCAGGTTTTGAAGAGGAGGGCTACTAACATCTGGGTATTTGCCATCATTGGTTGTAAGGTATGCTTTAAGAGCATGGACTATTTGACTCATATCTGTTTTAACATTAGCCTCTTTTGCTTGATTAATATTTCTTAAAGGATTAACCGCTACAATAACCGCCATTGCCAAAATACCAATTATTACCATTACTACAAGGAGTTCTATTAGAGTAAAGCCTTTAATATTAACTACTTGTAATTTTTTCCTCATAATTTTTATTTAGATAAGCTTTTGTTACAACTTATGAAGACTTGCTTTTTTGTTTCACAAAAATATTATAAAAAGAGGAAAGAATGAAGTCAATATATCAACATGTGTAACATTTCACCATTACTGACAAAGATGCAACAGACTATATCACGTAGCAAGAAGCAGCCTGCATTGCTCAAGAGGATTAAGATTTTGCAGTTTCCAGCTATCAAAGAGCGAAGTAAGGATTGC
>Ga0213870_1001424_pt1 | contig 10761 bp, 14 predicted proteins | sample WICALVC2017_Meta_FD_160119 | JGI IMG/M metagenome (GOLD analysis project Ga0213870, IMG submission 160119) | Freshwater microbial communities from subterranean cave lake in Wind Cave National Park, South Dakota, United States - WICALVC2017 | ecosystem: Environmental > Aquatic > Deep subsurface >... | reverse complement strand
CGAAATTATCGAAACCCCGGAAGAGTTGATAAAAAGATTAATATAATATAGTAACATATAGTAACAAAGGAAAAACTCTAACGAAAAAATGGGAAGAGTGAGATAATGACCAAAAAATGCGACAATAAAAGCGTAGGAGTAATTATACGTAGAGGCGATAAATTCGTCATGATTAAGCGAAAAAACTTCCCGGTGGCATATGCCTTTGTGGCTGGACACCTGGATGGAGATCTCTTTGAAAAAGCGGCAGTTAAGGAAGCTAAAGAAGAGGGAAATATCGAAATTTTATCTTTAGATAAAAAGTTTGAAGGAAAATTTCACAATCCCTGCAAACGAGAAGGGGGCTTATGGCATAAATGGCAGGTATTTGAGACAAACAAGTGGCAAGGAGAGCTTCAATCTGGATCAGATGCCAAAGAAGCTTTTTGGGCTTCACGTGAAGACTTGAGGCGTCTAGCGGAACGGACAATTTATTTCTCCGTTAAACTGGAGACACAAATTGAAGACCTCTCCCAATTTATTCCAGCCGTGACTAATGATCCTGAATGGCAAAAAGATCCGGGTCTTGAACCAGTGTGGTATATAATGCTTAAAAAGATTGGAATATTATAACAATACGGCCGGGCAAGGCCGTTTTTGAATTTTATGGTTAAATATGGTACTATTTTGTGGCCATGAAATCCGTAGTATTTTGCTCCAGCCAACGATTCAAAAAAGAAATGGAGGAATTTATTTCTGAATTAAAAAAACTTGCGCGGGAAAACAAGGCGCATATTGTCATATTTGATCCGGAGTTTGAAGACCGTCCCGCAGACTTCAGAAGTCAGCATGAAAAAAACCGTCTGCATAATCCGCTATATCGCGCCGCGGTGGCAGAGAAAGTTTACGATCATCTTTTTAGAAAAGTGGCGGTGGCGGATGTCTGCTTTATTTTTAATAAAGACGGCTATATAGGCGTAAATACCAGCGGAGAACTTTTCGCGGCGGCGGCTCTTGGCAAGACTATTTATGCTCTGGACGATCGCGTGCTTATGGGCAATCATCCTCATGATCTATATGAAGAACCTTCTCCTAGAAAACTTATTCACGAAATAATTTCTACACCCGGAGAACTTCTTAAAAGATTACTATGAGAATTTTGGCTGTTGAAACCAGTTGTGATGAAACCGCAATTGCTCTTGCGGAATTTTTTGGCCCGAAAAAGAAACCGGATATCAAAGTTTTATCTAACATTGTCTCTTCTCAAATAAAACTGCATGCGAAGTTCGGAGGAGTGATACCTAATTTGGCAAAGCGCGAGCACCAAAAAAATCTAGTTCTTGTCCTTTTGCGGGCGCTAAAGGAAACAAAACTCTTAGAATCAAATATAAAGCATAAAGTATCAAATAAATTAGATACTAAATACAAAATACTTAATACTATTCTAGAGCGCGAACCAGAACTACTTACACAATTCAAAAAACATATTCTGCCTCTAAAGCCGCCCATCATTGATGCCATTGTCGTAACCTACGGCCCGGGTCTTGCTCCGGCGCTTTGGGTAGGAGTAAATTTTGCCAAAGCTATTGCGTATCTTTGGAATAAACCGCTTATTCCCATAAACCATATGGCTGGTCATATTTATTCTTCCTTATTACAGATACAAAATATTAAATACAAGATACTAGATATTAAATTTCCTGCACTCGCTCTCTTGGTAAGCGGAGGACATACGGAATTGGTGTTTATGCAGGGACACCGAAAATATAAAATAATTGGCGAGACGCGGGATGATGCGGTAGGAGAGGCGTTTGACAAAGTAGCCAGAATACTCGGGTTGGGGTATCCAGGCGGTCCAAAAATATCGCGTCTTGCCCAAAAAGGCGATCCAAAAAAATATCCGCTCCCAAGCCCGATGATAAACAGCAAAGATTATAATTTCAGTTTCTCCGGCTTAAAAACTGCCGTATTATATCTCGTCTACGATGTACCGTACTTAGTGCGGTACAAATTGTACCGTACTAAGTACGGTACAAAACTTCCTCTGCAAGTTAAAACCGATATCGCCGCCTCTTTTCAAAAAGCCGTAGTGGATGTTCTTGTCAAAAAAACTGTCCGCGCGGCAAAAGAGTATAGGGTAAAAACCATACTACTTGGCGGAGGCGTGGCGGCAAATAAAGAATTGCGGTTACGTTTGGGAGAAGCAGTAAGAAAAGAACTCCTTGATTCTAAATTCTTGATTCCTAATTCTTTGTTGACCGGCGACAATGCCCTTATGATAGCCGTGGCCGCCTATTTTTCCGGTAAAAAAAACATTTGGCATAAAATCCGGGCAGATGCAAATGCGCGGTTAGATAAAATGTGATAAAATAAAAAATAATGCATATGAAAGAATTGCCGTCTCAATACAATCCCAAAGATGTTGAAGACAAGATTTACCGTAAATGGGAAAAATCTGGTTTTTTCAATCCGGACAAATTGCCGGGAAACCGAAAGAAATCGTTTACTATCGTAATGGCGCCTCCAAACATCACGGGGCATATTCACATCGGGCATGCGCTTGAAAATACGCTTTCGGATGTACTCATTCGCAAACGGCGTATGGAGGGATATAAAACCCTATTCATGCCTGGTAAGGATCACGCTGGTATCGCAGCTCAATACGTGGTGGAGCGTGAACTACGTAAGGAAAATAAGACGCGATTTGATCTTGGAAAAGAGGGTTTTCTAGAAAGAATGCGGCAGTGGATGAAGGAAAACGGCGATGCTATTGATCAAGAATTAAAATCCTTAGGTCTTTCCTGCGATTGGTCGCGAAAACACTTCACTATGGATAAACACTACCAGCAAGCCGTACAGGTAGCCTTTGAGCATTATTATAAAAAAGGCTGGATTTACCGAGGAAAACGTATTGTTAACTGGTGTTCGCGGTGTCAAACAGCAATTTCTGATCTAGAAATGGAGTATACTACCGTAAAAGGGAAGCTCTGGTATATCCGTTATCCTATAAAAAATAGGCCAGATTATATTGTTGTGGCTACAACTCGGCCAGAAACAATGCTTGGTGATGCGGCAGTGGCGGTTAAGAAAACGGATCCTCGTTATAGAAACCTGGTGGATGAATCAGTCATTCTTCCTATCCAAGAACGGGAAATTCCTATTATTGCCGACTCCCTGGTTGACCACAATTTCGGGACTGGGGCGCTCAAGGTTACTCCTGCGCATGATGCCATAGATTTTAATATCGCAGAACATCATAAACTGCCGGCTTACATAGTAATAAATGAACAGGGTAGAATGACCGAAGAAGCCGGCCCCATCTGTGTTGGTTTAAAAACGACGGAGTGTCGAGAAAAAGTGGTGTTAAAATTAAAAGAGTTGGGGCTTCTTGAGCGAGAGGAAGAATATGAACATAACATAGGGCGTTGCGAAAGATGCCAAACTATTATTGAGCCGCTTTTATCTGAACAATGGTTTCTTTCTATGAAAGAACTCGCCCAAAAGGCGATAAAAGTTATCGAAAAAGATGTGATTAAATTCTATCCTTCCCAACGGAAACGGATATTTGTTGACTGGTTGAACCAGGTATATGATTGGAATATATCGCGCCAACTTTGGTGGGGGCATAAAATTCCCTTGGAGGGAGAGAATGACGTACTAGATACTTGGTTTTCCTCCGCTCTATGGCCTTTTGCAACACTTGGTTGGCCGGAAAAGACAAAAGATTTCAGAACCTTTTATCCAACAGATACAATCTCATCTGCCCGGGAGATATTCTTTTTATGGATTGTGCGGATGACTTTTTCAGGAATAGAGTTTACCAAAAAAATTCCTTTCCGTGATATTTATACTCATGCTACTGTACTTGACTCAAAAGGCCGCAAAATGTCCAAAAGCATCGGCAATACTGTTGACCCATTGTCTATGATTAAAAAATATGGAACCGATGCCCTTCGTTTTGGATTGGTGTGGCAAATCACCGGCACTCAAGATATTCATTGGAACGAAGGTGCGCTTGTCGCAGGAAAAAAGTTTGCCAATAAGATTTGGAATGCGTCCAGATTTGTGCTGGCGCAGCTTCCGGCTTCCGGCTTCCGGCTTCCAACAAAACTAAAACCGAAAAGTTCGGAAGACAAAAAAATACTTGCCGCCCTTGAAAAAATAAAAAAAGAAGTGAACAACAGCCTTGATCACTACGAATTTGGTAAAGCGCTTCACAAACTTTATGACTTCTTCTGGCATACATTCTGTGATAAATATCTCGAAAAAAGTAAAATGCAATTAAAAGAGGGTAAATCGCGCGAATCCACGACAGAAATTCTACTATATACCCTTGCTGATTCTCTCAAACTTCTCCATCCCTTTATGCCATTTATCGCCGAAGAAATTTGGAGCAAACTTCCTCTTAAAGATAAGACAATTTTATTAGTGGAAAAATGGCCTAATTAAGATAAGTTTTAAGTTTTTTACATGACTGCCGCACTCATTGGCACAAACATAAGTTATCTTATTCTCACTTTCTTGCCTACAATTGCATGGCTGCTTTTTTATTTGCGAGAAGACGGCCATCCGGAGCCGAAACGTCTTTTATTGCTAGCCTTTATCGGCGGTATTGTTTCAGCAATACTTGCCGTGATTGTCGAACTCCTGCTAATAGGGCAGGAAGGAATTTTTGCCGGCTCATTCAATCTCGCTAAAAACGCCTATATGTTTTTTCTAGTAATAGGGTTGGTGGAAGAATATATAAAATATCTTCCTGTGAAATTTTTGATTTTGCGAAGACCGGATTTTGACGAGCCCATAGACGCCATGATTTATATGATGACCGTGGCCATGGGTTTTGCCGCGCTGGAAAACGCGCTTTTTATATTTCCATTGTTCCACCAGGATATATTTACAGGACTCGAGGTGGTAATAAACCGTTTTCTTGGCGCGAATTTGCTTCATGTGCTTTCCTCGGGGATAGTAGGTTTTTTCTTAGCGCGCGCTTTTTTCTCTCCCCGCCGCCATCACTTTATAGCTCTTGGCGTATTACTTGCCGCTACCTTGCATGCCGCATTCAACTACCTTATACTTATAAAAGGAGTTATACCGCAAGGAACTTTTTATCTAATACTTCTTCTATCCACAATGGCTGTGGTGGTATTTATGGATTTTGAACGTTTAAAGAAAAAATCTGTAATTTAATATAGAAATCGTCACAGAATTTTTAGACGACCTCATAATATTATGATATAATCCCAAACATGAGCACATTTTTTGAAAAACTTACCGGCAGCCCGTCTCAAGCATCCAAGGATGATAATTTTTCTTCCCCAGAAGAATACAAAAAGACTTCTTCCCGAGCCGCATCTCCCCCGGAAGAACCAAAAGAAGTAAAACGAATTTCAGTGACAGAAGAAGGAAAGACTGCCGCCGAGGAAGAGCAAACAGAAGAAGAGGGAGAATTAACAGTTGATATCTACGACAAAGGCGATGCCATTATCATCCAATCAACGGTGGCAGGAGTAAAACCGGAGGATTTAGATATTGCCACTACCACTGATACAGTTACTATTCGCGGCAAGCGCGAGCGCTCGGAAACGATTGAAGAAAAAAATTATTTCTACAAAGAACTTTTTTGGGGAATATTTTCCCGCTCTATTATTCTTCCCGAAGAAATTGAAGAAGACCTTGCTGAAGCAACTTATAAACACGGCCTTTTAACCCTGCGTCTTCCCAAAAAGAGACGAGGAGTTGTACAGAAGGTGAAAGTAAGAGTTACCTGATATTGCTAATTCTTAACCTTACACTCCATCGTACTCTGGGGCGGCAAGATCGTATCAATTATTCTTTCGGTAATTTTTTCTCCTATGGAGGCATCATCATTCGCCTCCTCCAATTCCTTTATAAGATCTTCGGCCGAGCCAATAAGCTCGCCGGAGCTGGCGCTCGCAAATGAGCTTTCGTTTGAAGAAGTTTTCGCAGGCGCGTTGTCTTTTGTTTTGTTCGAAAATCGCTGTTTAACTTCGGTAATATTCTTTTTTAACTCTTTTAGCAGAACCTCGCGCCTTTTTTTAGGATCCGGGGGTAATATTACCTCTTCGATAAACCTTTTAACTTCCTGTTTGTCGCCTTTGCGGGCTATGCCAACAAAAGCAGCCGCTTTTTCACGAATATGCGGCGGCAAATAATGCCAGCTGATCGTAATCGCGAAAACCAAAACAGAGATATAAATGAGAAACTTTAACATTTATTTTTTATTTTAATATTTTCCATGGACCTGGGGGGAATTGAACCCCCGCTTCCACAATGCGAATGTGGCGTTATACCACTTAACTACAGGCCCTTGCGTCTGTTTTTAATATTGTCGGGATACCCGGATTTGCACCGGGGCTACTGACTCCCGAAGCCAGCGGGCTACTATTACCCCATATCCCGTTTATTTTACATAATATTTTGCTTTTATCTCCGACACATGCTGATCTTCCAACATTTCTACTCTTGATTCTGCCTGCTCGGCAAGCTGTATAAGCTCTCCATCGGAAAGCTTTCCCAAATCCTTAATTCTTGACTCAAGATGCTCGCGGCTGTTATTTAAAGGTTTATCAATAACTTCCTGTAGAAGAACTTCCAGCACATGCCCCACTTTCGGTCCCGGCTGAATATCTAAAATCCTCATAACATCTTCTCCCTTAACTTTCAACATCTTGGGCGTGGGAATTTCTTCTTCGCGTAAAATCTTCTCTACCCGAAACTGGAAATGGCGCAGGCGATAGGGAAGGGCCTTGGGAACTCCCATACCCATGCGATCGCAGATTCGTACCTTTACCAAATCGTCCATATTTTCCGCGCCTACATGGCGGATCAAACGCCGTATTGAAGAATCGGTAATACCTTCATCAGGATCGTATTTGAAAAGATGCCAGCGGATAAGAGTTGCTATTTTATCCACGGTTTCCCGCGGAAAGTGGAGCCGACTCAAAATCTGCGAAGCCATTTTGGCGCCTACCACATCATGTCCATAAAAAGTCCATTCGTCCCGCTTCATCTCTCCTTTAGTGCGGGGTTTGCCTACATCATGAAGAAGAGCCGCGATTCTTACATCAAGCGGAAATTTATGCGCGGCTCCATATTCAAGCGCTTTTAAATTATGTTCCCAAATTGTAAAAATCTTGGGCCGATTTTCCACCCCAATTCCTTCTTCCAATTCAGCTATAACGAATTTTAAAAGTCCTAACTCATGGAGTAATTCAATGCCTTTTTTAGCTGTTTTTGCCAGCAAAATCTTTATAAGTTCATCGCGTACCCTTTCTTTGGCGATAAACTGTAAATTTCCTGCCAGCTTCAAAACCGCTTCGCGCGTTTTATCCTCAATATTAAAATTAAGCTCGACCGCAAACCGGACAACGCGCATCATGCGAAGCGCATCTTCATCAAATCGTTTTTCAGGATCGCCGACGGCGCGGATTAACCTGTTTTCCAAATCCTTCTGTCCGCCGAAAGGATCAATCACGCTGAAACTGGACTTAGATATATCAAGCGCCGTAGCATTAATCGTAAAATCCCGCCGACTCAAATCTTCTTCCAAAGTCTTAGCGAATCTCACTTCATCCGGATGCCGCTTATCCGTATATTTCCCTTCGGCCCGGAAAGTGGTTATCTCAATTTCTGCCAGTGTCGCGTCTTCTGATCCGGTCTTTATGGTAACTGTTAAAAACTTATTTTCATAGAAACTTTCCGGAAACAAACTTAAAATCTCTTCTGGCTTGGCCGAAGTTGTAACATCCCAATCCCGCGGTTTTACTCCTAGAAACAAATCCCGCACGCACCCGCCGACAATATAGGCCTCGGATCCCGCGCCCTGCAGTTTTTCAATCACTGCCTGGACTTCTTTCGGAATTTTCAGTTCTTTTTTCATAGCCGAATTATATCCCAAAAATTGATATTTTTCAATTTTTGTGATATTTTTCAAAGAGGCCATCTCCACTCCAGACTCTTTTTCGTAGAGAAATTGCAACAGAAAGGAGAGTTTGAGGATGGCTTCAAAGATGCCCTCGTGGTGAAACGGATATCACGCGACGCTTCGGACGTCGTATTCCGGGTTCGAATCCTGGCGAGGGCGAATTTAAAAACGGGCTTGGTGCCCGTCTAAAGAGAGACTCGACTACTGACGACTTGCCTAAATAAATTTAACCATTTTTTAGTTTGATATTTCCAAGGATATGGAACACATGCCTGCAGGCGTCCGAAGCTTTTTCCAATATTTCGGCGATTTCGCGGCATTTACGCTTGTAGTTATAAGAATTCATAACCTTCTGGATGTCCCAAACCGTAAGAGATGAATCTAGCGACTTCTCCAGAATGGCTCTCGCATCCAAATTGTAACTCGAAGCAATAACTTCCCGTATAAGTTTATCGGCGGCATGTTCACACTCAATAATTTTTTCGTTTATTTCGTAAAACCGGTCAAATTTTACGGGTTTCAACTGTAAAATACCCTCATTTAACCATCTAAGCGCCTCGCGTAAAATACCAAGAAACGAATTTAAATCCTGATCGCCGACGATTCCATATGCAACAATTCTTTCTACTGCTTCCTCCAGATAATCAAGAACATTATCAACGGTATGCGCGAGTTCATAAATATCCTCCTGATCAAGCGGAGTAACAAAAGTGCTTTGCGCCCGCTGAATCAATTCTTTGGCAAGAAGATCTCCCCGGCCTTCTGCTTTATTCATAAACTTTTTCCACAAAGGATCAACCATGGAAGCATTAATTATTTCAAGCAGTATCTGTGAAGTATCAAGGACATTTTTGCTCTGCTCCTCGAATTTAATAAAGAACCACTCATTTCGCGGGAAAAGACCCATCTAAATTATCCTCCGAAAAATGATAGCACAAAATTGACTAAACAGCAAGGGGTGGTATAATTATTATGAGGTTATCCATAAAGGTCGCTATTTAAGAGTAGGTTATATAAAATTTTCAAAAAAATATGGCGGAAAAAGAAATCGGAAAAGTTATACATTATTTTGATAAAGCCGGAGTCGCGGTAATCAAACTTTCGGACGCGTTAGCAGCGGGGGACACTGTTAAAATCAAAAAAGGAGAAGAAGAGTTTACAGAAATTATATCTTCCATGCAAATAGAGCATGAACCCCTGCAATCAGCCAAAGTCGGTAATGAAGTTGCGGTAAAAATATCACAAAAAACAAAAGAGGGGGCAGTAGTTTATAAAATAGAATGATACGGCTACGCACTATTATTACTCTTACTGTTATTTTAACAGCACTCCATTTGGCTGCGATTTTTTTGGGACTGTATCGGGGTAAAGTATGGGTGGATATTCCTCTTCATTTAATAGGGGGTGCGCTACTCGGACTTTTTTGGATTTGGCTGCTTGAACAATCATCCACACGACATAAATTTGGAGAACCCTCACCATTGTTTATCGGATTTTCAATTACCGGTTTCTCGCTTTTTGGAAGTTTTCTTTGGGAGATTTGGGAATTTTTGTTTTCAACCTTAGCTTCAGGTCCGGCATTTTTCTTGAAGATTTATTCCTTTACGGTTTCGGACGTGCTTTCGGATATGTTTTTTGGAATTATAGGCGGAGCCGCAGTCGCTCTTTGGAATAATATACGTAAATAACCCCCCATAGCTCAATTGGTAGAGCTGCTCCCTCTTAAGGAGAAGGTTTCAGGTTCGAGTCCTGATGGGGGGACACTTTAGAAAAAGGCAAGCCAGAGGAAGCCTCTTCCCCCGCATTTGCGTGGTCGGCGGCCATTTCTTATTGAATTTTAGGGACAAAAACGAATTGGCGGTTTCGCAAAATATGGTTCGCGCCGATGTTTTTCAGAAATGTTGTCATTTTTGAATAATCATTTTTCGAAAGCAGATTTTTGGCTTGATTTAAGGATAAAACGAACTCATGAGCCGGTTCGAGCCACGACACGCCTTTTTGCTCAAAATCGATGATTTTTTCATTGAACGACGCTTTCTCCCTCATCAATTTTTCTTTTTTGGCGGCGTACTCCTGTTGAGTAAATGAGTTATCCAAATACACATCAAGCAGTTTTTGGAGCTTCACGTCATTTTGGACTAATTTGCTTTTTAAAATATCAACTTCGGTTTTGGCTTCCTGTTTCGCGTTCTCTTGCTCTTGTTCCAACGTCGCCAAAACTTTTTCCGTGTCGTGGCTCGACAAAGAAACTTTTTGAAGAAATGTTTTGACTTGCGCGGCTAACTCGTTTTCTTGGATATAGTGCTTTTCTTGGCATACGCCTTTCCTTTTTCCGCCTTGCGGCGGGGGTGAGGGGGGAGCCGCAAAAAAATGGAAAGGAAATTTTTGGTTTGCTCCGCCGCTTCATACTTACTATTGTATTTTATCACATCATTGTGTCAAGATACAACATTTGTTAATATTGCGAATATGACATCTTCTGCTTCATCCAAAAAACTCGCGGAAAATATGAAAAAGATTAGGGAACGCAAACACTTGTCGCAAGGTGATATATGCAGAAAGCTTGGTGTTGATAGGGCGTATATCAGCAATATCGAGTCCGGAAAACAAAACCCGACACTCTCAACGATTGAGAAGCTAGCAAAAGCTCTCGGCGTTTCGATTGACGAGCTTCTAAAATAACCATAATGAAAGATTACCCACAATGGGAAAATGACAAACTTGGCGCTGACTCCGAATTTTATACAGGAGAAGCCGGCGTATACGAAAGTTTTAGCCAAGCAGAAGACATTCCTAAAAAGGTGGTAGGTTTTTTAGGGTCAAGAATCGAAGGAAAG
>Ga0213870_1001423_pt1 | contig 10761 bp, 14 predicted proteins | sample WICALVC2017_Meta_FD_160119 | JGI IMG/M metagenome (GOLD analysis project Ga0213870, IMG submission 160119) | Freshwater microbial communities from subterranean cave lake in Wind Cave National Park, South Dakota, United States - WICALVC2017 | ecosystem: Environmental > Aquatic > Deep subsurface >... | reverse complement strand
AGATTTTTTGATTTTATAACTTCAAAATCTCTAAAATTTTCTCAAAGTTTTGTCGATTTTGTTCTTGTTTATATGATCTTAAAACCTTGATAATTTTATTTTTTGAAGGCAATCTGTATATTTTTCTTGTAATCTTTGATATCCCAGAACCAATACAAATTGCTTGAGTAGCAGATGTTACATTAGAAACTCTTCTTTGAGTACTGGCACTTTCAAAGTCAATTATAGTTGTTTTTGGCTTTCCAATAACTACATGTTTTGAAATATTACTCAACTCTCCATGATCTAGACCAACCACATCAAGACTATAACAATCTTCCAAAATCTTTCGCATTGTTGATTTTAATAACTTACTATTCTCACTTTTCAATTCATTTATCCATTCGCCGATTTTTTTGCCATCTAAATATTCCATTATTATGAAATTCTTGCTCTTTGCTATCAATAATGGGCCAACATTCACCCCATTTGCAATTTTTAGAAATTCTGCCTCTTTTGCCATATTGGTTCTTGAAGCATCAATTCGACGAATTTTTACTGCCACAAGTTTGTTTTTTGCTCTAGCTAAAACCACAACCCCAACATATCCTTTACCTAAGATACTTAACTTGCCAATTCTTGACTGTCCTTGAAAAGACACACTCTGTATTCCAAGTTTTTTTAATTCAATAATTCTTGCTTTGATTTGTTTTTTAGTAGCCTTGGGATATCCAATTATTGTAGAATAAGGTTCTTGAGATAACTTGTCAAGTGGAAGAAAATAGCGCATTATCCGTCGTGACAAGTTCTGTTAACGCCTCTTTAATGAATTTACTTGACACTTTACTTGCAGGAACTATTTTGAATCCTCTTTTTAAATCAGATTTTAGTCCTTTCGGTATACCTGCTTTATCTAAATGGTTTTTTAGTAAATCATGTAAAAATAATCGCGCATCATTTTGACTACGTTTTTGTAACGAGTAAATCCTCCCATCAGTATTTAGCCACATGATTCTACTCTTCTTTACATTTTTGGTTATGAACATACTAGAATCGGTTTCACTGTAAAAATCAGGTCCTTCTCTAATATACAACTCATCAATTTTGGTTGATTGTAGTAAAAAGAGTACTGCGGCCTCAGTTTTTTCATCAGTCACTGCTGACTTTCTTAAGACGTTAAACTTCTCGATCTGCATTTGTGTTGCAAGTGAATTGGCAGCACGTTTTATTTGTCCCCAAATTATATCAGGACTTCTTGGCTTGAAACTGAACGTAACAATAAGTAAACTCTCTAAATTCTTCTTTGAAACTTTTGAGCTTATTTTAGGTTTAAAAAAAGAAATTGATGGTTTTCTCAAAAAAGCTCTGGATGCAAGTACAAACTTTCCAATATTTTCAACTGAAATTGCAGCCGCTAAATTTCTGGTATTATCTATAGGATCCATAATAACTACAGCAGTATCGAACTCTTTGGACGCATTGCCTATGATTTGATTTGGTTTTAAATTTGCAAAAGCCTTAATGACATTTTCAAAGGTACCATGATTCCAAATCAACACTTCTACAACATATCCACTAAATCCTTGTTTTGCAATCTCTGCTCCATAAATTCCAACAGTTTTAAGAAACACCTTAAGCAGCCTGACTTCATCTTTCATCGTACTTGTAAGAGATTCAAGCATAAACTGCGTATGAAAAGGAGATCTATCCGCTGCACTTTTCCATCGTCCCTTTTCTATGTCGTAACATGGCACTACATTGACTTTCGTTCCTTGGATTTTTGCTTCGACATAAGGATGATCTGAGTATCTGATATACGGATTGAATTTTTTTAGTGAGTCAAACCCAATCTTCTTAGAAAGTTCAATGAACCTTTCTTCAGAAACTGATTTTTTAAATTTTATGAATATATCAATATCAGCTTTGTCTGCTAACCACGTACCTTTTGAATATGAACCACCAAATTCCACACTTACTATTTCTTGATATTTTGATGTCTGTTCTCTTACTAATTCAAAAGCAAGATTAGCAACCTTTGTTTTGTCTCGTTGTAATCTTGTTGACGGAACAACGATTCTTCTTGCATTTTTAAGAGTCTGTTTCATTGTTTTGCTTTCACCACATACAAGTCTGAATAGACAGGTCCTTCAGATGCAAGGATACTTTTTTTTAATTTGATTTCAGCTACTCTTTGAATGCCAAATGACGAGTTTTTAATTTTTGCCAATTCATCTGTGATGTCATTAATCTTATTTTTAACTCTAAAGATAGTTGCGTGTGGTTGGAAAGGCTTGTCTGATTTAAAACCAAGAGGAGATAATACAGTAGATACTTTTCTAGCAAGATCTGTAAGGATTTTTGCTCCAACCTTATCAATACCAATCCATATTATGCGTGCAAATCGTGGTTTTGGGAATATCCCAATGCTTTCAAAACTAACATCAAAAGATTCAAACTCAATTAAGCTTAGTGCATGTTGGATATTCTCTAACATATTATCTGACACTTCACCTAGAAATTGAAGAGTAAAGTGCATGTTTTGCATGTCAATTGGCTTTGCATTTATCTTTAAACTAGATTGAATTTTTTTTATTGATTCCAGTACATCTTTGTTGCTAATTTCTACTGCAACAAAAGTTCGCATTACAAGTTTTTTGATCGTATCTTTATAATAATTTCCGGTACCTTCATAGAATAGCCATGATGAGATAATGTGGATTGTCAAAACTAATTGTTTGTCTTACTGGAATGCCAGGAGCAGGTAAATCTACCATAGCAAATGGTTTGAAATCTAAAGGATTTGATGTTATTAACATGGGAGATGCAGTAAGAGCAGAGGCAAAAAAAAGGAATCTTGAACTAACTGGAAAAAATCTAGGCAAGCTAATGCTTGAACTCCGAGAAAAAAATGGCCCGGGAGCAATTGCAGAATTAATAACAGAACAAATAACAACATCCAACTCTACTGCAGTAGTTATAGATGGGATCCGATCAAATGCAGAAATTGATGTATTAAGAAAAATCGGAGCAGTAAAGCTTCTTGCAGTTCATGCTTTAACAGATACACGGTATAGTTTTCTAGCTAAAAGAAGTAGATCTGATGATCCACAAAACCTAGAAACCTTTAATGAAAGAGATGCAAGAGAAATTGGAGTTGGAGTAAGTAACTCCATAGCATTAGCAGATGAAAGTATTTCAAATAATAACATGACAATAAATGATCTAATTGATACAGCATACAAAATCATCAAAGGTTGGATGAACAACTGAATATTCCTAACATCCCATGTACGATTAGCGCTTATTGTCAAGTTAATCCATCTGAAGATAAACAAAAGGTTGAACGCACGATTTCAAACGTTCTTCCGAATATGGATATTTGCATAAAAGAAGATTCAGTTAAGGCCACTTCAAAAACACTAGAGAGTCTATTTCGGATTTATGAAATAATTCATTCTCGTAATACCCAAAAAGTTTACGGGCGTAATTTGAAAAGAAATCTTACTGATGATTATACCTGGCTTTATCTGAATAAACAGGCTGCATTTGTGGATGTAGTCACATTATGTGAAAATGCAGACGAATCTCCACTCGGTCCTATCAAGGTAATCTTACAATCTAAGCATATTGAACAGATAATAAACTGGCTCATCTCAAGTTCTGAATAACTTCAATTCTGTTCTACATTTAATTAACAAATAGTCAGCTTTTTTCCTTATTTACTCAATTGATTTGAATTTCCCAATTTTTATTATTAATAAGAAATGCGAAAGAATTGAAATTAAAGCTAGCCTTAATCTTTTCAGTATTAGTAGTTGGTTTCATTATTCTTGCACCAGTCTCATTTAATCCACTAAAAGACCGAACTATTGTTATCGATAAAGTAGAACAGAATTTTGATGGACTTAAGAATGGAATTGATAATACAATCGATAACATTGGAAAAAAGTTTGACAATGTAAAAGATAGCTTAGGCGAACTTTTCTCAGATAAGAAAATAACTGGAGAACAAGAATCAGAAATAGCTGAAGAATATACATATCATGGTGAAGTAGCAGGAGATGAACAAGTACCAACACAAGATGATACACCACAAAATAATGGTATTACACCACAAGATGATACACCACAAAATAATGGTATTACACCACAAGATGATACTGGACAACAGGGTACTACCTTGACAGATACTAGTACGAAAGAATCAGAACTCATTGACAGTGAACCCTCAGCTAAAGAAGTACTACAAACAAAACTTCTTAAAACATTACAGCTAACAACCACACAAGAAGACAACGGTGATGTAAAAGTAAAGTATTCTGATAACTCTGGAAACACCCTCTCTGTTAAATTTACTTTAAAAAATTCTGAGAAAGTACTATTCTCAGGCACATTTTTTGCGTCAAATTTTGAAACATCAATAACAGACATTTCCAACACAGATCATATAATAGAAATGATTGTTGATCACAAAGAATTTGGTACTATAACATCTTCAGTTTTCAAACCGGCAGGAAATCTGAATAGCATGATAAATGGTGTCTTCATGACACCCTAGTTTAATTTAGAAAACATCTCAGTAAGTTTAGGAATAACATTCGACGAAGTTCCTCTAATTATCAAATCCATATCAGCTGACAGCATAGTCTCTTCGGGATTAATTTCAATCAAATACGCATTGTTTTGTTTGGCATATAGTGGTAAGGTATTTGCAGGAGATACCAAAAGCGATGTTCCTGCTATTATCATAACATCACACGAATTTGCATGTATTATAGCCTCAGTCCATACATCTTGAAGAAGGGATTCACCAAACCATACTACATCAGGTCTTAGAATTTTTCCACATTTACAAAGAGGAGGAAGTACATCAAAACTAGAAACAACACAGTCTTGAAAACTACAAACAGTACATTTTATTCTGATAATGTTGCCATGCAGCTCCAAGACTTTGGTGCTTCCAGCTCTTTGATGTAACCCATCAATATTCTGGGTTAAAACAATAATCTCCTTGTATCTCTCAAGTTCAGCAATAGCCTTATGACCAGGATTTGGATGTGCTGCAACAATATTTCTTCTTCTTTCTTCATACCATTCCCACACTAGTTTAGGATTATCATAAAATGCATCAATAGTGGCAATTTTCATAGGATCATAATTTCTCCATAAACCATCTTTTCCTCTAAAGGTGGGAATGCCGCTCTCTTGAGACATTCCTGCACCAGTAACAAAAACAATTTTTTTTGCTATTTTTAATCTGTCTAAAACTGGTCCAAACATTTTATCTTGTTACTATTTTACTTCAATTTCTAAAAGATCTTTTGCAGCTATTACAGAATTATGTATTGTTTTTGCTTCTGATAATAATTCAGCTTCAGTTTTATATCTAGCTGAAAAATGAGTTAAAATTAAGTTTCTCACATTAGCGTTCTTTGCAAGTTTTGCTGCCTCTTTTGCAGTAGAATGGCGCGTCTCAATTGCTTTTTCTCTTAACTCATCTGAAAATGTAGAGTCAAAGCTAAGGTAATAACAATTTTTAAAAAAACCTTCCAACTTCTCTGTAGGCCTAGTATCACCAGATATTCCTATCTTTTTTCCACGACGTTTTTCACCCATTACGTCAGAAGGCCTAATTGTCTTGTTTCCAACTTTTATCTCATGATCCATCTGAAGCTTATGCCATAATTCGCCTTCAGGAATGCCTATCGCTTTTGCTTTTTCTGGATAAAACTTGCCAGGTTTATCCTTTTCCTGAAATAAATAAGAAAATGCTGGAATAAAATGATCTGCTTCACATGCGTGTATAAAATAGGTTTTATCTTCCAAAACAAGTCCTTCATTTACTTTTGAAATAATAACAGGAAACGATAAACCAAAATTTAGAATTTTGATATTGGAAGATATGAATTCCTCTATACCTTCAGGACCATAAATTTCAAGGGGTTCTACTCTATTTTGTAATGTCATTGTTTGTAATAATCCAAGTATGCCAATACAATGATCACCGTGAAGATGCGTAACAAAGATCTTCATTTTCTTATTCCATCCTAAACCACATTTTAGATATGAGATCTGTGCGCCTTCACCTGCATCAAACATCAAAATCTCACCATCCTTTTCTAAACAAATGCATGTCAAAGCACGTTCAGAAGTTGGCTGAGCAGCAGACGTTCCCAAAAATATTAACTTCATCTCACAACAAATTTCCTATTATGATATAGCTTTTACAATAATTTCAGACGAGTCTACAACAGCAGTTTTCGTAGGAATAGTGTTAGTACTAATGATCTTTGATACGCCTGCTCGCTTGATCTTTTTCTCTGCATCATTGATTAGTAGTGCATGAGTACATGCAACAAAAACCCGTCCACAGTTTTGTTTTTTTAAAAACTCTACTGCTTTGATTATACTGCCACCAGTACTAATCATATCATCTACTATTATTATGTCCCGTCCACTAACATTCTTCATATTTGAAGACCTTATTTCGACTCTGCCTGTTCTTCTATCTCGTCTCTTTACTAAAGCAGTATAACTTGCGTTGAGAAGTTCTGCAAATTCTTTTGCTCTAGTGACCCCCCCAAAATCTGGTGAAACAACCAGTGGATTCTTTAGTTTCCTAAAGTATTTTGCAAGTTCTGGTACTGCAGAAACATTCTCAACAGGAATTCTAAAGTGTTTTAATGCAATTTTACTGTGCATATCAATTACAACAATTCTTGATGTTCCTACTGCCTTGAACAATTTAGCTATTACTTTCATTGTTACAACCTCTCCTGGCAAAAACTCTCTGTCCTGCCGTGCATATCCAAAATATGGAATCACAGCTATTATTTTGGAAGAATATTCTCTTGCTTTTGAAATGAGTGCAAGCACTTGAATCAGATTTGAATCAACAGGAGGATAAGTAGACTGTACAACAATTATTCTGCCTTTTGGTTTTCCGTAAACTGTAATTTTACACTCTCCATCAGGAAATATTTTTAGTTCTGAGCTAAGATATCTAGCTTTGAGTCTTTTTGCGAGTCTTTTTGCAAGTTCTTGAGAAGCAGTTCCACCTATAACCGTAGTAAACATCAAGTCAACGAACAAAAAGACATTCTTAAGTTTTGATATAGTTAGGATAATCTTATGTTGTTTAACCTAAACAACCAACTAGCTTCTATTTTTGTTATTAGGATACAAACTTCTACTATTACCACAGCTATAAACTACATGATAACCCAATCATGATCTTGGAAAAGTGATTCTACAAACGGTGCTAAAAATCCAAACCAAATGGAAACGACCATCCGCGGTACCACTCCCACATCAAAGAATTGAACGGTGTCTGAATCTAAGATTATTGGGAAAATACTTGGCAGAATGGCGTTGATTCATAAATACCAATTATTTCATTATACACTACTAATAGTGAGAATATGCTAAAAGAGGTAGTAAATACCAAAGAACGATGTCCACGTTGTGGAAGGGGTAAGCTCGTAACTGATACTGAGTCAGGCGAGATGTTTTGCTCAAAATGTGGTTTTGTTATGTCAGAAAAACTACAAGAATCAGGCCCTGAATGGCGTTCCTTTACACAAGATGAACATGGAGATAGAGCCAGAGCAGGCGCTCCAACATCACTTACTATGCATGATATGGGTCTTGCAACAATAATTGATCCAGTAAACAAGGATGCTTCTGGAAAACCGCTAACTGCATCAATGAAAAGCACGATTGAACGTCTTAGAACATGGGATAGTAGAAGCCAAGTCCATGAGCCAGTAGATCGAAACTTTAGGCAGGCGTTTAGTGAGCTTAACAGGCTAAAGGATAAGCTGGCAATCTCTGATGCCGTAATAGAAAAAGCTGCATATATTTACAGAAAGGCTTTGGACAAGGGTCTTGTAAGGGGAAGATCAATATCTGCACTAATGGCAGCTGCACTTTATGCTGCTTGTCGTGATACAGCAACACCAAGAAATCTAAAAGATATAGAGATTGCTGCAAACATTAAACGAAAAGACATCGCTCGATGTTATCGACTTCTTGTAAAAGAATTGGATCTTAAGATGCCAGTTACAGACTCTATTCAATGTGTAGCTAGAATTGCAAGTGTTATTGGAATTGCAGAAAAAACAAAACGATATGCAATTAAAGTACTTCAAGAAGCGCAAAAAAATGAAGTTTCAGCAGGAAAAGATCCTATGGGACTTGCTGCCGCAGCGTTATACTTATCATGTGTCAAAAATGGGGAGGACAAGACACAAAGAGATATCGCAGAAGCCGCAAATGTTACAGAAGTAACTATAAGAAACAGATACAAGGGTTTGAAAGATTCTTTAACAATTTAACACTATTAATCATCATAAAGATCTGATAAATTAGAAATTAACCTACGAATAAAAAACAAAACAATGGATCTTGTATTCTCTGATATTCATGCAGATATTAATGCACTTGACACAATCCTAAACATAGCTAATTCGACAGAGTTCAAAAAAAAGTACGGCGAAATTTCACGAATTATTAACCTAGGTGACGTATTAGAACGTGGCACACATCCACGAGAAGTTTTAAAAAAATTAAATCTACTTGAAAAAAATTATCCTCTAATATCTATCATAGGCAACCATGATGAAGCTTTTTTGTATAAACGACATGTAAGTGGAAGTACACTTGAAAGCTTTGCAGCTCATCAATCATTAACTAAAAATGAGCTTAGATTTTTTAAACAAAACGACGATGAAACCTTTGGCCGCCAACAGTTCATAGATAAAAAAAATAATCTAGTATTTGTTCATGGTGGCACACTTGATCCTAAAAAAATAACGCCTCCAAATGCAGGAATAGAGTCTTGGTTGTATCAACGAACATGGCAAAGACTTTCTGAAGAGGATTTTGAATTTTTTAGCTATTCGGGATATCACTATAGTGCATCATCAGCGTTTAAAGAAAGTCAAACAGATCTTGACAACTTTGTAATCTTATGTGGCCATCAACATTTGGAAACTGTAATAGAACAAGATAATGAATCAATTAACGAAATTTATCAATCCACTAAAACAGAAAATGAGAAATTTGGGAAACGCTCTCTTACAAAAAAAGAATTTGAAATAAAGAAAACCAGCAACTATCTAATTCGATTTGGTCTTGGTGGTCCAGAAGGATATTATGGAGATGGATTTGCTCAGATCCATTTTGGTATTATTCAATATAACCCAAAAAAAATCACCCTTTTTACAGTAACGTAATACATCATCGAATTATATACGAATTAATTTTTTTAACCAATTATGAGTGCAACAGATGTACTTAGGAAAGACCATGAGCAAATCAAAAGATTAGAGAAAATCATCTCAAAATGCTACAAAGCTATCTATGAACAAAAAACAATCCCGCTCTCAGATCTTGAAAAAATCAACCTAATTATACTAGAGTTTTTGGATTCTATTCACTATTCAAAAGAGGAAGAAAAAGCAATGTTTGAACAGTTTTAATCTCAAGTAACTATAACAAAAAAGATCCAAGAAATAATAAAAGAAATTGATTATCTAGAACAACAATCTTGGTTTAAAAGCTGACTCTAACCTATGTAGTCAGTTCTGGTTTTATAGTCCATACTATAGCAAGTATTACAAAAGGAATAGAAATCAAGGCAGTTATTTGTAAAATTACGGTTAACTGTGTTTTTGCAGCATCAAATGGTGCTGTTATTATCCAAGGTAAAGGCAGAGTTATTACAAACCATATAAGCGAAAGTAATATGATTATCTCAACTTTTTTCCTTGTCTTAGGTTTCATGTGACATTAACACCCATACAATCTATTATATCATTTAGATCTCTGAATTAACAACAAGCATCCACCGATGTTACTGTTATCGACACCGTCACAGACAAAAAACATAATCTCAAGTAACTATTTCAGAATTAATTCAATTTTTTCTAGTTTTTGATAATTTATTAATAAAAAATTCATGGATCTGTAAAATTAATTGTAAAATTTACAATAAAATCTTAAATACTAAAAAATCATACAATAATTAATGCGGAAGGATGCAAATCCTAACGACTAACCGCGCGTGATCTAGCAGAAAGTATGCTGCAGTCAAACGCATACGAAGCGTTGACCTATGAGAGGTAATCTCAAACTTCTGCATGTGGGTCACGCCCCATTTTTTACTCAACCTTGATTATGTCAAGAGATACTGGACCTTGAATATTGTCATGAGGATTAATTAGAATCTCTAGCTTCTGCTCAGCTGGAATCGATAACTGCTTTTTACCTATGTAATCCCATGTATAATAAACTGAAATGCCTGTTTCGTGAGAAACCCCCTCCAATTCAAAATCTTCTGAAAAGTAAAAAGAACTTCCAGTTAGGGTGATGGATAATATCTTTGGACTATCGCCATTTGGTACAAATCTAAACAAATAGTCGCCTTCTTGAATAGGAAAAGAATCAGTAAAAATATTCTCTTTATATAAATCGGGATTGGCTAGCGTTACGCGGTAAACTATGTCTGCTTTTTTAAACTCTGGTTGTCCAAAATTCGAAAAAATTAGTATTACTAAGGAAACTGTCACTATAATTACTCCCAAAACACTCTTTTTCATTAGAGAAACTTTATCTTGATGGATTTTAAAATTTGGGAAAAAGAGTCGTATGTTTCTTTCAAACCCTTGTATCTGTTTCTTATAGTTACTTCTGTAACATTTGCGGCTTCTGCGATATCTCTTTGTGTCTTGTCCTCCCCATTTTTGACACATGATAAGTATAACGCTGCGGCAGCAAGTC
>Ga0213870_1001422_pt1 | contig 10765 bp, 10 predicted proteins | sample WICALVC2017_Meta_FD_160119 | JGI IMG/M metagenome (GOLD analysis project Ga0213870, IMG submission 160119) | Freshwater microbial communities from subterranean cave lake in Wind Cave National Park, South Dakota, United States - WICALVC2017 | ecosystem: Environmental > Aquatic > Deep subsurface >... | reverse complement strand
ACGAGCTTGGAAACAAAATCTTGGAGCGATGATAGACGCAACAGAAGACTCGACTGCTAAAGAATTATTTAAGGAGTACGGGCTTTCAAGAACGGGTAGTCGTTATAAAATATCGGCTAAAAACCTGCGGACAGCTCTTGGTGACCGATGAAAATAAGCTTTTTTGAGTTATTTATTATTTTCACCTTTTCTTTTACCTACTACGTGTGCTATAATTTCCTCGTGGCAAATCTTGTTAAGAAAAACGTAGAGATGAAAGAGGAACTTACATTGTTGCTCACTGACAAAGTAACGTCCATTACCACAAATATTAAGGCAATTTTAAAGAAGGAGGAAGATGTATTGGAAGATACAGCAATACCAGTTTTGGTCAACGAAAAGAATTTAGAAGAGCTTTTAGTTGACACAGCTACAGACGCTGATTACCAAACATTTTTAGATGAAATTGTTTGGGTTGTTCGGGATTTGTATAAGAACTACCAGTTTTTAAGACAAGACCCTGCACCTGATGATTACAACTCAGGATATTACTTAGCTTTTCAATTTATCCGAGGAGAGTACCCTGAAAAGTACGAAAACTTATTTAGACTTGCTATTGATAAGGGGCTAGACCCTATCAAGCTTAACAACTTGTTTGTAGAACGTGCGGAAAAAGGGGAAGTGCTTGCGTTGGGGAATGCGGAAGTAGATAGCACTCAAACTGGACTAAGTTCTATTTTACAAGGTCAAGACGTGCGTATTAGTATTACCTTTGCACCGAAAGCATATATGGAGAAGAAACAAGAGCTTATTGATGCACGACAAAAGAACTACGAAGAAAAATTAGCCGAGCAACAAGAGATTGCTAAACAAAAGGATGACGCATTGAAGTCTATCCGATTAGCTCAAGTTGTTTTGAATAACCTAGTTGATGAGATTGCAGAAAAGCATGACCTACAAGAACTAGTAAATCAAACTAAAGAAAGCATGGGGTATTTATAAATGATGGACAAGCCTACAAAATCTAAGATGAATGAACAATTAATCAAGCAACTAAGAAATTTAGAAGATAAACGCAACGCTTTAATTGCTAGTGATTTGCCAGTACCAACACCACAAACAGTAATGTTTCCTATACCTGCTGTTTTAATTAAGCAACAAGAACCAGATGTTTGTCAGTTTATGGCAAAGGCGGGATTAATCAATCGAAACAAAGATTTAGGTTTAACAGTTAAGATTGAGGCAGGGGAGCCTATTGATTTAACTGATGGAACCACAACAGCCGTCTCAGAAGTCATATTTGAGGTAACTGATGATACTGACATTGATGCCGTTGAAGCATTTTTAGCGGAGTAATAGCCTTTCAAGGAGTCTTCAAACCTTGTGCTATATTAAAGTAGCACAGGGAAAGAAGGCTCTTTTCTTGTGACTTTTTTATAGGAGGTTGCAAGATGGCAGGAGAAACATTTAGTAGCTTGATTACAAGCGTGAACCCTAAATTGATGAACTCAGGTAGTCGGAATGGTATTACTATTGACCGCATTATTCTACACCATAACGCAACAACTAACAAGGATGTTGCAATGAACACATGGTTAGTAGGTGGTGGAGCAGGTACGTCCGCTCACTATGAAATTACTCCAACTGAAATCATTGGTTGTGTTGGTGAGCAGTACTCAGCATTCCATGCCGGAGGAACTGGTGGTGCAGATATTCCTAAGATTTCTAACCCGAACCAACGTTCAATTGGTATTGAAAACGTAAACTCAAGTGGTGCCCCTAACTGGTCGTTAGACCCACGTACAATCACAAATTGTGCTCGATTAGTAGCAGATATCTGTAAACGTTACAATATTCCATGTGACCGTCAACATGTCTTAGGGCATAACGAAGTGACTGCAACGGCATGTCCCGGTGGAATGAATGTTGATGAAGTGGTGCGTCAAGCAAAACAATTCATGGCAGGTGGAAGTAGCAATACAACTACTCCTAGTCAAACAGGAAGTCGTCAAGCTGTTATTGATTCTGTTAACTTAAATGCGTTAGCTTTCCAAATTAAAGGTTGGTTCGCTCCCGCTAAATCAACTAAAGGACAATCTATCTGGTTATACTTTATTGATGCAAGTACAAATACAGAGATTGGTCGCTTCCAAGGTAAACGTGTAAGCCGTCCTGATGTTCCTAAGGTTAAACCTAACCCTAACGGAGCAGATGTAGGCTTCCAAGTAGATGGTGCTACACCTATGAACTTAATGGGTAAAAAGTACTACATTTTGATGCGTTACAACAATGATAACAAAGAGGAAATCTGGATTAAAAACCAACAATTCAATGCACCTGCTGTTGTCAATAGAGGTAACCTTGATGAAATTCGTGGAGATAAAGGTCAAGTAAAATTACGTGGATGGCACTTAGCATCTAAACGTAGAGGAAACGACAAACATTTCTTGTTTATCATGGACAAAACTACGAAGAAAGAAATCACTCGCTTCGATGTAACGAAACAATCATTCAAAGGCTCGCCTGACATTAAGAAATTGTATGACGGAACTATCCCACAACGGGAAAACAGTCGATTCGATTTCACAGGTAAGTTAGATGCGAAATCACCTGCAAGAGGTAAAAACGTCTACATTAAGAGCCGTTACTGCTCAGACCCTAAAGGGAATACAGGGATTTCCGCTGAAATAGACTTCGATGGAACATTCAAGTTATAGCAGTATTTAAGCCTACCTTCGGGTGGGCTTTTTTTGTTGCTTGTAATATACTGTAAAGTAATTGTAAATGTTTTCACCTTACTCTGTAATATTTTCATGTTATATTAGTTCCTGTAAGACAAATACAAAACAGACGAAGGAGAAATTAATTTGAAAAAGATTACAATTGCAGGATTAGGACTATTAGGTTTATCTGTAGCACTTGGATTAGGTACTGGGGCTCATGCAGAAGAAGTTCAACAAGACGGTCAAACATACTGGAAGGTTGAAGCAGGAGACACATTATCAGCTATCGGTAACCGTTACGGTATGGACTATACTGCTTTGCAAAACGCAAATCAAGCTAAAATCCCTAACGCCCATTTAATCTATGAAGGTGACTTAGTGCTTATCCCTACTGGTAACCAAATAGTAGACCAAGGAGTAAATCAAGGAGTAAATCAAGCACCTATTGTTCAAGAACAAGCAGTAGAACAGGTAGTAGAACAACCTGTACAAGAATATGTTGCACCTGTACAAGAGCAAGTAGTAACACAACCTGCTCAAACAGCACCTGCAAGTGATGATAATTGGCATAAAGCTAACCGCCGTATGGTTGAATCAACAAATAACTACAACATCGGTTCTGCTAATGGTTACATTGGAGCTTACCAATTCGCACCGTCAACTTGGAACGCATATGCTCAAATCGCAGGAGTTAACCCTAACGATTACTCACCAAGCGCTCAAGATGCTGTAGCAGACGCTTACGCTAACGGACGTTATGGATCGTGGAGTAACGTGCCCGTTTACGGCGGATGGTAAAACCCTTAGAGAACCTTTACGGTTCTCTTTTTTTTGTGCTATATTATAATAAAAGGTACCAAGTATAGGTGGTTGATAATATGGTAAAGAAGAAAGATATGCACGATTTCCAACGGGAGATTGATTATAGGTATGGTGAAGGTTATGCGGTTATCTCTAGCGAGGGTGGTGTAAGAGGTACAATGGTCGTAAGACATGACTGCGGTCATCAATGGGAGTGTAGTCCTAGGACGATTAATGGGACACGTATTACCGAAGAGGTATTTTGCCCTTCGTGTAGGAAAATGCTAGTTGACCAAAGGGTGAGAACCAGAATAGAGAAAGCAACAAACCAGAAATGGCTAACTAGACTTAACTTAGACAATGGAGTTCAGTTTGTTGGCTACACAGGGGAAGACCGAAAATTAAACTTTATTTGTGAGGTTTGCTCTTCATCTTTTTATTATACAGATAAACGTTATCCTAAAAAAGTAAAGTGTAGAGTTTGTGAGAGAGCGGTTAACAAGTTAGAACGCTCTCTACCAGAGGACTTAGCTATTGTTAGCGTGGCTAAAAATTCTGAAAAGAAAGCTAGAACCTATATAACTATACGACACAACAGCCCAAGTTGTGATTATGCAGAGTTCACCACAAGGCTAGATGTTTTCACCAAATCAGAACCAAGGTGCTATATTTGTGAACGTATGCAACGAGAGCCTGTTTCTAAACCAGTTAGAGACTTATCCAATTACTTTGATAACAAGGGTATATCTTATCGAAGAGAAGTAAGTTTACCTGATTGCGTAAATCCTTTAACTAGCTACCCTCTTCGTTTTGATTTCGAAGTTGAGACTCCTACAGGTTTAAAATACATAGAGTATGATGGTGAACAACATTTTATGCAGGTTGAGGGGTGGGAGAGTATAGAGTCTACCAGATTTAGAGACCAAATAAAAGATTGTTACTGTGCTCGAAATAATATTCCGCTTCTAAGGATTCCATATACAGAGTTAAGTTCTATGTATACTATTGTTAACAACTTTCTAACACACACATAAGTCTACCTTCGGGTAGGCTTTTTTGTTTGCTATATTAGAGCTGTAACAAAAAAATATAGGAGGTTACAGCTATGGCAATTAACTTAGAGACAGCTATTGCTAACATGTACCTATTGAAGTCAAGAGGAATCAAATACTCGATGAACTACTCACGTACAGGCGCAGATGGTACAGGAGACTGTTCAGGTACTATTTACGATTCTTTGCGTAAAGCAGGAGCGAGCGATGCCGGATGGGTATTAAACACTGACAGTATGCACAGTTGGCTTGTTACTAACGGATTTAAACTCATTGCACAGAATAAAGAGTGGAATGCTCAGCGTGGAGATATCGTTATCTTTGGATTGAAAGGTGCTAGTGGCGGGTCAGCGGGACACGTAGTTATCTTCATCAGCAACACTCAAATTATTCATTGTACTTGGAAGAGTGCATCAGCTAATGGTGTTTACGTAGATAACGAAGCAACTACTTGCCCGTATTCAATGGGATGGTACACGTATCGTTTATCAGGTGCAAGCACTACACCAACACCTACTCCAACGCCTACAGGTAAGAAAGTGAAAGTATTGAAACATGCGACTAACTGGGCACCTGCTAGCGGTGGTAAGAAGATTGCAAGCTTTGTTAAGGGTGCAAGCTTTGATGTGGTAGATGAGAAAGCAGTGAATTACTCATTATCTAACAAGCAGTATCTTATCAAAAACGGTAATACTGTGTTAGGATGGATTCTTTCACAGGACGTAGAAGGTGGACATGGTTCAGATAAAGTTGGTACACCTGTATATAGCTTACCTGCCGGATTCACTAAGGAAGAGGCTACATTCGTCAACGGTAATGCACCTATTACTACACGTAAGAACAGCCCGAGCCTTAAGTCACCTACTGCTACTTCTCTGTTTGCAGGACAGCCAGTACAATACCTAGGTTGGAAGTCTAATGAAGGCTACATCTGGATTTACACGAAGGATGGACGCTACATTCCTGTAAGACCTGTTGGTAAGGAAGCATGGGGAACATTTAAGTAATACAGATTAGAGGGCTAGTTAGCCCTCTTTTTTGTGCTATATTAAATAGTAGGCAGTAATGAAAACTTGCAGTGGTGTTAGCTGTGTTATAATAGTAATAGTAGAAACACATGGAGGTGTACTAGTGGGATTCCTAAATGACGAAATCTGGAACAGAGCCAAGAGCGTAGTAAAGCAGAATGGTATTGGAGACAACTGGTTAGAAATTATAGACTATTACTATCATACAAACGGGTGTCATGTACAGATATATGCCCTGTTAGGTGACACAGCATACAGAATACTACGTATAACAGACTCTGAGGAAGTACTATTGATAGACAGAAACAATAATTTGTTTGTGAAGGCTTATGACGAAGTTTTAGAAAGTCGTAAGCAATTTTTCTTTAGTGAGGGTGCTTTAGAAGAAACTGAGATGGACTTACCGAATGGTCAAAGTGTGTATGGTGCAAGTAAAGTAAAAATATACATTTAAGGCAGGTGTGAAACAAAGTGGCAGACTGGATAGACAGATTATTCGGATTACAAAAAGCCGATAAAGTAATCGAAAGTGACGACTTGTATAAACTAGCCGTTAAAGAGTTCCGTGGGGCAGACACGCCGGAGATGGTTGAAAAGGGCATGAAGGGCAAGAACATTGCAATTGCACAGCAAATGCTCGGAGATATCTCGGTAAACCCGGGATTCAAGATTAAACCAAGTATCCGTAACAGTCAGGACTTACACCAAGTACTAAGAAAATTCGGTAATAACATTATCTTAAATGCAATCATTAACACCCGTGCAAATCAGGTGTCATTGTATTGTAAGCCTGCTCGTGCAAACGAAGTAGGTAAAGGCTATGAAATCCGTATGAAGGACTTGAACGAGACCCCAAGTTCTCATGACTTGGCAAATATTAAAAGAATTGAAAACTTCTTGGAAAACACGGGAGCGTTCAAAGACCAAAACAGAGACACGTTTACTACCTTTTGTAAGAAGGTTGTTCGGGATACATACATGTATGACCAAGTAAACTTTGAGAAAGTATTCGACAAAAACGGGAACTTTATTAAATTTGACACGGTAGACCCAACAACAATTTTCTTAGCAACAGATGAAAACGGTAAGCTTATCAAACATGGTGAGCGCTTTGTACAAGTACTAAACAATCAAATCGTGGCAAGTTTTAACGAACGGGAGTTAGCCTTTGCAGTACGTAACCCTCGTAGTGATATTAATGTGAACGGGTATGGTTACCCTGAGCTTGAGATTGCATTGAAACAGTTCATTGCTCACGAGAACACAGAAACATTTAATGACCGCTTCTTCTCACATGGTGGAACAACAAGAGGTATCTTACAAATCAATGCAGGACAGCAACAATCTACTCGTGCATTAGATATTTTCCGTAGAGAGTGGAAAAGCTCATTGTCGGGTATTAATGGTTCATGGCAAATCCCTGTAGTATCAGCAGAAGATGTGAAGTTCATCAACATGACCCCATCTGCAAATGACATGCAGTTTGAGAAATGGTTGAACTATTTAATCAATGTTATTTCTGCGCTGTACGGTATCGACCCTGCGGAAATTAACTTCCCTAACAATGGTGGTGCAACAGGTTCTAAGGGTGGTTCTCTTAACGAGGGTAACTCTAAAGAAAAGAACCAAGCGTCACAAAACAAAGGGTTACAACCATTACTAGGGTTTATTGAAGACACGATTAACACGTTTATTATTGCCGAGTTCGGTGATAAGTACACGTTCCAATTCAAAGGCGGAGACCTTTCAGCACAGCTTGAAAAAATCAAGATTAAAGAAGCTGAGGGTAAGGTATTCAAGACGGTTAATGAAATTCGTAAAGAATATGGTATGGAACCTGTAGAAGGCGGGGACGTTATCTTGAATGGTGTTCATATCCAAGCTGTAGGTCAAATCATGCAACGTGAACAATTTGAATACCAGAAACAACAAGATAGATTGAACCGCATTTTAGACGAAGCAGACGCTCCTAGTGACATGAAATCTCCTGATGAGGGATTATCATTCCAAGACAAACAACAAGGCTTAAACGGAAAATCAAGCAAGGTTAACGGCAAGGGTGACGGCGGTGTTGGTAAGGACGGTCAAGTGAAAGGCAAGAAAAACACTAACTCAGCTAAAATCGGTGGTAAGAAAGACCGAGCATGGGATAAAGACTAGGGTGTAAGCTCTGGTCTTGTATTCCTAACTAGTTAGTAAATAGTTCTGCTATATTATATACAGACGTAAGTTTTTAGGTGGTGATTTTAGTAAATGAGCACAAATGTAACAAGTGAAACTAAATACAACATCTTCGTCCCATTAGACATCGAGAGCTCGGTAACAAAGTCTCAAGAGTCCGATGATGGGGAATGGTATGTACAAGGTTTTGCTACAACACCCGACTTAGACTTGCAAGGCGATATTGTCGCACCTAGCGGAATTGACGCTAGTTACTTCATGACTAAAGGATGGATTAACTATGAGCATAAACAAGACGCTGAGTACCTTATCGGGGTACCGACAGACAACTGTTTTGTAGATGTACAAAAAGGTCTATTCGTAGAAGCTAAGCTGTTAAAAGACAATAAATACGCCCGCTCGATGTGGGAGTTAGCCAATACAATTCAAAAGTCAGGAATCAACCGACAATTAGGGTTCTCAATCGAGGGAGCTGTAATTAGTCGTAATGAAAGAGATAGCCGTATCATTGAAGGTGTAGCTATTCGTAACGTAGCATTAACTACGCACCCTGCCAACCCACAAGCTACATGGGAAACTTTAGTTAAATCGTGGACTACTGGACACGGAACTACCCCTGAAACCCAAGTAGACGCAGGAGCCTTACGTAGAGAAATGTTTACGGAAGACATCTCAAACCTTACAAGTGCAGTTAAGACAGTTGCGAAATTGTATGATATGCCTAAGAAGGAAAAGGAATTTGTATTACGTGAAGTTGCCAAAAGCCTTGACGAGGAAAAATGCGAAGAGGACTTAGGCGCAGTTATGTTACAATTAGGAAGAGGGGTATCCTTACAACAGGCTACGAACTTCATTGAAAGTAGAAAGGAGACAAAAGCTAGTGTCTAAAATCAATGACATGATTACAGCCTATGACGATTCTATTAAGGAAGTCGTGGCGGAAGACGTTGTTAAATCTGAGGAAGTAGTAGAAGAACCTACTGTAACCGAAGAAGAAACCGAAGTAGTAGAACCAGAAACAGTTGAAGAAACTGTAGAGGAAGAAACGACTGAGGAAGCTGTTAAGTCTGAGGACGAAAAAGAAGACAAAGAAGCTGACAAAGAGGAAGCTGAAAAGTCTGACGAAGAAGACAAGGACGAAGACAAAAAAGAGGAAACAAAGAAATCAACTGAGGAACCTGTAGAGGAACCAGTTGTTAAGTCCGAAGACAAGGAAGACGAAAAGAAAGAAACTGAAAAGTCTGACGAAGAGGACGAAAAAGAGGATAAGGAAGAAGACAAGAAGGACAAGAAAGATGTCAAGAAGTCTGACGAGCCCGAAGAGGACAAAGAAGAGGTGTTGAAATCTTCTGATATCCTTGGAGCATTCGAAGTTATCTTTAAAGGATTGACTGAAATCACTGCCAACCAAGCTAAGCTAACAGAACAGTTGACTGGACTAGTTACTAAGCAAGAGGAAGTTACTAAGTCAGTTATGACTATTACAGCAGACAGCATTGTAACAGAAGTTGTTAAACCTGTTGAAGATGTGGAAGGCAAAGCTGTAAGCTACGTACAAAAATCTGTTGATGTAGAAGCACCTGCGGAAGTAGAGGTAAAAGCAGAGGAAGTTGCAGAACCTGAAATTGACTACAACAACCCTGACGTAGTAACACAAGAAGCTTACAAGTTACGTAGACCTTTCATGGAGAAATTCGAAACAGTTGCATCTAACAACAAAGCTTCTAAAGGCGAGTTAGATAGCATTCGTTACACGTTTAGCTCTCTAGGTCAAGGTTATGGTTCAGCTCAAGATTTACAAGCAGTTAAAGATTTTATCGACAAAGACTACAAATAATTTACTAAAAGGTGAAACTTTTTGGTGATGACTGCTATATTATAGACAGAACCAATTGTTAGACCTAGCATTCCCCGCCCGAACCTCCACGGGCGCTAGGTCTGATTAAATGTGTGAGGAATAAATATGAAAGGTGATATTTAATATAATGACAGAAGAAGTTAAGAAAAACGCTAAAACTCTTAATTCAGTCCAAGAAGAAGTTATCAAAGGCTTCCAAACTGGTTATGGTATTACTCCTGATACTCAGGTAGATGCAGGAGCTTTACGTAGAGAGTTCTTAGATGACCAAATCTCTATGTTAACATGGACGGAAGGAGACCTATCGTTCTATCGTGACATTACTAAACGTCCATCAACTTCAACAGTTGCTAAATACGATGTTTACTTAGCACATGGTAAAGTAGGACACACTCGTTTCGTACGTGAAATCGGTGTTGCACCTGTTAGTGACCCTAACATTCGTCAAAGAACCGTAAACATGAAATTCGTGTCTGATACTAAAAACATCTCTATCGCCGCTGGTTTAGTTAACAACATTCAAGACCCTATGCAAATCCTTACAGATGACGCTATTGCAGTAGTTGCTAAAACTATTGAGTGGGCTTCATTCTACGGTGATGCTAGCTTGTCTGAGCAAACAGAACCAGATGCAGGATTAGAGTTCAACGGTTTAGTTAACTTGATTGACAAGAATAACGTCATTGACGCTAAAGGTGAAAGCCTAACTGAAACATTACTTAACCAAGCATCTGTATTGGTTGGTAAAGGTTATGGTACTGCAACTGATGCTTACATGCCTATCGGTGTTCAAGCAGACTTCGTTAACCAACAACTTGACAAACAAGTACAAGTTATCCGTGACAACGGTCAAAACGTAACAATGGGATTCAACGTTCAAGGGTTCAACTCTGCTCGTGGATTCATTCGTTTACATGGCTCTACTGTTATGGAATTGGAACAAATCTTAGACGAATATCAACAAATTAAACCTAACGCTCCTCAAAAAGCGTCGGTGGTTGCTACTGTTGAAGCAGGAAAAGGTACTTTCCGTGACGAAGATATTGCTCAACCTCTTGAATACAAAGTTGTAGTTGTATCTGATGACGCAGAATCAGCTCCTAGTGATGCTGTAACGGCTACTGTTGATGATAAGACTAAACA
>Ga0213870_1001421_pt1 | contig 10767 bp, 9 predicted proteins | sample WICALVC2017_Meta_FD_160119 | JGI IMG/M metagenome (GOLD analysis project Ga0213870, IMG submission 160119) | Freshwater microbial communities from subterranean cave lake in Wind Cave National Park, South Dakota, United States - WICALVC2017 | ecosystem: Environmental > Aquatic > Deep subsurface >... | reverse complement strand
CAAAAGCAGCGCATTTATGGTCTGGAAATTTTAGCTGGAATAAAAGCTCAGAGCATTTTTACGAGATTTTGGAAAAGGGTTTAAGAAAGAATTATTTATACAAAGCAATAGGAAAAATCGCTCTGGCGAAAAAATAATTTTAGAGATATGAATAAAGCAAAACAAATATTATTTATGTATATTAAAAGATTTATTCTTAATCTTCTCTATAGACTTAGAGAATTTTTCGGAATGAACAATCACACTTTAAACGTTCTTTGCTATCACGGTATTGAAGAGGGCGGTAATTTTTACTCAGTTAAGTTAAAAGAGCTTGAGAAAAACTTAGGGTTTAGAATCGATTATTTTGCATATCCAAAAGGGATCTACAATAAGAAAATTATAGATGCTGTTAAAAAAGCAGGATACAAGGGAGCGTTTGCCGTAAAAGAAGGGTCGTTATCTAGAAAACTATTAAATAATTTTAATATATGGCAAATGTTTATAGGAGGAAACGCGAAGTATGAATACAACTAGGAAAATGACTTTAACAATTGGGATTCCAACATATAACGAAGGGAAAAATATTGGTTTTCTTTTGCAAAGCATTAAGTCTCAAGAGCTTAGTGCGACTAAGATTGTGAAGATTATTGTTTATTCGGACGCAAGCACCGATGATACGCTAGTTTTACTAAACATTGTGAAAATGAAAGATCTTGAGGTGATTGCGGCAAAAAAACGTATGGGAAAATCCTACGCGATGAACCAGATTATAAAAAGAACAAAATCTGATATTCTTGCAATTCTTGATGCAGATATATTAGTTCGCGATAAAAATATGATTGAGAAATTAATTGAACCTATCATAAAGCAAAATGCAGATTTAACATCCGCGCGGGTAAAGGAGTTTTGGACTAAGAGTAAGTTTGAAGACATTCTCAAGATAAGCATGTTGCTAAAGAAGGATATTTTTGAAGCGCATAAGAATGGCAATAATATTTACACGTGTCATGGAAGAGCCAGAGCAATGTCTAAAAAATTGTATAAATCAATTAGATTTAAAACTAATGTAGTTGCTGAAGACGCTTATGCATATCTCTTTACAGTTTACAATAAGTTCTCATATATATTTGCAAAAGATGCAAATGTACATTACCATTTGCCAGGTACTTTTAAAGATCATCAAAAACAAAGTGTTAGGTTTATTCAGTCTTATAAACAATTGGCAAATGAGTTTGGAGAAAAATTTATAAGCAAAGAAAAAAAGTTGCCTAAAGTTTTAGTGTTTCCTTTTGTCTTTAGGTATTTTCTAAAATACCCGCTTACTCTTATCTTTTACGCATTAATTCTTGTTTACATGAGGGTAAGGTCGATTTTCGTTAATGAAATAAAAGCTACATGGGTTATTGCCGAAAGCACGAAAGGAGAATTTAGCAAATAAAATGAAAATCTGTTACTTTGGAACTTACGATAATACATATACATCCAACAAAATGATTCTCCAGGGATTAACGGAGAATAAAATTCCTGTTGTTGAGATTAACGCTCATATAAAGGTTTCAAAACTTACAACTAAAGAAGAGATGTCTTGGTTTCAGATTTTAAAAAGAATTCTAAGAAAGTACAGGATTTTTACGCAGATTTTAAAAAACTTTTCTGCGTTTATAAAAACAGATGTTATTTACGTTGGTTATCCGGGCCACGTAGATGTATTTTTAGCCTATATCTTGGCAAAATTATTTGGTAAAAAACTTGTATTTAACCCTCTTCTGATAGTTTATATTGGTTTTACATTCGAGCAAGGGATACTTAAGAAAGGATCGTTTTTGGGCAAAACTATAAAATTTGCTGAATCACTTGTTTATAAAATGTGCGATTTGGTATTTGCGGATACGCCTTATCAAAAAGAATTTTTGATGAAAGATTTTGGAATAGCAGAGAAAAAACTTAAAGTTCTTCCAATTGGCGCAGACAACAAAGGATATGCGTACTCTTTATACAAAAATGAGAGTAAAAAAATAAATGTCGTTTACTATGGTCTTTACAGTCCTGTCCATGGCGTAGAATATATTATTGAAGCAGCAAATATTTTAAGAAACGATAAAGACGTTCACTTTTCTTTCATCGGACAAGGGAATACTTTTGAACAAAACTTAAAAAGGGCAAATGATTTAAAACTTCCAAATGTCACTTTCTACCATGATGTCCCTGAAAGTGAGCATCTTCCCATTATGCAAACAGCAGATATATTCTTAGGGTTTTTACAAAAGCATCCAACAGTTGACCGAGTCATTCCGAATAAAGTATATCAAGGACTGGCTCTTGGTAGAGCGGTTTTAACAGCAGATGCTCCAGTGACAAGATCGGTGTTTGCGCACAAAGAAAATATGTATCTTGTGAAACCGGCAGATCCTAAAACATTAGCCAGAGCAATATTAGAATTAAAAGATAATCCTGTTTTGAGAGGCAAGATTGCACTAAATGGATATAAATTATACAAAGAAAAATTTAATCCAAAAGCAGTTGGAAAACAGCTGGCGTCATATATAAAGGAGATTGTAAAATCATGAAAAATAAAAAATTAGTTAAAGTTTCTGTTGGAACTACGGCGTATAACGAAGAGCAGAATATTGTAAATATGCTCAATTCTGTTGTATCCCAAAAAGAAAAAACAATCAAAATTGTTGAGATTATTGTTTTGTCTGATGGCAGCAATGATCGAACAGTAAAGTTGGCAAAAAGCATAAAGGATAAGAGGATAAGAGTTTTAGATGATGGTAAAAGACTGGGGCAACCATCACGAGTTGGGCAATTGCTAAAAGTGTTTAAGGGTGATGTTTTGGTCCTGATTGATGCGGATATGCTTATGAAGGATGATGTAGTTATTGAAAAAATGGTTTCTTATTTCCATAGCGACAAAGATTTGGCTCTTGTTTGCGGAGAAGCTCTGCCTCTTAAAGCGCGAACATTTATAGAATCTGCAAGAAACAACTATATTTATGCAAGATTATCTTTGGAAAATGAATACAGTTTTGGAAATACAGCCTATGGCGCACATGCATTTCTTGCTTACTCTAAAAAATTTGGGAAGTCTATAAATATACCCAAAAAAGTACTTAATTCTGACGCATTTAGTTTCTTTACATGCAAAGCAAAAGGATATAAGACCTGTTTTGCAAAAGACGCAGTAGCCTTGTATAGATCTCCTTCATCCATAAACGACTTTATTAATCAATCAACAAGGCACCTTGCCGGAGGAATTCAACTGTACGACTATTTTGGAAAAGAATTCGTCGATGCTGGTTTTGCTGTTCCAAGCAAAATCATGGTGAAGATAATGTTTTATCAATTAAGAAAAAACCCATTGGGATACATATTTCTTAAAATTCTTAATATGTATTGTAGTTTTAAAAGTAAAAAAGATAATAAAAATCTGGATACTAAATGGACGACGATAACATCGTCTAAAATGTCACTTTTATGAAAACATTACTTAAAAAACCAACAATTTTAGAGTTCGCAGTGGGACTGATTATTTCTATTGTCAAGTCTTTCATAAATAGACATAAGTCAGAAGAGCCACTAAAGGTTGGAAAATACAAATTGGTATATTCTGTTAATAAGGAGAATTTGTTCAGGGAGTATTCGATAGGTATATACAAATATAAAAATAAGAAAGTATTTATCAAATCATGGTCTGGCCTTGTGAGGGATTTTGAGTACCACGAACTTGTTAATGAATATTTTGTAAGCAAGGCACTTTACAAAATCTTGAAGTCTCATGAGTATATAAGGACTCAAAAAGTTATCGGTTATATTGAGCAAAAGAAGTCTTTTTCAATAATTTATGAATTTATAGATGCAAAATCTTTATCGTCTTTTTCTAAAGAGAAACAAATTAGAACATTGTCGGATGTGTTAAGTTTTTTTAATAATTATTCTACAGAATTTGTAAATAAAAACGACAGATTCTTTTCAAAGCGTACCTTAAGATATTATATACCAGCGATTACATTTTTATCCATTTTGACAATCCTGTCAGACTTAAGAAGTTTTAAGGTTGTTTTAAGGGGATATTTTGATTTCTTGCGGCTCGTAAAAAGTATTAAGGATAGTAACTTGAGGCTCGCGCATAGAGATTTGAGTCTTCATAACATTCTAGTTAAAGGTAAATATGTATTCTTGTTAGATTGCGCAAGGGTAGTATTAACTTATAAAGACTACGACATTGCTTATATATGTTTCAACCTAAGGAATAAAAAAATAGCAAAAGAAATTGCTAGAGCCTTCAACTATTCTGTCAACCCCTTTTTAGAAAACTATATTTTGATAAATCAAGCAAGGTCTTTTGGCAATCCAATAGGTTTTAAAAACATTTATTTACAAAGACTTTATGAAAAATATAGATAATTTAAATAATTTTAAAAAATTAAAAAGAAAACAGATAAAAATATTGATTCCTAATGCTACAAGCCCAAGAAACATTGGAGATCAAGCAATGTTAGATGGATTGATATTTTTATTAAAAAATGAGTACAAAAGTGCAAAAATTAAAATCCATAGTGTTGATCCTAATGTTTACGATAGAAAAGTCGATTACCAAATCGACCATACCTTATATAGCTGGTCAGTCCTTAAAAATAGAAATGCTTTTCCAAAATTTATTAACTTATCGAAATTAGTACTTCAGTATATATTCCTGCGGCTTGGCATCTTTGGTTTGGGTGTTGATAGGCAATTAACGAGTTTAATCAATGATTACAAAAATGCTGATTTGATAGTATTTGCCGGAGGAGGTTACTTGAGGTCAAGAAAGGGAATAAAACAATCGTTAAATTTGTTTATGCAGCTTTTGCATTTTAAGTTTGCGGAGTTATTTTCGGCAAAAAAAATAGTCTCACCGATTAGTGTTGGGCCTTTTGGTTGTAAATGGCAGGAAAAAATTGTCGCAGGTGAATTAAGTAAAATGGATTTGGTGGCTGTAAGGGAAGAAATTTCGTACAAAATGTTGGAAAAATACAAAATGAAAAATCTTATACTTTCATCAGATTTTGCGCTTTTGATAAAAAAGATTAATAAGAAAAAAGTAAATTCTGATTTTACACTTGGATTTACAGTGCGCGAATGGTTGAAAGGCAATAAATATAAAAAGTTTGAGGATTCTTTTGTGGAATCAATTCAAAAGTTTTCTAAAAATACTGGAGCTAAGATACAACCAATAGTTCAGGTAGATGCTTCGATGTATGGTGAAGATGACGCATCGGTTACAAAGAAAATTGCTGAAAAATTAGGCAAAAAGAAATTAGGCGTATCGAAAATAATAAAAATAAATAATGTTAATGAAGCTCTAGATGTCTATTCAAATATTGACCTCCTATTGGGAATGAGAATGCACTCAAATATATTTGCGGCGATTCAAGGGACTCCATTTGTTGCGCTATCTTACGAATACAAAACAGAAGGAATAGCAAAGCAGTTGTCTATGGAAAAATACTGTATTAGATGTGAAGACGTTAATAAAGATAGTCTTTATAAGATATTAATGGATGCTTATAAAAATAGAAGTTATTTAAGAAAAGAATTGATAAATTCTGTTGAGGAAATTCAAAATAGGGAAATAAAAAGATGGGGAAATATTCTATGCAAATAACAAATATTAACTATTTTGAAAAAAATAATAAATCAGTACTTTCTGGGCAATTGGTTTTGAAAAATGGAAAGACCCATGATGTTTACTTTGAAGTAGGCAGGGAATTTAAAGACTTTGTCGCAAAGGATGCGAGTCCGTTTTTGGCTGCTTCTTTAGGAATATCCATGAAGAAAAATGAAGATCTTTATGTTGATGGTTCGGTTTCGGAAAGACTGATGTTAAACACAAACGAAATTATGAAAAATTTAAAAAGTTGGGGATCTGAATTTAAGCAGATCTCAGTAGAAGCAAGTAGTATTAAGAAAGATTTGGAAAAGCCCAAGGATGTAGGCTGTTTCTTTTCGGGGGGAGCAGACTCTTTTTATACATATCTTAAAAATAAGAATAAAATAAATTATCTTATTTTTGTTCACGGATATGATATTGACTTAAAGGACTTAGAGTTATATAAAAAGATAGAGAAAAATATCGTAAAAATTGCAAATAAAGAGAAAGTAAAACTCATTGGAGTAAAGACTAACATTAGGGAGACATTTGAGCAATATTTTGATTGGAGCATGTCTCATGAGTTTGCTTTAGCAAGTGTAGCTTTGTTTATAAGATGTGGTTTAAAAGAAATTTATGTATCATGTGGATTACCATACAAAAATAGAGACCACCACTATATGACTCCAGATCTTGATCCTCTGTGGTCTACCGAATCCATGAAAATTAATCATTATGGTTGTGACGCGGATAAAACAAGTAAACTTAGATTTTTATCAAATTATTCTCTAGTTATTGAAAATTTAAGGGTGTGTTGGGTGAATAAAAAGAAGCAGTACAATTGTTGTGAATGTGAAAAATGTTTCAGAAATATGCTTTCGCTATATGTTGCTAACTCATTGGAAAAATTTAAAACCTTCAGTAAAGGTTTGGACTTAAATAAATTAAAAAACACTAGAATTATGAAATATAATTTGACATATTTTACCTCTATTTTAAAGGATTTAAAACTTAAAGGCGATAAGTCAGAAGTTAGAAATGCTTTGGAAGAATGTATAAAGAATAATAAGCGCCCCAACCTTCAACAAAAAATTTATCGAAACACTAGAGATTTTATTAGATATTTTGATAAGAAATATAGTCGCAATAGAATGTATTGGTTTTTAGCGAAAAAAGGAATAATTAATTAATTATGAAAAATAAAAAAATAACGATTACAGTAGCACTATCTGCATATAATGAAGAAAAGAATATTCTGAATTTCTTAAGATCTGTTCTTATGCAAAAAGAACTGGGATTTGAATTGAAACAGATTTGGGTTCATTCTGATGGCTCAACGGACAATACTGTCAGATTGGCAAAAAGTCTAAAATCAGAAAAAATTAAGATTTGGGATCATAAGAAAAGGCTTGGAAAGTCTACATGGCTAAATAAAATTTACAATGATTTAGATACAGACATTTTGGTTCAATCAGATGCAGACGTAGTGTTTGCACACGAATTTGTTCTGCATGATTTAATTCAGCCCTTAATTAAAAACAAAAAAGTAGGAATGTGCGGTGGAAACCCAATGCCACTTGCAGGAAAGACGTATTGGGAGAAAGTGGTCAGGGTTGCTTTTGAGCCTTACCAAGAATTCCGTTCCACTGTTAAGGGAGGAAATAATGCTTTTTCGGCAATCGGTCAGATTTTGGCATATCGTAAAGAACTAGTTAAAAAAATAGCAGTACCTTTAGACATGGTTACAAATGACATTTTTACTTACTTTTTTTGTCTAAGTTTAGGTTGGGAGTATAGGTATGTAAAATCGGCGGTTGTTTTGTTTCAGTCACCCAGGAGATTGAAAGACATACTTAGGCAAAACACTCGTTTTCACGCTGGCTATAATCGAATGCTTCAATATTTTTCAAGATATCTGGTAAAAAAAGAAATGAGAATACCTAAATCAATTTACATTAAAACCTTGCTAAAGCAGTTTATTAAACACCCAATTCTTTCTGGAACATATTACCTGATTAATATTTATTGTCTAATTAGAGCTTCTAGAATAGGTGATAAGTTGACAGCAAAATGGCCGGTTGCATTGACAACAAAGAATTTAAGGATTAAATCAATATGAAGAAAAATATAATTACATTAATTATTTTTATATTTATAGTATTACTGCTTGGGCTTGCTGTAAAAGGGGACAGGGGGGATCCGATTTATTATCAGACTGAGAAAGACAAGTCTGTTGGCAGTCCTTTTGAAAGCACAAACAGCACATCGCGTTATGCCTTGGTAGAATCAATAGTAGAGGATAAGACGTTCTTTTTTAACCACACTCTCGCAAAATTTTCCGCCTCAGATATTGCTTACTATAACGGGAAAATATTTTCTATATTTACTCCCGGAGTATCTTTTGTAGGCATACCTTTTTATTTAATCGGTAAAGCAGTTGGTTTGCCTCAGCTATTTACGTATTTTTCAACGCTTGTATTTGCAATTTTGAACGTGTATTTGATTAGTAGATTAGGAGTAAAGCTTGGCGCAAATTGGTACGGGGCTCTTATTGGCGGAATTGCTTTTCTTTTTGCTACCAATGCTCTTCCTTATGCTTTTTCTTTTACCCAGCATCACATAAGTACTGCTTTAATTCTCTTAGCTCTTTTGAATGCTGTTGCTAAAAGAACATTCGTAAATAATTTATTGTTTGGTTTACTTTATGGCGCTGGATTGTTGATGGACATTCCAAATGGACTGATGATGCTTCCATTGGCTGCTTATGTGCTTTCCAAACAGATTTTTTTTGGAGAGATAGGTAACAAAATAAAGTTGTCATTAAAACTTAATTTTATTGCCTTAGTGATTGGACTAATTCCTCTTCTTTCATTGTTTGCATGGTATAACTATCAGATTACTGGATTGTTAACTAAATTTCCTCAATCGATCGGTAAGGTTGATTATACAGAAGAGGGAGTAGTTGAAAGACGTAAGGAATCAGGGCAAGAAGATCCTTTTGAAAGGAAAACCTTCTACGATACGCGAAAGCAGTTAAATGGTTTTTATATTCTTCTTGTTAGTAATGAACGAAGTTGGTTGTACTATAGTCCTATTATAGTAATTGGGATACTGGGTTTGATTGTTGGATTAAGAAAGTATGAAAACAGAGCTTTAATACTTCTTGGAATATCCCTAAGCATCGTTTGTATTGTATCATATGCTTCTTTTGGTGACCCGTGGGGAGGATGGTCTTTTGGGCCAAGATATCTTATTCCCGCAGCTGCGCTTCTTAGCATTGGAATAGGGGTTGCGGTTCAAAAGTTCAAGAGAAACGCTATTTTCATTTGTATATTTTTGATACTTCTAATATATAGCGTTTTTGTAAGTTCGCTAGGAGCAATGACCACAAGCGCAATTCCGCCAAAAGTCGAAGCAATTCATCTAAATAATCCAATTCCCTACACTTACAATTACAATCTTGAATTTGTCGAGAAAAATAAATCAAGCTCACTTTTGTACAATATTTTTTTCTACAATTTCTCTTCATTTAAGGGTTATCTTGTTGGCTATATTACGGCAGTGAGTATTTTGGTTGCTGGGATATATATTTTAATGCTTAGAAGTAAAAGCGAATAATATCTTATGAAAAAATTAAATTCTGTTTCAATAACTATAAACAAGGATATTTTTGATGCAGTAAGTCTGTTTTTAAACAAGCATATATTTTATTTGATTCTTGGCTTTCTTTCTGCTGTATCTGCGTTTTACTTTTTATTTTATTATTCAAACGGTTTGGGGCTTGCGTATAACGATGCGAGGTCGCATTTGGATATCGGACGAAGAGTTGTCGAGGGGCTAAAGCCCGGTTTGGCACAGCTTGGGAGCGTCTGGCTTCCATTGCCCCATATTCTAATGGCACCAACCATCTGGAATGATTTTTTCTGGCATAGTGGTCTTGCCGGCGCATTGCAGTCTATGATTGCATTTATCGCAACAGGACTGATTATATATCTATTTTTGAGCAAAATCGGTGTTGGTATTTTGGGGAGAATCTTGGGAGTACTTGTTTTTACGCTTAATCTGAACATATTATATCTTCAGTCAACTGCGATGACAGAGTTACTCCTTATTGCCACAATGTTAGCCGGTGTATATGAGCTGATGCTTTACTTTAAGGACGATAAAATTTTAAGTTTGATAAAATCATCTTTTTGGATAATGCTTTCAAGTCTTATCCGTTATGAAGGGTGGTTTCTTTTGGCAATCTCAGGAGGGTTAATTATTATAAAGACTCTAAAATCACGCGGGTATAAAGTTAGCGAGGGTGTATTTTTATTCTTTTGTACATTAGCTGGTTTTGGCGTAGTTCTTTGGTTTTTGTGGAATCAGCTTATTTTTAAAGATGCTTTGTATTTTGTGTTTGGGCCGTATTCAGCAAGATCTCAGCAAGTACAGCTTGAAGAAGCAGGAGTGTTGGCAACTAAGGGGGATTTATTATTTTCTTTAAAAATTTATCTCTATGCTCTTGTCTATAATTCTTATGCGTTTAATGTAATTTTGGGTTTGATAGGTGCAATTGTGTTTTGGTTTGATAAGAACATTAAAACTGGAATAAAAATAGCATCAGTCGCGCTTTTTGCTCCCTTGATATTTAATGTCCTTGCTCTTTATCTTGGTCACTCAGTGCTTTTTATCCAAGGATTGTCCGGCAACACATGGTTTAACGCAAGATACGGAATAATGATGCTGCCTGCAATTGCAATTTTTATTGGCTACCTTATTCAAAGGGTAGCAAATTTACGCTATGTATTGATTGGGCTTTTTATTTTCGTAACCTATTTTGCATTTGCCAATTATGACGCTGTGACAATCGATGATGCCAGAGTTGGATCGTCTCAGAAAAACGTAACAGAGGTAAGCGGATGGCTTAATAAAAATGCAAAAGACAAAAAAGGATTTATTCTTATTGCGGCTGCCTCACACGACGCGATTATCTTTTCATCCGGTCTTCCTATGAGTCGTTTTATCCACGAAGGAACAGGCGCTTATTGGGAATCAGCAACAGTTTATCCGGATAGGTGGGCAAGATGGATTGTGATGAGGACAAATGATTTAAACGATGGGGTGTTTAAAACAGTAAGTAAAACTCCAGGAATTAAACAGTACGATTT
>Ga0213870_1001420_pt1 | contig 10768 bp, 9 predicted proteins | sample WICALVC2017_Meta_FD_160119 | JGI IMG/M metagenome (GOLD analysis project Ga0213870, IMG submission 160119) | Freshwater microbial communities from subterranean cave lake in Wind Cave National Park, South Dakota, United States - WICALVC2017 | ecosystem: Environmental > Aquatic > Deep subsurface >... | reverse complement strand
TCCGCCGCCGTCTCCAGTTGAAGGTGGTGTGCATGATTGCGATTCAGCCGGCTTGTAGAAGGTGGTGCCGCAGTTGTTTGTATCTGTGCATGTCCTTGTCTGCGTTCCGCTGCTGTCGCATGCTGACCATTCAGTGCAGACCCAGATTTCCGTGCATGTTGGCGTGGTTATTTCATAAGTCCCGTTGACTTTGGGACCAAGAACATTTGTCCCGTTGCCGTCGTCAAGAATAATGGAAGCGTTCGCGGTGAAATTCAAACTAGCGTTTCCTTCTGCTCTCAAATAAAACGTAATGTTCGCAACAGGCCCGTCACCCGTAAAACCGTCATCTAAGTCAGTCCAGACGCCGTCGCCGGGCTTGCCTAAAGAAATATTTATTGTGCCGCCGCCTGCTTTTGTTTCTATCGTGATGTTAAAAACAGACTTAGTTATATCAATCTGGCTCGCGTTCGTATCAAGCAAGGTATCGTTGTAAATAAGATACGCCCCAACCGCAACTACGTTTTTCCCTATTGTATCAAGCCTTATTTCTACTGTTAGATTAGAATTTATCCCGTATTTGCCGCTTGCAGGCGTCACATAAAGAACCGCATCTTTCGCCTGCGCAATCACAACTGCTGCGAAAAAGATAACTAATGCTACAAATATCAAAAATGCCCTCATGGTTCTTCAATTATTACTATGATTTGGAGCGCTATATAAATGTTCGCAAACAGAAAATTACGATTGATTTACGCAAGAAAATAATCAAGTCGAAAAAAAGTTCATTTTAGAAAACAAAAACAGAAATAGAAGTTTGCTTTACGCCTTTCTCTTTCATTTTGTTTTTAGATAAAGTTTATATAATTTATTTCTAAATGTCTTTTATGACAAACGTCTGGGAAAGCGATTATATTGAAGTGGCTTACGATAATGTGCTTTCATATTCAAGCATTTATCTGGAAGTCAGGGATTTCCACATAAATGCTATGAACGGCTGCGTAGCAGTTTTGGACAGTGGATGCGGCACAGGCAGTGTTGCTGTTGAGTTGCTGAAACGCGGCGCCGTTGTTTACGCTGTGGATACCAGCAGAACCGCTTTGGAAATCCTGCAACGAAAATGCGGGCCATACAGGGAAAGGCTGCATGTTTACAATACAACTGCTGAGCGCCTGTCATTTCTAGAAGACGAAACCCTCGACGGCGTAACTTCCATGTTTGTTGTGCATTTCGTTGACGACTTTGACAGTTATTTAAGAGAACATTTCAGGGTTCTGAAGAAAGGCGGTATTTTCGCTTTAACAGGGCGCACCCGCGGAACAGGAGAAGACATGAATATTATTGCGGATTCTTATAAGGATGATTTGCGAAAAGCAGGAAAATTGGAAGAAGAAGGGTATCGAAAGGCAATGGGCATAATGCGTGAAAGGATGGTAAGCGTTGGTCAATCTGTTAAACACGGCTATACGGCTGAGCAAATGATAGAAATCCTAACGCAAATCGGCTTTGTGGATATTCAAGAACACCCGAACCCGTATTTCGGGCAGTGCTATTCACTAACATCAAGAAAAAAGTAAAGTAGAAAAGAAGGGTAGAGTTCGATTCAAAACAGCTTGAATTTTACATCTTTCGGATTAGCAATTCATGTTAATTTATTAAGCGTCGCTGATAATTATTTTCATGCCCGTAATTGTTATTTCAGGGCAGCCCGGCTGCGGCTCTTCAACGTTAGCATCGATAATAGCAAAAAAACTTGGTTTACGTCATTTTTCGCTGGGCAGGATTTTCAAAAAACTGTCAAAGGGCAGTGAGACGGAAAAAGCTACCAAAGGCTTTGAAACAAAAAAAGGCGGCAGCGCTGCGTTTCACGCAAAGCTAGATAAAATGCAGCGTAAAATCGCAGAAAAAGGTAATGTTGTGATTGACAGCAAGCTGGGCATTCATATGCTCAATGACATAGCCGATTTCAAAATATGGATAAAGGCATCGGAAAAAATAAGGGCGCGGCGCATCATGAAGCGCGACAAGGTTCCTTTCAAGCAGGCAATGAAGTTGCTGAAAGAGCGAGAAAACGCAGAAAGGAATTTTTTCAAAAAAATATACGGCTTCGACCCTTACAAACAAGAAAAGAAAGCTGACCTTGTTCTAAACACGGCACGAAAAACGCCGCGACAGCTGGCAACAATAGCGATAAAAAAGTTCAGGAAAGCGAAAAAATAGTGGACTCGAGGGGATTCGAACCCCTGGCCTCGGCGTATTTCTGAACTTTTCATTGACGACCGTTTTGATCGAACTTTTCTGAAAAGTTCGTGCGAACGCCGCGTCATTCCATTATGCGGATGCTTCATAAGAAGCTTACTTTCCGCAAGCGCTTTTGTTCGTTTACATGAACAAAAGGGCTTTTCTAGACCACGAGCCCATCTCTATGGACTGGTCGGGATTTTCAGAACTTTTCCTTTTGATGCAACTTTTCTGAAAAGTTCGTTTGAACCCGAAGCCTCTTCCAATTAAGGATATTACCATCTCGCCAAGGAAGCGATCTTCCTTCTCAGACCTTCTTTCCGTAGACGCTTTCTTTCTAAGAAAGGGTCTGTTGATCTACCAGCCCAGAATCAAATTACTTTCAATGCAAATATTTTAAATTAAGTCTTCTTACTAAAGACATGAAAGATTTCTCCCAGCTGTTAGAAGATAAACTTGATTTGGGCGAGTACGCGACATTTGTGCCGAACAAAAAAGAGCCTGTCTATAACTGGCTTTACTACAAGGAAGGATTTTCTAAGCAATTGGTAGAATGGTTGATTACCTATTTCCAACTAAAAGAAGGGCAGCTTGTTCTTGATCCCTTCTGCGGCATTGGTACAACACTACTTGCTTGCAAATACCGCGGCGTAAATGCTATTGGATACGACGTCCTGCCCATAGCAGTGTTCGCATCGCGCGTCAAAACTCACGATTATGACATAGAAGAATTAAAACAACAGACAAAGGAATTGCTAAAAAAGAAATTTGTAAAAATAGAAAGAAATTTCCCTCCACTATTTTACAAAGCCTTCTCGAAATATGCTCTGGAAGATATTGCATTTTTTCTTGAAGAGTTGAATCGCCTAGAAGAAAACCGCGATTTTTTTCTTCTTGCGCTTATCAACGCAGCCATAAAATGCAGTTATGCCTGGAAGGATGGCTCTGTGATAAAAATAAAGAAATCACCGAAGCCGCCGCTTCGTGTAATGCTAAGAAGAATCATTTACCGCATGATCAAAGACCTTGAGTTGTTTGAGGCGAAGCCTGCTCAATGCATTGTTGAGCAGAAAGATGCAAGGCGGCTTGATTTGGAGGACAGCATTATAGACGCTGTAATAACTTCGCCGCCTTATTTGAACCAGATAGATTACACAAAGGTTTACGAAATAGAAAATTATTTTGTCGGTTATCCAAAGCCCGCTTTGCGCTCTTACATTGGCTTTTCTGAGGTAGCAGAATTTGAAGAATTGCCACATGCCGCGAGGCCTTACTTTGTTGACATGCGCATAGTTTTGAAAGAACTGCACCGAGTCTGCAGGCAAAATGCAAAACTTGCCTTGATTGTTGGTAATGGTTATGTCGAAGGCGTTATCGTGGAAAGCGACCTGCTTCTGGCAGAAATTGCTGACGAAGTAGGCTTCCGTGTCAGCAAAATATTTGTCGTGAACAAAAGATTTGCTTTAGAGGAAAGAACAAAAAAGAAGGGTATCCTGCGCGAGAGCATAATCATTATGGAAAAGATTTAAGCTTGAAAATTACTAAGGTGGAAAGAAAGCCCTTAAGAATCCGAAATTAATAATCCATTTTGACTTAGTAAGTGATATTCATGCCAAAAAATCGTTTGGTATTTTTGGGAACAGGCGGAAGCAGGTTCATGGTAATTAGCCATGAAAGGAAAACAGGCGGCTTGTTTCTTGAATTGAACGGCAAAAGAATAGTAATTGATCCAGGTCCGGGTTCTTTGGTGCACATGAATTCCCTTAAGCTGCAGCCAGAAAAGTTGGATGCTACTCTGCTTTCTCATCTGCATATTGATCACACAAGCGACGCTAATGCACTTATCGACGGCATGGAAAATTCTGTACTTATAGCAGAGGAACATTGCTTAAGAAAGAAAAGCGACTGGGATGACTGGCCAAGGATATCAAAATACCGCCAATCAAAAACAAAGGTGCATGCTGTTAATGCTGATCAAAGCGTAGTGCTGGATGAAATAAAAATAGAGACGACAAAAACAAACCACAATTGCCCGGGAGTGGGCTTTGTTATAAGCGGCAGCAAGAAAATAGGATACGCCAGCGACGGTATGTACTTCAAAGGCCAGGAAAAATACTTTGAAGGATGCGATTTATTGATCCTGAACGTTCATGTGCCTAAAGGCCACGAAACAATAGGCAAATACATGAGCGTGGATGACGTTGTACTGCTTTTACGCGCCCTTCGCAAAAAGCCGCGGCTAACTGTTATAACTCATTTATCGCCTTTAATGATTCGCGCGAATTTGTGGCGCCAGATAAAAATCATCCAGGAAAACACCGGCTGCAACGTAATATTCGCCGAAGATTTCATGGAGCTTGATTTGGACAATTTAAATGCAAACCCAAGAATTCTACATGCTTAACTAAACCTTCTTTCCATCTTACTAATTATTTTTTAAAAGAATGAAACAAGTTGATATATCATGCTGCAGGAAAAACACTGGAACAAGGATATAGAAAGAGAAATTGTTGAAAAATGGAAGGAAGAAGGCGACTGCGCTTTTAAAGAAGACGGTAAAGAGCTTTACAGCATAGACACTCCGCCGCCTTACGTTAATACGCCTATACACATAGGTCATGCTACTACTTATGTTCTCATGGACATGTTCGCGCGCTTCCGCAGGATGATCGGCTACAACGTTTTATTTCCTCTTGGCCTTGACCGCAATGGATTGCCGATAGAAATTGCTGCTGAGAAACGCTTTGGCGTTTCGCTTGGCGACGTGCCTCGCGAAAAGTTCTTGGAAATGTGCCGCCAGGTTTTGGAAGAATCAAGCGCGGAGAGCGTTGATTCATTTCTGCGATTAGGCATTTCTTTTAACTCATGGGTGGAAGGGCCGAAGGCCGGCGATATGTACCTGACAGACTCTGTTGCTTACAGAGTATTGACGCAGGCAACGTTCATTGACCTGTGGAAAAAAGGATTGATTTACGAGGATACGAGGATAAATAACTACTGTCCTGGCTGTAAAACGACTCTTGCAGACGACGAAGTTGACTACAAAGATTTGCCAGCAGTTTTTGTCGACGTTGTTTTTACTGTCAAAGAAAGCGGTGAAAAAATTGTTATCGGAACCACGCGATCCGAATTAATATGCACTTGCGGTATGGTAATTTTCCATCCGGACGACGTAAGATACAAGCACCTTAACGGCAAGACTGCTTTAACTCCTCTATACGACAAGGAAGTTCCTATAAAAGCTCATCCGCTCGCGGACCCACAGAAAGGAACTGGCCTGGTAATGATGTGCAGCGCAGGCGACCAGAGCGACATTCGTTTCTTTAGGGAGCAGGAATTGGAACCTGTTATAGCGATAAACGTCGACGGAAGGATGAACGAAAACGCCGGCTTCCTGAAAGGCTTCAAAGTCGAAGAAGCAAGAGAAGAAATTATAAAACGCTTGAAAGACCATGGAGCGCTTGCGCGCCAGCGCAAAATCATGCACCGCACGCCGATATGCGAGCGCAGCAAGGATGCTATTGAATTCATTGCAATGCCCGAGTTTTATCTAAAGCAGGTGAAACACAAAGACGACATAAGAAAAATAGCTTACGAAATAAATTTTTTCTCGCCGAAAAGCCGCCAAATTCTCTTGGACTGGATTGATTCTGTTAGCATTGACTGGGCGATTTCGCGGCGACGTTATTACGCAACAGAAATCCCGCTATGGTACTGCAAAAAATGTAATGAAACAATAGTCCCGCCGAAAGGAAAATATTACCAGCCATGGCGCGAGCCACCACCTGTAGAAAAATGTCCTGGCTGTGGCAGCAGCGATTTCCGCGGCGAGGAGCGCGTTCTTGATACATGGTTCGATTCATCAATATCGCCTCTTTATGTTTTAAAATATCCCAGCGAATTTTTCAAAAAGCATCGTTTATGTTCGCTACGCCCGCAGGGAAAAGAAATTATCCGCAACTGGCTTTACTATACTTTGCTAAGATGTTTTCACGCTACTAGCAGAAATATCTTCGATGATGTCTGGATTCATTACCACGTTGTGGACGAATCCGGCAGAAAGATGAGCAAGTCTTTGGGCAATATCACCGATCCGCAGGAAGTTCTGGAAAAGTATGGAGCAGAGCCATTCAGATTATGGACAGCTGTGGAAGGCAACATAACCAACGACGATTTCCGCTGTTCTTTCGAAAGAATAGAAGGCGCAGGCAAAACAATAACAAAACTTTGGAATATTGCCCGCTTTATATCAATGTTCCCTCAAAAAATGAAGCCGTCGCATCTAATGGAAATAGACAAATGGATTATTCAGGAAATGAATGAATTGGTTGATTTCTCTCTCAGTTCATACCAGAACTATGATTTCCACAATCCTGCGGCGCGATTGAAACATTTTATATGGGAAACATTCTCTTCGCATTATATAGAACTTGTGAAAAGCCGAGCATACAATCAAGATAAAAAATTCAGTGATGACGAGCAGGCTTCTGCATTGTACACGTTACATTATTGCTTGGACACATTGCTCAAGCTTCTTGCGCCCATAATACCGATAATAACATATAAGATTTACTTCGACCTGCATAGCAAGGATATACATAAAGAAAAATTCCCTGCAATAGAACACGAATATAAAGTTCCGTTTAGTACAAATGAAATAGAAGAATTGGACAGTATGATATGGAAAACAAAGAAGGATGCGTCGCTTTCGCTCAAAAGCCCTGTAAAAGTGCTAACTTTAAACGAAAAATTCAAAAGCATTGAAAAGGATTTAGTTGCAGCGCACAATGTAGAAAAAATCCGTTATGACGAATTTTCTGTGAAGCTTTGACTTCTTTAGTATATTTATTATGGTGATAATAATTAATCAAATAACCAAAACGGAAAGGAAAGATTAGCTATTAATCGAAAGCATTCTATCCTTTCTTTCCAATTTGGTAGAAGATGTTAGTTATGACATCAACCGAAGAAGAAAAGATGGCAAAAATGAAGCTTAAAATGAAAAAACTAGTCAGAGAGCTGACAAAAAAGCGCGGCAGGCATACGGAATTAGTCACTGTCTATGTTCCTGCGGGTTACAGCCTGAGCGAAATCGTCAGCCAGCTCCGCAGCGAGCAGTCAACTGCTGAAAACATAAAATCCAAGCATGTGCGCAAAAATGTCACAACCGCATTGGAAAAAATCATTCGCCATCTGCAGTTATACAAAGCTACTCCTGAGCATGGCTTGGCAATTTTTTGTGGCAATATAGCTGAGATAGAAGGCGAGGAAGATATAGAGTTATGGACGATAGAGCCTCCAGAGCCTGTAAAAGTGAAAATGTACTGGTGCGACCAAAAATTTGTTACAGAACCTTTGGAGGACATGATCGCTGAAAAGGAAATTTATGGTATTATCAATTTGGACAGAAGCGAAGCTGACATTGCATTGCTTGTAGGAAAAAAAATTGAGTCATTAGTGCATTTTGAATCCTTAGTTCCTGGAAAAACCCGTGCAGGTGGTCAGAGCAGCGCAAGATTTGCACGTGTCCGCGAAGGTTTGTTAAACGACTGGCTAAAGCAGGTAGCGGACGCTGCAAATAAAATATTCCTGGAGCGCAAAGATGTGCTTGGAATAATCGTGTCAGGCCCTGGGCCCATTAAAGATACGTTCCTAAAAGAAGATTATCTTTTCGCCGATGTGAAGAAAAAAGTCATTGGCACTGTTGATACATCTTACACGGGCGAATTCGGAGTCGAAGAAACAATAAAGCGAGGAACCGAAATCTTCAAAGAAGCAGCCGTGACAAAGGAAAAGAAATTGCTCGAACGATTCTTCACGGAATTGCAAAAGCCTCACGGCTTAGTGGTTTACGGCTTCGAAGCGGTTAGAAATGCAATAGAGTCAGGCGCAGTTGATTTTATCATACTAAGCGAAGGTTTGGAAGCGCGCGTTTACGAATACACGGATGAAAGAGGCGTGCAGAGAACGCTGCTTTACGTTACAGGTCAGGAGATGTCACAAGGATTTTCTATGTCAGCTTCGAAAGATGTTTTAGAGTATTTCGAAGACAAGGCAATAAATTACGGCTCGCGCATTGAGTTGGTGTCGCGCGATACAAGAGAAGGCGAGCAATTCCTGCAGCTAGGCGGCATAGGCGCTATATTGCGATACAGGGTATCTTAATCAAGACCTGCAAGAAAATTCGCAATACATTTTGGTAAATCATCGCTATAACCGCCTTCAAGCACAGCAAAAACGTTTACGTTAAGACTAGAAATCATATTACCAATTTTTTTATATGATTCTATTTCTAATTGCAGGTTTAGCAATGGATCTTTCTTGTAAGTGTCGAAGCCTGCTGAAACAGCAATTAATTCAGGTGAAAATTTTCTTATGTGAGCTATAGCATCGTTAAGTTTTTCTAAGTATTCTTTCTCTCCTGTTCCCGGAGCAAGCAGATAATTTATGCAGTTTTTCTCGCTTTTCAATCCAGTGCCAGGAAAGGCAGGGCTTTGATGCAAAGAAATAAACAAAACTTTTTCATTATCGAGAAAAATATCCTGGGTTCCATTGCCAAAATGTCCATCAATGTCGATTATTGCAACTTTCTTCACGCTTTTTAGCGCAAGCTTTACTGCAACGGCAACGTTGTTAAAATAGCAGAAGCCTCCTAAGAAATTCTTGCCAGCATGATGGCCAGGCGGACGCATCAGCGAAAAAGCTTTTTCACCAATAAGCGCAAAGCGCATGGCATCAACGGCAGCGCCTGCTGAAAGGCGTGCGTAATCGAACATGTCTACAAGATTAGGCGTATCAAAATCAAAAAAATTGCCGCTCCTTACATTTTCTATTAATTCTAGTTCATGCGTCAGCAGCAAATCCTTGACTCTGCATGGTTTCGGCTCTATAAAATCGTATTTGCCGCGCAGAAATCCTTGCGTTGCTAAAACGCGTTGCGGCGCTTCAGGATGCCATTCCTGTTTGTATTCAACACATTTTGGCGAAAAAATTATTTTCATAATAGATTTAAAGTGGAAATCATTTTATGCTCTTTCAGAATCTGATTTAAATCTTCTTTCTTACTTAGTTATTAATGCCAGAAGAAACTTTTCTCTCCAGCCATGCAAAGAAAAAGGGTAAAGCAAAGGAATGGGAAAAGGAGAAGTATAGGTAACCTTAACCGACTATGCGATTTTCGATTGATATAAATAAACGAACTTATTTTCGATGAGCTTTTAGGAATTCTTCTCTTGAAATTCCACAATCATCAAGGATAGCTTTCAATGTTCCTATATCCAATTCTTTATGAAGCGGCACAGTCACGAAAGCTTTGTCATTTGTTATTGTTATATGATCACCGCGCTGCCTTATAGGTCGAAAACCAAAATCCCTATAGAGAATTTTTATCAGCTTTTTTCCAGAAATAACGGGAAGCTTCATAAAATCAAGCTTCAATTATTTTGCCCTTCTCAATTCTTACTTTTCCGTGTTGTATCATGTATTCGACCATAGATTCTAAATGCAATTCAACAGCTTCCCTTAAATTTTTCTTCGCTTCTTCTAATGTTTTTCCTTGAGTAGTAACGCCTAACTCAGGGCATCTAGCTATAAAATATTTCTTCCCTTTCTTTATCTGCGCTGTAAGTTGCATAATAATTACTCTTTATTATATTTTAAAAGCTTGATTTTCATAAATCAAGACCAAAAACATTTATCGCATTCGCTTCTGTTATGTGCAGAATTTCTTCTTGATTTTTTTCAATTAGTCCCGAAATTATCTTCGCGCTTTCAATTATGTTCCAAGGATGGTTAACGCTATTACGTTCATAAGGATGAAGCCACGGCGAGTCTGTTTCCAAAAGCAGTTTATCAATCGATGTCTTTGTAGCAAGTCTTTTGTGCTTGTTACTTCTGCCTATTATTGTGGAAATGGAAATGTAATATCCTTGCTCGAGAGCATGCATCAATTCATCATCGCTGCCTGAAAATGAATGCATTATAACACTGCGCGCGTTGTTGTCCGTGAGAATTTTTATGGCATCGCTGAAAGCGCTTCGTCGCTCTTCACTATTGCGCGCATGTATCTGTAATGGCTTTTTCAATTGGTTGGCTAATTCTATAAATTGGATAAATACTTCTTCGGCGCGTTTTCTTTTATCTTGGTCCTTAACATGGTAGTAATCAATGCCAACTTCGCCAATGCTTACTAACTGCTTTCTATTTTCGCTGATAAATTCCAGCATTTCATCAATTCCTTTCTGGCTTGCTTCTGCAGCGCCCTCAGGATGCAATCCTGCGGAAGAAAAAACAAAATACGGATATTTTTTGCTGAGTTCTATTGTTTGCTCAACTTCTTTCATATCAGTTGCTATGTTTATCAAAGCACGCATCTTGTGCATCGCTTCCTTCACAACTTCAGCAGTATTTTCCATTAAAATTACATGGCAATGAACATCTATTCCATTTTTATTATGCATATGCTTTTTGTTTCTGGACATTTTATAAATGTTTCTTGCCATTCTTATGGCTATGATTAAAACACCACCATCTAAAGATGGTGGAATCT
>Ga0213870_1001419_pt1 | contig 10776 bp, 14 predicted proteins | sample WICALVC2017_Meta_FD_160119 | JGI IMG/M metagenome (GOLD analysis project Ga0213870, IMG submission 160119) | Freshwater microbial communities from subterranean cave lake in Wind Cave National Park, South Dakota, United States - WICALVC2017 | ecosystem: Environmental > Aquatic > Deep subsurface >... | reverse complement strand
GATGAACTGCGGCGTCTCTTCATCGAGGAAACCGTCTCTAAACACGAGCGTTTCCTAGCTCTCTTAGAGCATCAAGTCAACTTCACGTTTCTTTATCCGCTTTTCACCAACGGCAAAGACTTCGGTGTAGTCCGTTTCCGCCGCTGGACACATGAGGAAGCTAATCGGCTACGGTCGCTTCCATTCATAGCGAAGCTGGTAGATAAACAGAGTCTAACGGAGGATGAAGAGCTGGTGTGGCAACAGTTTCAAACAGAGATGGTGCGGGACGCTGTTTCATCAAAGTTCTTTGACGACCCCGACTTCATCAAAGTCTTGTTCGCGTTTATCTCACATGCAAGTGGTTTAGGCGGCGAGTTCCAGAAACAGTTAGAGGAATTCATGGATACCGATGGTGGCAAGAACTATGGGGTGCTGTGGTTTACGCTCTTAGGTAAGACGCCGAGTGAAGTCGCTTCACTACCTGAATCAGATGTACAGACGATAACCACGTGGTTTGCTAGATACGCTGAAAAGGTGAGGCAAAACGTCCAGTGACGTAAACGTAAACATCCGCGCTACAGACAACGCCAGCGATGTATTCAGGGGTGTACAGCAAGCATCAGAAGATACTGGGCGAAGCGTTGAATCACTGGGAACTAGAATCTCTAGTGCGACAACTATAGGCGGCAGATTTCGCCGTAACTTCATGGATTTAGAAAACAGTTTTTCTCGGACAGGCAAGTCGCTTGGCGGCTTCGGAGATCAGTTGTTTGCCACATCGAATCTTGCTCGGATAGGTTTCGTGGCGATAGAGCGGCTACATATAGCGTCTCTAGCGTTGGAGAACGCTCAGGATCGCGTAGCGTTGTCTCAAGAGCGTTTAAACAGAGCCATTAAAGAAGGTGATCCCGCGAAGATAACCCAGGCTCAACGCGAGCTTGAGATTTCTACGCGTAGCCTAGAGATAGCTAAAAACCGTCTCTTAATCAGAGAGCTTTTTGCATATGGCACTGTGTTCCCAGAAATGATTCGGGGTATCTATTCTTTAACGACGGCTTTCAGAGTTCATAAGACCGCTGTTGACGCCGCGCAAGTGAGTCTCGATGCGTTCATCGGTAGACAAACGTTGGCGACAGCGGCATCTAGAACGGGGATTTTGGGGCGGTTAGGTGGCGCGGTTGGTGGTGTTGGACGTGTTGGTGGCCTCGCGTTAGCGGGCTTAGGGTTTGCCGCGGCCGCGGCCGCCGCGTCCACCGTATTCAATAACTATGGTGACATCAAAGTGGAAGGTACCACCGACACAGATAGTTTCGTGAAATCAGTGGATCAGGCAAGTAGGTTTAGGCGCGGTGTTCCATAACGTCGCTTCCAACATTCACACTCCTGATATCTGGGGTTGACGAAAGCACTAACGTAGATGTGGCTCGTGTACCACTTACCGTTGATATGGGGAATTCTGAGCGTGTAGGCTACGCTTCATTCGCGCTTTTTAATCAGAACAGAGTGTATTCTAGGATTAAAGTAAGTGGCCCACCGACGGTCTTAATCTCATTTAATAGTGCGGCTGTTTTCGGTGGCCGAATTGAAAGAACCGACGTAACCATTGATGCCGACGGCGGATCACTTATCCACTGCCACGCGTATGACCACGCCTTCGAGTTACTAGGTGCGATAAGTCCAGATGTGCGGGCAAGCGGAGATCAGGGTTTAGCAACTGGAACAGACGCCTATAAACAGGGTATGGATTTGGTGTTATGGGTTAGTGGTGTCAACCATCAAAGTGGCGCGACGTTAGCCGCCTTCATGTCCCAGTATTTTGGGACACAAAACGATCCGACTGGCACATCGGGTGATCGAACTTATCCAGCGACGTTTAAGCCGTGGTTAGACCGCACGAATAATGTACACACATGGCGTAGTTATTATGTGACTGACGGGAGTCCAGACGTTAACCTCAATTACTGGTTGCCGATCACCGAAGATGAGGGGGGCTTCGTTGTTCGCCGTGAATATGCGTGGGATGTATTGCGGCGTCTTGTACACGAAAACCGCATCGTAAATTCTGGGGGCACTATGAGCCAATTCGGATTGTATGTTGGTGTATCAGGCGACATTAATATATTTGGTGATCAAAGCACACAGTTTTATGCGAGTGGTCCAAATGGCACCGTTAGACTTGTCTATATACAAACAGAATTAAGCGGTGCAGAACTCAATAACGTGGTGCGGGCAAAGATACCATATGACACCACGGCTTTGAAGAATGTCCTACTTGGTAACTTCCCGAAAAACACGAGGTTTCCTTTAGATGCCGATTCGTTTACAGATGTTGTTGCGTGGAGTGGTGAGCGTTGGAGCGGCACGACAACGGGCACTTCACTGTCGGGTTCGGCCAATATCGTGGGGACGTATGGAAATATCGCGATATATGCGCGGCAAGTAAGCGGTTTAACAGCGGTAGACATCAACTATAATCATCCCATTGGATTTAACGTTAGCCGCTTTAACGTAGTTGGTGGTACAGGAGTTAAATTTCTTTACAACTTACGGTGGACGGTATCAGGTGATGATGGTAGCGTTTACCCCATCCGTAACATTACGTTATATGATACCAGCGGCAACTTCGCTATGAAATCGGGTTATGGTGGTATATTTGCGACGGCACAAGTTTTAGATGCTACAACAAGTGGTGTATGGCAACAAGTCGCAGATACAATTTATGATGTTGCTGGCAGATTCAATTCTGGAAATGGGCGTGATGGTGGATGGGTGCAGAGTGCGACCACCCCCGATTTTACGCGGTTAAGACAAATACGTTTTGGACTCAGCGTCGTTGACCGAGCGGGTGGTATAGATGAAGCTGTTCCAGCTAAAGATATGTGGGTTGACAACGCATATTTCTCATTTGCGTTTAACTTTAATCCGGTGACTGCACGTAACACACCCGCAATAAGTGGTCATGGTCTACGTTACGAGGTCTTCGAGTATCCGTTTCAAGTATCAGATACACAAGCGTCGGGCATAATAATCCATGAACTCAACGCGCGCACCGCTCCCACAAGCGTTGCCGAAGTTACAGTAAAGGATAACCCGCGTGGTTCACCAGTACAATTATATGTGCGGCCCGGACAAGCTCTAGAGTTTGATGCGCCGTCACTTAATACTGGAAGCGGATTAACATTCCGTTACTGGAAGGCAACGGGCGTCCATCACAACTTCAATATAACAGATGGGTTCTATACGACGCTAGAGTTGACTCCGTGGTATTCGGGAACAGCTACGAGTGGATGGCAATCTAACATAGTGGAGTTTGGGCGCGTGGATCGTTACATAGAACCATACAGACTCGTAGTTCCCGGAAGAACCATACAGTTGCCAGCTAACTACCCGTTTCCAAAGGAGATTGTGTAATGACCTCTGATATTCTATATCGGGAATTCTCACGGACCTATCTTTCAGGAATAGTATCGGCTGTCTGGTCTGGTACAACCGCTGATTTATCAGGTGCGACCATCGACGTTATCTCTGGGATTATCGGTTCGTTTAATTCGGGTGTTACCGTTCAAGTAATTTCGGGTAACACCGCTGATTTCAGTGGTGCCACCATTAATATTGTGTCGGGGTTACTTGGCGCATATGGATCGGGTGTTATCGGTTTGGTATTTTCTGGTAACACCGTGGATTTGAGTGGTGCTACAATCGACGTTGTGTCGGGGCTACTTGGTGCTTATGGTTCTGGTGTTATGGGAACAACATTCTCGGGAAATACCGCGGATTTCAGTGGTGCAACGATTGATGTGCTTTCTGGGATAAGTGCGGGATTCGCGGGTCGAGGAAGCGGATACACGGCAATCACGATTGTTTCGGGGGATATGGCGTTAGCGAATAGAGCGTTTGCCGTCAGCCTAAGCGGCGTCCAACAGAGATTCATTGAATTCGCGTTCGCTGAAAGCGACACAAGCTATATGGCGTGGGTTATCCTGAATCAAAGCGGCTTCTACGCCTTCGTCTCAGGGAAAACTGTGAGCGGCTTCAGCGTAGGACTCAATACAACGGGACTCGCTACTCCAACTACGTTTGATTGGGCGGTGATTAGATAGTGTCACAGGATATTCCACAGCCAATGTTAGGTAGACTGCCAATCCGAAATAGCGGTGTAACATATTATGTGAAGGGCTTAGAGTTTATTGGTGGCGCAATCGACACGATGTGTTCTGGTAATACAACTATGGATTACGCGGTAATCGCGTTAAACGCGGTATTCTCTGGCGTCAAGTCGTTTGGTATGAGTGGTGCTATCAGCGGTCGAGTCTTGACATCTGATTTAAGCGGAGCTGGCACATGGCAACCCGCTCCACCAGCAAGTGTATCTGATCCGCTTGATGTAAGTGGCGCCATGATAGACGTGTTATCGGGTGTTACAGCGACTTTCAATTCGGGTGTGCGGCTAGTCGATGTTTCGGGAACACAAGCTACGTTCTCAGGCATCAGTGTTTCAACGCTTTCAGGTAACGTTGCCGATTTAAGCGGTGTCACAATTGATATAGTTTCTGGTGTGAGGGGTAGCTTCAATTCTGGAATAATATCGGTTGCTATATCGGGGCTACTCGGTTTTCAGATGTCGGGCGCATTAAGCGGACGCGTCGTTACATCAGATAGCGCGGGTGTGGGAACATGGCAGACACCACCCACGGGGGGCGGCGGCAGTAGCCCGCCCGGAGTCGCTATAGGATGCAGTGTATATCTCTCAAAGACTATGACTAATATTGGAACAGCTTACAAACAAATCTTCGCCGCGGCATTTGATCCAGACAGAATGAACACGTTACACACAAGCGGTTACACGCAGTTTAAGATACGCTTTATCTGGGATTACATCGGCAAGGGTAGTCAGCAGATACGGTGGGTTGACAGCGGTACAGTAACAAACATTCTCTGGGAGAGTCCAACATTCACGATTGACCAAGATCCTGGTGATAGTGGATGGGTTACTATCTCAGGTAACTTTGTCGGTGTAGAGAAATTGATTATGCAACAGGGTAAATCAACTATAGCCGCAGATGATCCAGTCCCTAAAGGATACACGATCTTTTTGAGGTAGATATGCCACTCATCCAACTCGGTCCATACACATTTTCCTCTGGATTCAACCCCACCATTATAGAGGGACCAGTGATAACACCGAATGTTGTTGAACACGCTACACCACAAAGACTCGGTAGTGTAACAGAGATACTTGGATATCGGCAACCCACTATACAGCTAGATGGTTTTCTTGCGCCATTAACCGATTTAATCAGCGGCGTAGTCGGCGCAGTCTTAAGCGGCACATCATATATTGCGGTTCACGCCGATGACGCCCACGACTTTATACTGGGGCTACGGAGTGGCGCACAGCCCCTACAGATTCAATCTACCGACGAATATCTTTCGGGTTTAGGGCCAACGATGTTTGAAAACGACTTCTTTTTCATGGGTGACGTAACGGTCGCCATGGAGGGTGGACGAGCATATCCATATTATCCTTATTCGATTACTCTTGTGAGAGCGTATCCTAGAGGATATGGAAACAGTAGCGGTTTATTGCTTGCCGATCAATCTGCGATACCACTTGCTTTAAGCGGTGCATATCTCAGTGGATACATACGGGCATGGCGTCTAATTAGTGGAACACCTCAAGGTGTAACTGTAGCTGGTCTTGGCGCCTATTGTCCGTCAGCACTTGGTGGAAACGGTTCTGGTTTAATGAAACTCGCCGTTTACAACTCCGGGAGAGTGTTACAGATACAGACGGCCTCACAGATTATTCACAGCGGATGGAATTACTTCCCAGTTAGACCAACGTATACAGCTACTAGCGGCGCACAGATCATTTTAGCCATGAAAGGTACGGCGCCAAACAACAGTTGGTTTGGGTTCGCTGATCGTTCTGGCGGCTTAGATGAAAGCTATGAAAGTGGCATCACCTACTCCAATGATTTTCCTAGCACGTTTCTAAGTGCGGCAACACTATCAACTGACAGAAGTGGCTACTATGAAACTGGCCGCAAAAACATCGCGTTTGTCTTGGTGGTATAATGCCAATTACTCTAGGAACACAGGTTATCAGTGGTACCAACGTCATAGTCAGGTACCACAACGACATTCCAGAACACGTTATCCCGGGATTATCGGGTGGTGTCAACGAAATTATCCGTCGTCTTAATCCAACCGTGGAAATTCACGGAATAATTCAAGCAACTGCCGACACAGATAAACGCGCACTCTACAATTTAGTGGGAACCGAAAACTTATTGACCGTTCCGTCTATGATCAGTGGTAACGCGTTTTACAGATCACCGGTCTTAATGGAGTCACTACAGTTCACGTATCCCGCTGGTAAAGCACATCCATATTACGAGTATGTTCTACGCGGTAAAGCATCCGCTAACTACCGTTACTATCAAGATTTTGATAGACTTACGTTGGGGGCTTTCAACGGTCAAGATAATTGGGTAGCTATTATTGGAACTGGGACTGATTGGAACGTCGTTTCAGGTACAATTGGACAAACTGGTACAAACGTCGTAGAACAAGCCACGGGCACCAGCGACGTAATTACCCGCGCCACAGGTATAAGTGGCGTTGCCGACATAATGCAAACGGGAGAATTCACGTGTTATGGGCGATTCACGGGTACAACGGGGATAAGTTGGGAGTTGCAAGCTACTAACAGCGAACGTGTTGTAGCCGGTGTCAGACAAAACGCCGCAGTGTTCCAATACACTAACGATGATGGAGGCCCTAATGGCGCGGGATTAACATACTTTGATTTTAGCCCAACGGTCGCGACGGCGATTGATACGTGGTATAAAGTCACGATACGTATGAATACACCAAACCGAGCAACCTTCTTGATTGACGACGTGATTCGCGCACAAAACATCGTGGTTAGTGGGCCAGTTAACCGTATACGGATGCGGCGCAACGGAACAACATTATATGCGTGTTACTGGGATACTATCTCTGTCGTTCAGTGAGAGCTACCAATAGAGAGTTCTTGAATATATGGCGATTCGTGTAGACATGGTATTTTACGGTTACAACGTAAACAGAAATTATTGAACGGCGGTCGTACTGGATAATATCCCGCCATAATAGCTTGATACAATACGTTCCAGCGTGGTATATTCGTGTTTTTGGGACTTCGCGTCCACGCCGATTCGGTGCTGAAACGTCGGTGATCTATAGCTTGCACATAGGAATCCATATCAACACCAATACGAGTTCCACCAAGTAACGCGCGGTCACGAATATTAATTTCATGGCAATCATCACCCAGATCTAACTGTTCGTCAACACCATTCAAATTTTCTAAAACTGGTTTGGGGATAGAACCACACGCTAAATCAAACCAACCCACCATCTCTTTGCTACTCGGTACCATACTAAGGATTTTCCAATCGTTTTTTATAGGGTTTCCTAAGAATGGCGCTGTAAAAATCGTTGTGGCCGTATTATCAATTAATGCCCGTGTATCAATTTGATCCTGTGGTGCCGCAACCGTAATGATGGCGTGTGTCAATATTTGAGACGACCACTCTTTTGTGTGGGTAACAAGATTAGGTTCCACGTATACAAAATCTGTTAGGATAATAACTGGGTCGCCGTGAACTTCGAGAAAACCCGTATTCAAAGCGTTGGCCATCCCGAATGGTCGTGGTGGATACGATTTCTTTTTGCTTTTGCCGTGAAACACTATTTTATCAGTTAATTTTAGGGCGTCAGCAAATGTAGATACGGTGTCACGTCGTGTATCAGCCAGCTCATCAACTATTATTAGTTCGTAGTCTTGATCCTTTTGGTTCTTAAGACCGCCAAACAAAATATCGATGCCGCCAGGCCGCTTTGTGCAATATACTATTGAAACGAGCATGGTCAATCATGTTTGAAATAGCTGTGTTAGATCCCATATTCCACTGACGCGTTTAAGAGCGCTGAACGCATGTTTCTCGATGCCGTCCCACCTTACAGAACTACCGTTTTGACTAAATGTGTCAAGTGTATCATATACGCTAAGAGCAAACACCATGTTCGTTGGATACACTTGGCTTTCAGTTGGATGATGGCTTTTTTGCAGTGACGCTCTATAACTGAAAAGAAAGACCGCGTTTATACCAGCTTCTTGCGCCGAAGTCATATCTGTGAATTGATGACTTGAAATCCATTCCTTCTGGTATCTCGGTGCAAGACTGCTTTTGCACTCTAAGAAAAATGGCGTGCCTCGGTAGACGGCGCCGAAGTCAGCGGGGTTCTTGATTGAAACATAGTTGGGGACTTTGATGAAGTCGTATAAATCTGCGAACCGCCACCAAAAAAACTTGTCGTGGTTATGCTCGAAGGCTTTTAGGCTTTGCCGTATCTCGCTTTCAAATATTTTGCCCGTGGTTGTCATACTTAACGCGTCACTCGATGTTGCACTTGATCCCATAGTTGATCTGCCACTTGATTCTGTGCTTGAACTAGCACTTGATCATATATCTGACGCCACACTTGATCCCGCATTTGTCTTTCCACTTGATCTGTTACTCGATTCCGCACTTGCCACCACACCCGATTCCGTATCTTATCCCGCACCTGATTCTCTACTTTGTCACTCATGTTTCAACCACTGATTCCTCATTTGGTTCTCCACTTGGTCCGACACCCTCCACACTTGCTCCCATACTTGATGCCGCACTTGAGTGTCCACTTGATTCCGCAGTTGATATTCCACTTGATCTCGAACCTGATACTCCACTTGACGCTCCACTTGACACGGTATTGATGCCGCCGTCTTTTCTATTATCAACTCTTCATCGCCTCAGCGCCACAGAAACACCTACATGGCGTATGATAGCCATCTTCGGTAACGCAGATATGCCGTAGTCCGCTAGCGTGCCAGTTACTTGTATCTGGCCAATCGAGGCGACACGGCCGCCAATCTATTTCACGCGGCCGCATTTTACCACTCCCCTTCGATACTAAGAGTAAAGAAGAAAATCGCTGACAGAAGACTCGTCGTGAATAACATCGTGTTATTTGTTTCTAGTGCGTGACCAAAAAGCGCAATTTGAATAAACGCGAGGCCGAAAAAGAACCGCGACCAATAACGCCTCATTTGATTTTCGCCTTATAGATTTCAAGGTCGTTAGTGTTATCATCAATTACGCCAACGTGCTCAGTAAGATCGTCGTCAATTTCATGCGTCACAGTAAATTCATGGTGGTGAAGTGTGTTGTCGCCTGGTACAAACGTTAGTAAACCCAATTCATCAAACCAAATTTCTGTTTCGTTCGCGGTTTCACTCAACGGCGCTCTGCCCTCTTGAAGATAACCCAATATAAAGCGTCTCCACTAACATCCGCCAAGTAACCGAGAATCACTAACGCCAATCCTACGTCTTGTAATGCTGGTCTACCTGTTACCACTGATCCACCATACAAGATTCCGCCTATCAAGATGAACATGGATTTCAAGCCCCGTAACGCCACGTGAATGACTTTGAGGAGCGCACCGTTTCTAAGCACGTTCATAGTACACCTGCTCCATCGGGTTTAGCGTTTCTCAGCGTCTTGTCGTCGAGTCCCACGACTTCTTTAATCGAATCGAAATAGACGGCGAGATCATACAGGATGAGGGAAGCGTCTCTTAATATTGCGTGAACCCGCCTCAAATGCTCGACAGTAAATTTGTCTAGAGGTGAAACACCAAAAAATGGTTCTGACCATGTTTCAGCCGTTGATTTAAGTATCCACAGTGAACGCCTAATTTTAATCACGGCATCCAATCTGTCGCCAATTTCCTCTCGGCTGACGTGTAGACGCGATTCCTCTAATTCTTTTGAGTGTGATTTCATTATAGCCGTCTCCCTATTCCAGCTATATAAGGTTCTAGTTTAATATGAAGTTTCTCTAGTTGAAGCACGTCGATGATGTTATGCTTCTTGATGTAGCTTAACGCCCGCGCGTTGCCCGCGAACGCTTGCCGCCAAACGCGGGGTTCAATATGCGTTTTACCTTCACCCTTCTTGATATGAAACGTGGGGTAAGCATCGGTAGTTATATTGAATTCACGGCAAGCGTCATCAAGACCGCCACCCGTATAGTCCCGTAACCTGAACTTGGATTTCATCACATCGTATATATCTAGTGTTTTGATGCCTACTGGAAAAGCCACGTTGTTTGTAACTGCTTTTGTCCGAGCGAACGGTAAATCAAATCTCTGGTCACGCCCCCAGTACACCACGATCAACTCGTATCGGCGAGCAGTCACAAGATCACACCATGCTTTAATCAGCCGTTTATCCTCTGTATCCGTTGCTGGTCCACGTATCACTTCACAGTATATGTTGCCGTCTCGCTCTTTCATTGCCCATGACAACAGCATACCGAAAGCGGCGTTGTGTCCCGTTGTCTCGATGTCAAAGTAACCGATTCGCGTCGGATGTTTGTTCGCTAAAAGACCGTAGCAATTTGGGTGTTCAAGACCACTGTGGCTTGAGTGGCTTGTTAGTGGACAACGCCATTTAGCGCGGCGTATAAGTTCGTCTTTCGTTAAAGCATTAAGGTTCAGAGATGTCGCTATGGCTTTTCACTGTAACACTTGACTAGAAACGAGCAGTAAGTACAGGGCCATCCGGCGTTTCGCGGCGGCGTTTTACCCATAATTAACATTGATTGAATCTCTGTCACGAGGTTGGATGCGGCGACATATAATGTGGAAAGAACGTCCGCCGTAAAGGAGACAGGGAATGTTTTGATGTCTTTTAGACGG
>Ga0213870_1001418_pt1 | contig 10778 bp, 9 predicted proteins | sample WICALVC2017_Meta_FD_160119 | JGI IMG/M metagenome (GOLD analysis project Ga0213870, IMG submission 160119) | Freshwater microbial communities from subterranean cave lake in Wind Cave National Park, South Dakota, United States - WICALVC2017 | ecosystem: Environmental > Aquatic > Deep subsurface >... | reverse complement strand
ACATAGCAATAATGCAGACAGAAAGAATGATGCACGCACCGATAGAGTGCGAAAATCCCGCATGCAGGAACAGGAAAGCATTCAAGCTTGTTGGGCAAAAATTATACGATGCGCGATGGGTGGTTGTGGAAGAACCGTTTGAAATTACAGAAGGCGAGAGGCCGTCTGACTTGCGCATTTACTTGAAGGAGGATATGACAAATCCGAAAATGCAAAACAAAACTGAGCCAGGCAACAGAATAAAGATTGTAGGAATTTTGAAAGAGCTGCCCAGGCGAGTGAAAGGATCACCATCGCGGCAGATGGAGATTTATCTTGAAGCCAATCATGTCGAATCTGTGGAAACTGAATGGGAGGAATTGGATATCACTCATGAAATTGAACAAAAGATATTAGACCTCGCCAAAGACCCTGAGATTTACACAAAGTTGACGAATTCAATTTCACCCGCGTTATATGGTTTGGAAGAAATTAAGCAGGCTATAGTATTGCAACTTTTCAGTGGGGAGACTCATACACAGAAAGACAGGTCGAGGGTAAGAGGCGACATTCACGTCTTGCTGGTCGGTGATCCAGCCACTAGTAAGAGCGCATTAATGAAAGTTGTTTCTGGGTTAATCCCACGTGGTCGATATGTGTCGGGCAAGGGGGTTACTGGTGCAGGATTGACTGCTACTGTGGTAAAAGATGAAGAATTTTTAGGAGGTTGGGTATTGGAAGCTGGTGCTTTGGTTATGACGAATAGGAGCATGTGTTGTCTTCACCCCTCATCTAATTTCATCTCAAAGAAGGGGTTGGTTAAATTTTCAAATATCTCGAAAAATGTCCAATGGAAAACAGTCAAATCCAAGAGTGGCACATTTGAAGTAGGCTATGTGAATGAGAATTTGCAATCATTTGATATAAGCAAATTGAACGTTGAAACAAGCAAATCTACTCTCATTAGAAGAAAAAAATTCGATGGGCATCTTCTTAAAATCGTGTTAAATTCAGGCAATTCTTTGGTGTTGACGCCTGATCATAAACTCATTGATGGCAATGACCTTGGATGGAAGGATGCACTCGAATTCAAGAAAGGGGACTATTTGGTGGCGCCATTAAAATTGAACTCATGCTGGGAAGAAATGCACATTTTCGACTTGGTGCCTGAGAATTGGAGAGTTTGCCTAACTAAAGAAGAAAAAAATGAGCTTAAAAAAGAAATATTGAAAAAATATATCACTTTATCCGAATTCAACAAAAGGTTTTCTGTAGACAAGCACTATCTTTCGGGAGGAAGACAATTCAAAAAAGGGCTCTTTCAAAATATCATCCAAAATTTGAACATCGAGAATCAGTGGAAAAATAAAAATCTTATATACGGAAAGCGATATGGCGGTAGGAGACTCAAGATAGCGAAAGTCACGCCCGAGTTAGGTTATATATTAGGATTTATATATGGCGACGGTTCTATCAATAGAAAATCGAGTCATGTAGGATTTCATCTGACACAGTCTAAAAACCATAAGAAATATACTGAAAAGTTCTTAAAGTGTTTCGGATCGGTCTTTTCAGATGGACCGCATTTTACTTCAGACAGCAGAACTTCCTTTATTAGAGGAAGGAAAGTGATATCAGATTCTGATGTGTTTTACTTCGGGAGCAATATTTTAATACAGGTTTTTGATAGCCTTTTCGGCCTTAAGCTCGAAAAAATAACATCTGTGCCGAAAGATGTGTTAAGAGGGTTTATCGCAGGTTGTTTTGATTCCGACGGATGCATAAGCCTCAAAAAAAATGCGGATTATAGGAGTATCGACATACAGTTTCTCTTGTCTAATGACGAAGAAAGCATGCTGAATTTTATGACGGGTCTGAGGTGTCTAGATGTTTATTCGAAGTTGGAACACGGGAAGAAGGTTAAGGGGGTAATTATAAGCGATGTTAAGAATGCAGCTGTATTGAAGAATGAGATTTTTCCCTACTCTGAAAAAATAAATAAGAGTCTACCTGAAAGAAGACATCTTGTATCTTCAGATTCTGACAAATTACCCAGTCAAGTTATTTCAGAGTTATGTAAAGTTATAACAACTAGCATAGACACAAAAATATTGAACAGTAAAGGCGTGTCCAGTTTAATATACGATTATATTAATCTGAAATATCAGCCATCGAGAGATCAGGTTAGCAAACTAATTGAGAGGTTACGAGGAGATTTAAACCACGACCATTTGGAAAGATTGGAAATGATGATTAAAAGGGATTATTTTCTGGATAGGATAGTAAAAATCTCTAAGAAAAAATATAAAGGGTATGTCTATGATTTTTTTGTGCCGGGGACCCGTAACTTCGTTTCTAATGGTGTTTTTGTTCACAACTGTATCGATGAATTTGAAAAAATTGAAAAAACAGACCAGGTAGCTCTACATGAAATGATGGAACAGCAGACGATTTCTATAGCAAAAGCTAACATCGTCGCAACACTCCCTGCAATGACTGCTATTTTGGCGGGTGGAAATCCTAAGCTTGGGAGGTTTGACCCTTACCTTCCTATAAAAGAACAAATTGATATACCTGAAACTATCTTGACAAGATTTGATTTGAAGTTCGCACTGAGAGATATACCAAATCCAGAAACCGATACTAAAATAGCTGAACACATTTTACAAGCACGACATTTTGGTCAAGAGCAAGCAAAACCAATCATCGATAATGATCTATTCAGAAAATATGTTGCATACGCTCGCAAAAATTGCCATCCCAAGCTTTCCAGGGAAGCAGCAGACGAAATAAAGTCTTTCTACCTTAGCTTGCGAGAGCGTTCAGGCGAAGAATCTCCTATATCAATCACGCCGCGGCAGTATGAGGCCGTGATAAGAATGGCCGAAGCTTCTGCGAAGATTCAGTTGAAACAGGAAGTCACAAAAGAAGACGCATTGCGCGCAATAAATCTTATGAAAGCTTCACTCAGGCAGTTCGGTTTCGAGCCAGAGACAGGCCAGATTGACATTGATAGAGCTGAGGGTGCTAGGGCTACATCGGCACAAAGGAGCAGAATAAGGATTGTATCGGACATACTTGATGAGTTGGAAAAGACTTTCGGCAAGGATATACCATTTGACGAGCTAGTCAAGAGAGCTAAAGAGCAAGGTGTTGATGCACCGGATGATATTCTGAAGAAGATGCAACAAGAGGGAATGCTCTACAGTTCAAAACCTGGAATGATAAGTAAGGTGTAATGAATGGTTGAAAGATCTCCCGCGAAGAAAGTCAGAATCTCGGATTTATTAAACGGAAAATATTTCTATGGAAACAAAGAAGAAATGAAACCAAGCTACGTGATAACTCCTTTTGGTGAAAAGATCTCCCGAGTGAACTTGATAGGGACTGTGATTGACAAGTTTGTAAATGAGGATGGAAATTATTCTTCTGTTACAGTCGATGACGGCACTGAAGCGATTAGAGTGAAATCATTTGAAGGACTCCCGTTTGAAAAACTTGAACTAGGTGATTCGGTCAGAGTAATAGGAAAGCTTAAAGAATATAATGGTGAGTTATACGCCTCACATGAATTAATCAAGAAAGTAAAAGATGTTAATTTCGAAGTTTTGTCGAGGATAGAGATTCTTAACAGATTGATTAAGCAAAAGAAGATCGTTGATGATGTCAAGTCGTTATCCGACCAGGTTGATGAAGTAGGGTTGAAATCCTATGCAAGAGATACTTATTCCATTGATGAGGAAACACTTTCGGTTATTATAGAAAGCAAGAAGAAGGAGATTGACTACAGACCTGCGGTCCTTGAAGTTATACAGAAATTGGATGAAGGAAAGGGAGTTGGAATTAAGAAATTATTTGAAGTGTTGAATCTACCTGAGAGCGTGGTCGAAAGAGCTCTTGACGAGCTTATAAACGAAGGAAGCTTATACGAACCTACGATAGGATTTCTCAAGAAAGTTTAAGACGTGATACGTACCACATAAGGTACAGATGAAATACATACTTTTACACGCGTAACAAATATTGTAAAACGTTTTACAGAGAAGTGATGTACCGCTCAAGCTTTGTTTAAAAAGTGATTAACCCGTTTGACTTATTAAACAGAAATATTGTTAATCAAGGAGTATCATCTTTTGTAGCGTCTGTTGTTATTTCTTCTCCTTTCTTTATATCTGTTATGGCAATATCATATCTCTCCTTAAGGTTTTGAACAGTATTTGGATTAGAGGAATGATTCACATGTCGAGCTGGTGATGGGTAAAGATAAATTACACCCCAATGTTTATGGACGAATTGCTTCTCACGTTCTGGAAGATCTTCAAATTCTTTCTTAGTTAAAGGTTTAAGATTGTTGTATCTTATCACAATTTCACCTTTCTTGAAATCTCTATTAGCGAAAACCCCTTTCTCAAACTGCCCAATTTTTGATTTCTTTATTATAACATTATCCATAATATAAAATGAGTGTATAATTTAAAATTCTTTGGTCGCTTCTCTTCCAAACGATTTTTAAACAAATTTTACTTATTAAACAAAGCCTATCGCTCACTAAAGAATTTAAGTCAATTAATCCATCGTGATATCATGGAAACTTATGAGAAATTATTAGAATCTGCATTGGAAAAAATGCCCAAAAAACTTCATGAGAAAGAACGATTCGAGGTACCAGAAGCTCTAACAGAAATACAGGGAAACAAAACCCTTATAAGAAATTTTGCGGATATATCAACCACATTAAGAAGAGAACCGGTTCACCTAGCAAAATACCTGTTTAAGGAGCTCGCCAGCCCCGGTAACATTCAAGGTTCTGCACTAATTCTCCAGAGAAAATTAACAACAGAATTGATTCAAGAAAAGATTGCTAGTTATGTGAAAAATTTCGTCTATTGTAAAGTCTGTGGCGAGCCGGACACGAAATTCGTTAAAGAAGGGAGGTTGACATTCATTCAATGCGACGCTTGCGGAGGCAGGTCGCCGTATAAAGGCGTATGATGGTTGGATGTATTGGGCAAAAGTATTCTCAACGAGAACCGAGATAGTGGTTGCCTTATGCGATGAAGAGATTCTCAACAAGGTATTGAAGTTCAAGAAAACTGGTGCAAAAATAAAAATAAGCAAATACTTTTACGGTGAACATCTTGTGAACGAGGATATTGTTCTGAAACTTATGGACAGGGCATCGATAGGAAATCTCTTCGGGAAAAGCATTGTCAGCCTTGCTGAAAGGCACGGTTTTATATCAAAAGGAAACATCATAAATATTGATGGCATCCCGCACGCGCAGTTCGCCAAGCTTTCAGAAAAACGTTAGAAAGGGTCAATTCTTCATCCTAACGACAGTTGCAATAGTCACAATTTTATTTTTCGTGGGAAGGTGGACAGGACCATTAACTCAAGTTGACACATCATCTATCGTGCTGTCAGATGAATTATTTACATTCGATAACATCCAAGAAAAGACACTCGTTGTAATTAAAAGTAGTGAAAGCTGTGAAGAGCTTGAATACAACCTTCAGGAGTATAAGAGTTTCATAAGAGATTTCGCCCGCGATAAAAATTATAAAATCACATTCGAATATTCTGTACCCTCATGCGGGGCTAGTGCAACAGTTAAAATGGATTTTGTAATCATCTCTGAAAAAGTCAATGCCCAGAAAACTTTCACTGTTGTCTGGCCTTAAGCCTGTTGCCAAATAAAAAATACAGTACAGAAGCCACAGCTATAATCTGCAAGAATCCTATCAGCCCGAATTCCGGCAGACTGAATTTTTTCGAGCTCACGGATATAGCTGGTACCGATGGTGTCGAAGGATGCGATAAATCGCCGTCTCGAAATATCTGAATTGTGATAACTATAGGAGTTTCTGTCAGGGTTCGTATATCTGAAAAAACCGAACTGCTTTCACCTGGGTTAAGATTTTTAGTAGTTATACTAGGATTTGTTATTTCAATCTGATTAGCTGGGGATGCTGTTATTGTTACGCTATAATATTCCATCGTTGAACCTGCATTCTTTATATCTACTTGAAGGGTAGTAAGCTTACCGACAGTCGTTACTATACTAAGGGGCACTCTAGTTTCAACTTGATGTGTTGCGTAAGCTGTCTGCACGAGTAAAATCGCTATCAAAATCCCAAAATAGTAAAACTTCATGATTTATTTATTGCTTTAAAACTTATTATCTTCGCTTTCTTTTTTTCTTCAAATTCAATTCAACGAATCTATTGACAAGCAAGAAATAAACTATTGCAGCAACAGCTATAATCTGCAAGAATCCTATCAGCCCGAATTCCGGCAGTGCAAGTAATCCTGGGGACACCTCTATCTCTCTTGTCACAAATTTGCCTGATGTAAGAGACGTTACCTTTACAGTAAGTGTGCCAGTTTGGTCAACCAGAGGTGTGATGGACGAGAATACACTAACTACTTGATTCGGATCTATTGCTTGCGTGGTAATTGTCGTCGGTGATATATCTATCGTCGCAGGTCCTGACAAATCTATCTTATAGCTGTCTTTTAGTGCTCCTTTGTTCCCAACATCTATCTTCAAATCGAATTTCTCTCCTACAGTAGCTACAATTTTATTGGTTGTTGTAATAGCAAAGTCTATTGGTGTGAAAGAAGGTTCGACTCTTGTTTTCAAGGTAATATCCGACGGATCATAAAATATACAAATTATTTTGTTATTGTTATTGAAATCGAATCCTGGCGAAGAGACGTCACAGCTCCCCTTCTTCACTTCTGCTGTTCCTTGCGCTGCGTCATATGGTGAGCAAACCTTTCCAGCTACACCACTGCAATCTTGTATCCCTGGATCGCAGCTGTTGTCAGTCGGGTTAAACAATGCACACTTAACTTTCATATCTCTAAACGGCTCATTGTCAGGATAGAAAGCTTCCCATTTCACATTGAATAAGCTTTTATCTCCTGAGAAATCTACTAATCCTACATGTGGAGCCTGCTTAGGCCCTGTACCTGAGCCAACTGTGAAAGACGGGTCGATTATTGTACTCCCTATTCTTGCTACAAAAGACAGAGTGCAACTGGCATCCCCGTTTCTTTCCACGTATACTTTGAACGCATTGTTCAACTCACCTCCACGCGGAAGTGAAATCGTATACGGAGGTAATAATTTTGTACCTGCTGGCGGCGTGCTACTTACAGAATAAAGTCCTGTGTTAGAATGGCACGCTCCTGAAGCCTGGAATAGTTTGGTAGTGTCTGTAGGGTGGGTTATACTGTATTGTGTTGTGAGGGCACAAGAACTAGATGACGAATCGGTAAAGCTTAGCGTCCAAGTATTTTTAACTCCGAAAAACTCACCTGCTTTGGTTGCCGTATTGAAATTCACCGTCGGTTTAATCGCTTGTCTATTAACACATATCACACTGTAAGTAGCAAATGCTGTAGTTCTGAATGGATTATCAGCTTGATTCTTTGCTTCCACATTTATCGTGTTGACTCCTGCTGCGGCTGTCGGCGACGAAGTTATAGATAGCGTGGCTGTTTGAGATGAGCCAGAAGCTATGGATAACGATGATGGTAGTGTGCATGTCCATCCAGTCGGGCATCCTGTTTTTGTCAAGTCAAAACCTTCTGTTCCACAGTTTTGATCGATGTTGGTTACAGATACAGTATATGTTCTCGTATCACCAGGCTCTCCGTTTTGTGACGCAGGTGTAATCGTGACTGTTGGATTAGATCTTACACATATGTTAAATGTGACATCTTCATTACCAGTAGGTTGGGAAGAATCTATTGTTTGTTCATTTCCTGCAGAATCTCTACATGAAACAGATCTTGTATGGGTTCCTGGTGAGAGGGCTCCCAATGAACAAGTAGCGGTCGATACTAATATCAAACATTCATTACCTGAACTCATAGAAGAATAAGTAACATCGGTTGTTCCCCATCTGCAGTTCATGCTAGCCTCACCCAAAACAACAATGTCTGTCTTCCCGTCGTTTGATGTGTCCATGTAAGGAGAAGTTGTATCACCATCTACCGACACTATTGAGGTAGCAGGTGCAGTCCTATCAATGTTCACTAGCCTGCTTTGGATTGTTTCTGCGTTCCCCGTATTATCTGTACTCCTATATCTAACATATGTTATTCCTTCGGCGGAAATTGTAAATGGTATAAGGGTAATAGAAGGCGTGCATGTGTCTAATGTATCTGTGCAGTATTTTGTAGTAGAACAACCACTTCCGCCTAGATTATCTGTACAACTGAGCGTTATTTTCACATCGTTTCTTGTTGGTGTATTAAATGTATAGGATGTTGTGTCAGGCGGTGAAGTTGCTGAAGCAGTAGTAGTTGGCGGTGTCGAATCACAATCGAAGTCAAGAAGATCAACCAACCCATCGCAATCATTATCAAAACCATCACTACAAGCTGTTTCAGCTGTCATGGCAGTATCCCATTGCCATGTTCCAGCATTTGTCCTATGGCATTTGTAACTAGTCCCTTCTACCGTAGTACTTTGGCAGGAAGTTGTGGTACTGCAGGTCTTAGGGCTGTTAGCTACAAAACAACATCCTGAATCAGTGCAACCTAGAATACACGAACTAGTGGAAACTTCATAATCATTTGCCGAAGCACCTGATACAGAATCGAAACTATCACAATCCAAAGAATTCGTAGTAGCGACACTGCATTTTCCTGTTGAACAACCGTAATCGCTCCAGCTGCACGCGTCAGTAATTGTGTCATATGTTACGGAATTTAGATCATTACAATTTTTGGCTACGCTTGCTTGATCATTACCTGAACAATAGTATTCCGTTAAAGTCTCAGCATTAACACATGCGTCAGTACTCTGGGAAGAAGGACATGCAGTCTGCCCCGAAGAACACAAGTTATTATCTGTAACAGTTCCTTGTGTTGTAAATATCTGACCACCATCTGTGTCTGAGCAAGTATTAGAGCAATCTTGTGTTTTTGTATCTGTTGCACCGTCATTACAGAAACCAGGCGCACCGGAGCATTGCCATTCGTTTCTGAAAATATCTCCCAGTGAAATATCTCCAACCAGTGTGTTGCAATATAAAGCTTCAAAATCTTCACAATTTTTGGTTACCCATGCCTTTGTACTGCCGGTTGCAGAACATGTAGCTCCGTCATTTGAAACACAATACTCAGTTAGAGTATTAAAAGAACAAGAATCGGCAGAAGAAACACTGTCACAGCCTGTAGCAGCATTAGTACATGTTGTATAATCAGTTACTGTTCCAGCTGTCAAAGGTGCATTACCATTGTCAGAGTCTACAGACACTTTTGTCGTACAATCTTCTGACGCAACCAAATTAGGTAAACAAACAGGAGAAGGTTGAGCATTGCAGGTCCCAGCTGTGTTACACGTATAACTTCTTTGCTTCCTTGTATTTCCATTACATTCCCATGTATTATCACCTTTTCCCTCACACCTGTCAGGGTCACTAGAAGTTCTCCACTCCCAGCTCCCAGTGTTCTGTGTACAAAATTTATTTTCAAGTTGATCTACACATTTAAAACATTCGGTAGTAGTTTTACATTCCTTCCATACATCAGACGGACCCGCATTAATTGCAGGAATTAAGAAAAAAGAAAAGACAATTCCGATAAAAACAATTCCGATAAAATCCTTCATATGCTAATTTTGTCTTGCCGGAACATAAAGATATTTATTTCCTTCTGGCTCCTTTTTTGACCTTAAAATCTCGGTAGATGATATACAACCAGACAAATGCACCGATTGCAAGCAACAATGCAATTCCATCGAATTGAGTTGAACCGACATACACCCACTTGTCATTTGGACCAGCGTAAGCTGCAGATGTCAGTAAGTAAGCAAATAGGAGAAATGACAGATGTTTCATAATTATTCTTCAGCAAACTACGATATAAACTTTAATTGTTAGAATCTTTGTGAGAATACTTTGAAACACTTGTCGCATTTATTATGGTTGAATTAGACCGCGTACTTTCAAAACTGGTAGAAAAATAGTCTAGGTTTTGTCGTGAGTGCCTCTCGCTATGTAGAAACATAGTAGTAGATAACAACTCCGATTAATATAACAATCAAAGCTATACCAAGTATTTTTCCATACCTCATAAAGTCTTTCCCCTGTGTTCTATTACTGGTTTCGATTCTTTTAAAAATGTAATCTACAGCCGCAGGGTTGATTCTCCTCATTACCAATTCTCTTTTTATGGCTTCTGGTGTTGCACCTTGGTTCAGTCTTTCTGCCACATATTGTCCTAATTTGTTATAATCGTCATCCGTCGCCATAAAAATTATTTCATTTCTAGATACATAAAACAAACGCTTAATAAACTTTATACCTCCACAAATCAAATTCGAAATGATGTCTTCCCTCAGAGATTTCAAAAACAACTGCTGAAAGAGAATGTTCCTTTACCCAGATTAAGAAAGATTTGAAAGGGGGCTTGTTGATAAGAATTAGCTCTAACATTTGAATGCATTTAATGTATCAACCAAACTCATTGCAAACTTCTAAATCTAATCTTTACTGCAGTTATCAAAAATTTTAATTGGTCTAATTTGGTTAGCTTAGACTTGCCATACTTCCTATCATAGAAAATTATTGGTATAGTCCCAACCTTGAATCCCTTATTTATTGCTTTAGCCAGCATCTCCAACTGGAAGTCATAGCTGCTTGATTTAATGCTGTCTAAATCTATCGATTCCAAAACTTCTCTCGTATACACACGATAACCAGAAGTCAAATCAGGAAAATTTATACTGGCGATGTATTTTCCTATCAAATTTCCACTCCAAGAAATAAATCTCCTTGTAA
>Ga0213870_1001417_pt1 | contig 10778 bp, 5 predicted proteins | sample WICALVC2017_Meta_FD_160119 | JGI IMG/M metagenome (GOLD analysis project Ga0213870, IMG submission 160119) | Freshwater microbial communities from subterranean cave lake in Wind Cave National Park, South Dakota, United States - WICALVC2017 | ecosystem: Environmental > Aquatic > Deep subsurface >... | reverse complement strand
GGCGATATGAACTTGGGCCTAACGGCGAATTGTTTAACATTTTGATTGAGAAGGCGCCGAGAATCGTCTTCAACACGTTGATAATCATGCTTATTGTTTCGTTCTTAGCATTCCTAGCAACTTTTGTAGGTATAACTAACTTCCTTATTCTATTTTTGATAGGTTTGGTCATGTCTATAATACCTTTCTATAGACTGCTAGTCGATACAAGTAGGATTGTGGACAAGCTGTCGTCAATATTATTGAAAGAGTTCCAAAAAACCAGATTTGAGATGAGAAAGACCATAATAAGAGAATTATCATATGCCATAATTTTAGTTCTGTTTGCATTCTTTGTGTCGCCTGCAATAGGAGGCCTTTTAAAATTTTCCGGTATTTCTATATTTCTTTCAGCAATGAGTTTGTTTTTTGCCTTCTTTTTATTTTATGATGCTGGCAAAAAGATAAAGTACTCGTTGAAATATGGGACTGGTAATAAATACAAATACAAGGTCTAGAAATATACAAGGCTCTTGGCCTCTTCAACGAATTTTTCTAACTTAATCTTAGCAATTTTTGTTAGTCTGTTTAACTCGCTCACACTTCTCTTTGTCAGATCTAAAGCCAAGATTAGACCGGCTTTGCTCATCTTCTCCTGAGAGTCCTTGTCCAGTGTTTTCAACATAGTTATCGGATAAAGCTTCTTCATTTCTATCAGTTTTGAAAGACTTGAATCTGCTGGATACTTCCAGCCCAAGAGCTTGATCCCGCTGCATTCTCCATACTTTATAGAATCCTGAGAGAATCTTGTGTTGCAGACTAACCATACGTTATCGAATTTCTCGCACTTGCCTTTCTTATGTCCTTCTACAAGATCTAGAAATCTTGCATACGTGTAGAGAATGTCCTTTATCCCTGAATAAATTCCGGGTTCGTTATGATATTTGCATTCTATCATAGAGGTTTTACGGTTGGTGTCTATTGCTATAACATCAATCTCGTGTTTTACACATTCTCCATTTATAAGAGAATGAACTTTTGTAGCATAGCCGTATTCTTTCAGAATTTCTCCAATAAGACGCTCAAATGAGTAACCGGCAGGGCCTAATCTGAAAATAGCCCCTTTCAAGTCGTATCGTGCTGCCACTAACGGTGTTTCTTTGTTTAGAGTCTTCAAAATTATTTTAAGAATATCTTTTGTCTTTATTCCGTCATAAATTTTCTTCGAAACTTCCTTTGCCACCTTGTCTGCGACTTCTTCGGAAGCCCCGGCATTTATGCATGTCTTCTTTATCTTGTCAGGATCGAACTTCTCTAGTTCACCAGAATTCTTGACAACCCACATGAAAATAATTACATAATCTTAAAGAAAAAGATTGAGTTTTACATTAATGCAATTCTTCCGCCACCGCCGCCACCTGTGAATATAATGACAGAAAGAAATCCGTCTTGAGTTGTATGAGGTATTGGATTTATATTTACATCAACCAGAACATCGCCGTGAATATCCAAATTGCCATTGCCGGCATTGGCTGTTGTATTATAAATTGTTTGTAAGAGCGAGTAACTGCCTGTTAGCGTTTCGTTTTCCCCAAGAATAACAAAGGCGAAATGAAACTCTCCTGGTGTTGAAGTATCGTTGGCTAAAACTAAGGTTGGTTTAAAAAATAGGTGAGTTCCTTGAAATGTTGCATAATTTACTGTTGCGAGACTTGAATTAGAAGTTAGGTTAAAATCTGCACCTACAAAATTCTGAACGTCAAAAACCAAGAAATTGGTTTGGAATGTTGAATTCGGACTTGCAAATGTAAACAAAGGACCTATCATGAATAAAGGTGTTGCTGAAGTTGTGGAAATGGGACTAGAAGTCAAAGAGTTTGTAGCCAAGTGACATTGAGTTTTTCCGTAATTTCTTCCAACTACAGAGGCATCATTAATGTCCACTACTCCATTGTTGTCGAAGTCTGCATGAGGATTGTATGACTTTTCTCCACGATTAGAGTCATATGTTAATTTCATTAAATCTGCATCTTGAATGTCTATAATCTTGTCTTGGTTGATATCGCCTAAACATTTATTAGTAAATTTTGAAACGTCTAACAAGCTGAAGCTTTGCTGCATAAGTAAAGCAAAAGTAATTATAAAAGTCAGTAAAACAGGAGACTTTTTCATAGGTAATATTTAAACAGAAAGACTTAAATTCTTGTATTTTAACTCTGTCTTTGTGAAAACCGTCTATCTGAAAACCTAACTTGTTCTCTGAAATTCTTGCAATAATTCACTGTCAGATAATGAACGATTATAAATTTTTATCTCATCTATGGTACCATTGAAAAATGATACATTAAAAGTCGGTCCTAACCATCCAATGTGCACTGGGACATTAAAGGGTAACAAATTGCCAATAACTGGCTGATCTATTTCTAGTGTGTTATTAACGTAGAGCCTAAGTCTTGTTCCATTATAGACTGCAGCAACGTGATACAATCTGTTTAAGGGATGATATGTAGATGCGCTGAAAAAGACATTGCTTCCGTTATACAAACCTGTTCCAAAACCAACTTGTGATCCATTCCACCACCACGCAATGTAATATTGAGTATTAACGCCTGATCTTTTTGTAACAATATCTCCAAACGTAGATGATTGAGCTTTTGGATTGACCCAAGCACTAAGAGTAAATTGATTTCCAGTAATGTTTAGAGTTTTAGAGTTATTAGCTTCGACATAATCATTTATTCCATCAAAGCTTAATGCACTTCCAAATGCTCCTACAACCCAAGTAGGACCATTTTTAAGAACCCCTGTATTTAGATTTCCTGAAGAATCATTCGCTATTAAGCCAGAGCCATCATCAAATCTCCAAAATGCTGATAAATTAGCACTGGGAGATACCCATATATTAGGAATTTCTGAACATGATGGGAAACTATCATTTACATTAGCTGCATTGCTATCATTTCCAGCAACGAAGCATGGCAGAGTATTTCTACCCCAATAGTTTCCTTGACCACCAAAAGAGAGTTCTACAGCTGCGTCAGAAAATACCAGTGGATAGTTGTTTGAATAGATATTATTTTTATAAATAAAATTTCCAGATGTAGTGATTAATTCAATACCTCTTACTGAATTGTTTATAATTTGATTTCTAGTAATGTTGTGACCAGAACCACCTCTTACCCTTAGAGCTGCGAGCTGACCGCTATCTCCACCTCCAAAATTATTCATTATCAAATTCTCTTCTATAAGGGCATTTGACACTCCAGCAACATGTGTATTAATGTCTATTCCAGGAGAATTGATTATTCTACTTCTTATTACTTTATTTGAATCAAATCCAATTTCTAGAGGCTGGCTATTATTTCTGAAAGTTATGTTAAAAAAGGTATTGTTATTACTTGAAGGAGAGCCCGTAGTTAGAAGTAGAGGATAGCCCACAAAAGAAACTTCTCCATCTCTAAACATATTATTGTTGCTGGAACTCTCAATTCTAAAGGCAAATCCCCTAGTGAAATTAACACGTGTAAATAGATTGTTACTCGAAAAGAGAAGTCTTATCGGATCGCCAAAGAATGAGGATAATAGAGTATCCTGAATAGCATTGTTTGAAGATGAAGAAAGGAAAAGTGTTTCACTAGAGAAATTGTACACTCTACAGTTTTTGACAGTTACACCACTTACTGACTGTAATTTTATGCCTGTTTGGAAACCTAACTGACCTATAATCTGATGTCCAGCACAATCAAGTGTTACACTGCTTGTATTTATTATTAATCCGTCTCCAGAACAGGGACCTATATCTGAATTTAATGTTGTGTTTGTTGTAATAGTACTTCCACAAGTTAATGGAGGAACACATATTTTTCCATAATTTATGGCTAAAGTAGAAGCATCAAGGATTGTTATTCTATTATCCTCGTCGAAATCTGAGTCTGGGTTCCACTTTCCAGTAGAGTTGGAAGAGTCTGAACTGTAAGCTAATGCCATTTTGGCAGCATCAAAGATATCAATTTTTCCATTTCTGATTATATCTCCGACACAAGAGGTAAAATGAACAACACTTGAAATTCCTGTGTTATTATTCAAATCAGTTGCAGATAAGGAAATGTTGTGAGATTTTGCGTTTACAATTTTTAATGTTGTGTTTCCAGGAATTGGAACATCTGGTTGATTATTTAGTCTATAGCTGATTTGCGAGGTTGGCTCATTTAGAGTAAATGTTAAGGAGATGTTAATTTTGTAATGCGTAATGTTCTGTGGGAATATTAAGTTAATGAATGGTGGAATTTTATTTAGAGTAATTAAAGGTAAGATATCACCTCCATTGATTATATTATTGGAAGAATTGTAGGGCAATAAAGTATCTCCTAATCCGTCGCCATCTGTATCTATGCCTGAATAATCACTCCAGAAGTTACCGCCTAGGAATGGACCGCCGATGATGTTTGTTCCTGGAGCTTTTGTTGTGTTCCAAAGATTGTTTCTATCGTCTTTAACGTTTATAGAATTGTTGAAGAGATTGTTGAAGATGAGATTATTACTTGAATTTGTCAAATTTATGCCGCCGGCTGCATCTGGAATTATATTACCGAGACGATTATTGAAAATTTTATTAGATAATATTAAATTAGAGTTCGAAGAAGTTATCAAAAGTCCTGCACGTTGATTGTTACCAGCATTGTTGTTGACAAAAGTGATGTTAAAAGCTGATGATAATGAAAATCCATCAAGAGCATTGAAGTTAGCAAAATTATTTGTAAGAGTACTGTTATATCCCGAAATGAGGAAACCAGTAAAACGATTACTATTACCAGTATTGTTGATAATGGTGTTAAAGAATCCTCTAATAAAAAAACCAAAATGGCCGTTACTAACAGCATTGCTTATGAAAGTGTTATTGGAAGAAGAGCCTAAAGTGGAAAAACCATCTAGTGAGTTATTATTAACATTGTTGGACTTGAAAGTGTTGTTTGAAGAGTCAATTATAGAAAATACATTAAAGTTATTGTAAGCGGTGTTGTTAGTTAGTTGGCTTTGATTTGTTACATTAAGTCTTATGCCAGTATGAAAACTTTGAATTATACAATTCTTTATAGTGATATTTTGTTTGTTATTAGCTTGAATTCCAAAATTTACAAAACTGAAATTGCCACTTCCTATGATAGTATGGCCATTACAATCTAAAACTATGTTATCTGCTCCTATAGTTAAAGCAGTTCCGGGACAAGATAAATCTGAGGTTAAATTTTTATTGTGAGTTAATGTGAAGCCACATAGATTTTCAAATACGCGCAAGTTTGAAAAATATTTGACCTGATAATTTAGACTTGAAGATAAACCGTTAATTCCTCCTGTAGATAGAGAGGTTTGATAGTTTGGACTTGAAAATGTTTTGCCGCCTGCGTTTATTACTCCATTCATTTGATAATTTAGACTTGAAGATTGAAAGGAATAGACCAGTGTTGTTAATAACAAGAAAAAGACAAGAAAAAATACGAAAAATTTTTTCATGAAATTGACACCCCAACAATCTCGAAGGTTTTTAGAATTTTATCCGAATCTGCGTCGTACAAAACCAATAAACCCGAATTTCCTGAAGAAAATCTAACTTCATAAACAGCTTTAGAAATATTTCTATAGATTACTGGGTATTTCTTGACTAAAGAGTTCAATTCGTCTAAAGAAATGAATTTCACCATTGTTGGTAACGATGAATATTGAGAAATTTCTGGGAAGGATTTTACTTTATTTATTATTTCATCATTGCTTAATTGGGGTTGAATGAATCTGCCAGTGAGTTGAGTAAAAGTGGATAAATAAAATGCCAAAGCTATGACTATTGAAATCGGTATGAATACCAATAAAATAAATTTTTTCTCTGCCATTACTTAGCCCTTCCTAGCTATGCAAAGTGCATTGAAATTCACTTGAAGTCTCTGCTGCTTTAGAACTCTGTTCAAGTCTTATATTCTCGAATCCCTTTCTCTTTGCAACAACTCTGTAGTCAAATGGAACATTGCTCTTGCCGTTATTCAACTCTATAATATCGAATCCTGTTTTTCCTTTTACAACGTAAACTCCGTTAGAATCTCCGTTTAACTGAACAAAAACTTTCATCGGGTGTTCCTCACTAATTGTAACTGTTTGTAGAAAGATCGAATCAAGATCTATGTGAGATTTTCCATTTATTAACTGTCCACTACCAAAGTCTTCAAACCAAACTTCTGGAGACTCCTGTGAATACATTAAGCGGTATTCACCACTGTTTGTTTTTACTATTGCATTTTTTGTACCGTCAACTTGCAAACCTCCTAAAATTCTTGCATCACCAACTACAACAAGCTTTTGCGGAAAATCTCCTGGATTCGATAATCCTATACCAACTTTAGAAAAATCTGCTGTTCCTGCAACAGTAAGTTTATTTGATGGTTCCCTGCATCCAATGCAGACATTCCCGGCATTGGTGACAGCCAAACCCGGATTATTAAATGTAGCACTTTTACCTAGCGCCATTAATGAAAGATCTAAGTTTTGATCGTTGGAGCCCCTTACCAACAATGCTGGAGTTCCTTGAAAATCTCCTGCATAACTCATTATAGTTGCAGCAGGATTAGGAAAAAGTGAAGTTCCGTTCACAAACAAACTATTGCCACCTCCACCCGATGTCAAGACATTTTGACTACCAAAATTTGGAGAAATCTTGGTTCCCGAAATTTGAGCAATGTCAGAATCTGTAATTGTCGCGTCTGAAATTTTAGATCCCGTAACAGAACTGTCTGCTATTTTTAAAGTTGTAACTGCTCCATCAACTATTTCTCCAGTCGAAACACATCCAACACAATTCAAATCAGTAGCTATCTCAGCTGTGCTAGCTCTTAATGCAAATGCGCTGCTTACTATCCTTTGTCTCGGTGAAAGAGTTTCTGCACCAACTTGAAATTCTAGATAAGAGTTTTCTGGAAGCGAAGGCAATGGAGTCACACTGCCAAGCAGGACATCAAAGAAACCGTTTGTATCTAAATTAACAGTTTGAGTTTCTGACCAAATTTGATTTCCTGCTGACAAATTATCCCAGATTCTAAACGTAACTGATAATGATCCTGTGTAAGGATTTCCTGTTAATGGATTTGTCAACCTTCCTTGCAAAGAAATTAACTGTGGGACTGCAGCATATGCAAGATTTACTGACATAAGAAGAGCTAATACTATTAAGATGTATACTATTCTCATAAATTTTATTAGAACAACAAAGTTTAAATTCATATCTGTTTTAAGTAACCTCTGTTTCCTATGGAATTAACTTACCCTTTGAAATTCTTGCAATAGCTCACTATCGGATAAAGAGCGGTTATAAATTTTCACCTCATCTATAGTTCCATTGAAATAAGAACAACAAAAAGTTGGACCCATCCATGCAATGTAAATAGGGACAGTGAAAGATGATAAATTAGTGTTACCTGTAATGGGCTGATCTATTTCTAGAGTGTTGTTAACATATACTCTAAGCCTGGTTCCGTTATAAACTGCAGCAACATAATACAAGCTGTTTAAAGGATGATATACACTCGCAGGAAAGTAAACATTAGTTCCATTATATAGGCCAGTTCCAAAGCCTACTTGTGATCCGTTCCACCACCATCCGATGTAGTATTGAGTATTAACATTGGATCTTCTTGTAACAATATCTCCGAATGTAAATGTTTGGACTCTTGGATTAACCCAAGCACTAAGTGTAAATTGATTTCCAGTAATGTTCAAGGTTTGAGAATCATTAGCCTCAGTGTAATTGGTTCCATTGAAGCTTAACGCATTTCCAAATGCCCCTGGAACCCAAGCAGGATTATTTTTAAGAACTCCTGTGTTTCCATTTCCAGAAGAGTCGTTTGCTATAGAACCTGAGCCTTCATCAAATCTCCAAAATGCTACTAAACCAGGTGAAATAGGAACTAAGGGTAGGAAGTCTCCTCCATTAACTATATTGCCACTTGATTTATATGGTATGTTTGTATCTCCTATCCCATCACCATTAGTATCATTTCCTGTATAATCATGCCAGAAGTTGCCGCCCACAGAAGTACCGCCTATGATATTCGTACCTGAAATTTTTGATGTGTTCCAGAAGTTGTTACCATTATCCCGAGCGTTTAGAGTATTGTTAAAGAAATTGTTGTAGATTAGATTATTGTTAGAATTTGTTAAATCTATGCCAAGTGTGTTATTATAGACTGTATTGTTAGTAAAAGTGTTGCTAGAAGAAGAAAATGTTAAAAAGAAGCTTCGATTGTTATTATAAACCTTGTTGAAGGAAAGAGTGTTGTTGCCTGAAAATACAGCTAAAACAAATCCAAATAAGCTATTATCATGAGCTGTGTTGTTGATTAGAGTATTGTTTGAAGATGTTCCTAGGATGAAACCACGTAGATTATCATGAGCTGTGTTGTTGATTAGAGTATTGTTTGAAGATGTTCCTAGGATGAAACCATCAAGGTTGTTGTTGTAGGCTATGTTATTTATAAAGGTGTTGTTGGATGACACATTTATAAAGAAACCTTGAAAGTTGTTGAATGCTGTATCATTGATTAGTTGGCTTTGATTTGTTGAATCAAAGAATATACCTTTACTGAAATTCTGGACAATGCAATCTCTTATTGTGATATTTTGCCTACCTGTAGCAAGTATCCCATTACTGGTATTATTACCAATTATGCTGTGACTGTTACAATTTAATGTTACACTGCTTGTATTAATTGTTAGCCCGTCTCCAGAACATGGACCTATGTCAGAAGATAGTGTTGTATTTGTAGTTATCGAAGAACCACATGTCAATGAAACAGGTATATTTACAGTAAAGAAAACTGTATTCGATTTACCTTCGTTTCCTGTCAGATCTGTTGCATAAACAATTACATTATGATTGCCATTTGATAAATTAGTGAGAGAAATATTTCCAGTAATTGTTATATTTGGCTGATTATCTAAACTGTATTTAATCGAAGATGTGTTTTCATCGATGGAAAAGTCAAGAGGTACTGTGCTTGTATTATAAGTAATATTCTGGGGGTTTATTATTGTAATAACTGGGGGGGTTATATCTGGACATGTTTTACCATAATTTATAGCTAAAGCTGCGGCGTCTAGTATAGTAATCCTATTATCATCGTCAAAGTCGGCATTTGGATTCCACTTTCCAGTAGAATTAGAAGAATCTGAACTATAAGAGAATCCTAGTCTAGCGGCATCGAAAATATCAATTTTACCATTTCTAACAATATCGCCAACACAAGAGGAAAAGTTAACAAAATCTGAGATTTCTGTATTATTAGACAAGTCGGTTGCGCTAACAGAAATGTTATGGGAACCTGCTTTTGTTATTTTTAATGTTGTGTTTTCAGATATTATTGTATCTGACTGATTATCTAACTTGTAGCTAACTTGCGACACTGGATTGTTTATCGTAAAATTTAAAGGAATTTTAATTTTGTAATAAGTGATGTTTTGTGGTGAGAGAATTGTAATGTTTAAAGGTGGAACAAATAAGGGTAAGAAATCTCCGCCATTAGCAATGTTTCCGTTTGAATTGTATTTTGGTCCAGTTGGTGTTGTATTACCTGTATCACCTAAACCATCACCATCAGTATCATTTCCTGTGTAATCTGACCAGAAATTGCCACCTAGAAATGGACCGCCGACGATGTTAGAACCTGAAGTTTTTATAATGTTCCAATAATTAATACCATTATCCCAAGCGTTTATTGTATTGTTAAAAAAATTGTTGAAGATTAGGTTGTTGTTAGAGTTTGTTAGATTTATCCCCGTAAGATTATTGTTTCTAATTATATTGGATTTTATTGTATTACCAAAAGTGTCTGACTGTAAAATGAAGATACCGTTATGCAAATTGTTGAAAGCTAAATTGTTTATCAAGATATTTTGAGCTGCATTAGACTCTAGCGAAAAACCGTCACCGCCGTTACCTATTGTTATGTTGAATCCATTTTGTTCAGCTATATTGTTAGTGAAAGTGTTGTTAAAAGCATCTATGATTAAGAAACCGTCTCTAGAATTGTTCCTTGCCAAATTAAACTTCAAAGTATTGTTAAAGGAGGAGTATCTTACGTTAAAGCCGTCACCATTATTATTTGCTGTGTTGTTAGTAAGGATATTAAAATTAGAGGAGGTCAGAAGGAAGAAGCCAACAAAACCATTATTATTAGCAGAATTATTTGTAATAATATTGAAAGAAGCCGTATCTAATTCAAAGCCATTACCATTACTCTCAGCTGTATCAGATATTAAGATGTTGTTGGAAGACAAGTTTAAAAAGAAACCTACAGAATTGTTCTTAGCTGTGTTGTTTGTTATAATGTTATTAAAAGACGATTGAAAAAGGAAACCGATAAGCGTGTTGTTGTTGGCAGTGTTTGAAGTGAAATTGTTCTTGGAAGATGAAAATAAGTAGAAACCATAATTAGTGTTATTGTTGGCAGCGTTGTTTACAAGAGTATTATTGGAAGAAGAAACTAGAAGGAAACCATAACGTAGGTTGTTGTTGGCTGTGTTGTTAAGAATGTTGTTAGCCAAAGATGATTGTAAATAAATGCCATTGACATTGTTGTTGGCTGTGTTGTTGATTAGGGTGTTATTTAACCCACCTAAATTGAAACCACTGCCGAGTGTTGAGGCAGAAATATTACCGTTGTTGTTGGCTGTGTTGTTGATTAGAGAGTTATTGAAATTTTCTGCTAAAAAGAAACCAGCAAAGCTGTTGTTGGCAGCTGTATTATTAACTAGGGTGTTGA
>Ga0213870_1001416_pt1 | contig 10785 bp, 13 predicted proteins | sample WICALVC2017_Meta_FD_160119 | JGI IMG/M metagenome (GOLD analysis project Ga0213870, IMG submission 160119) | Freshwater microbial communities from subterranean cave lake in Wind Cave National Park, South Dakota, United States - WICALVC2017 | ecosystem: Environmental > Aquatic > Deep subsurface >... | reverse complement strand
GTTTTTAGCGGAATTACCTACCTGTATTCATCACCACAGTCACCAATCAAGCGATAAAGGTCATTTGACTTTCGATGAATAGCTTCTATCATATCATGGTCCTCCTTATCAAGCCCGAAGTTGAATACCCGTGCGTTATCCGCTCTGTGATCTGTCACACCCAATCGTACACCAATAATCACACCAGCAACAGTTGGCTTGTCTAAGATATAGCGTACAGCTACATTTGCTATGCTCACGCCATGCTTATCGGCAATCCACTTGAGTGTTCCAAGTAGTTCTTGAAGGAGATCCCAGCCACCCCAAGCATCCACCATCTGCTTATATTTTCGCAAACTTGCTGTGTTAAGTGCGGCACGTTGCGGCTCGGGCTGCCCTAAATACTTCTCTGACAATAATCCTCCGCAAAGAGTTCCGTAGGTGAGAAGATGGATGTCATGCTCTTTACAAAATTTTATCATGCGAATTTCTGGCCGTCGATCTATAACTGAAAACTGCACCTGGTTAGATACAAACCTGATGCCCTGATCACGAATTTCTTCCAAATGCTCAGTATCGAAGTTCGTTAAACCAAGATGTCTGATCTTACCCTCGTCACGTAGTTCTGACAAATATGTTAGAGCATCAAGATAGTTTTTATCTCGATAATCCCACCAGTGGAACTGCAACATGTCGAGCTTTTCAACGTTCATCCGCCGTAGCGACAACGCGACATTCTCCTCGACCAGCTGCCGCGTCATGAGCCCCGGTGACGGCACCCACTTGGTAAAAGCCTGCATACTGGACAGCGCTTCTATACGACGTGATGCCACTAGTTGACGCCTGAATTCACCAATAAAATCCTCCGCGGGGCCGTAATGGTCCGCTAGATCCCAAGTGGTGAAACCTGCGTCCGAGTAGGTGAACATACTCCGGATGGCCGCTTTAGGATCGATTGGACCGTGGGCCCCTGAGACCTGCCACATCCCGTTCAAGATTCGGCAGATACGCAAATCAGGAGTGAACTGGTACTTGCTTGCTTCAGGTAGACTCATTCGAAACTCCTTATGCTTTTATTTTGTTAGCCAATTCTAGTCCTTCTTCATAATTCGATGCATTAGTAACTACGTAGATTTCTTGACTGGATGAACCTTCTGATAGAATTAATTTTACGTTAATGCATAGCAAATACTATCATCTATCCTCTTCCTTGTGCAGTAGCCAATGCGAAAAGCAACCGAAGTACTTATGTTTTGTGCAACCACATATCGGGCAACGATCTTTTCTCTTAACTTCCTTGCTCATTGTCTCTTGTATTACTATAAGACTTCTATATCTTTACTCCTCACTTTTGCAACCTTAGCGCGACAATATTAATATCCTTAATTCTGTACTTAATTTCAATGAGCGAGTTCCTTGGGTGGCAAGATATAGAGAATATGTTTATAGACAAGTGGAAAGCTAAGCAATCGTTCACAGAATCAGAAATAAAGGAACTTTTGGATCTAGCAATTACCATTTACGAAATGGCAAGCGAAGATAAGAACATTGAAAAAATGAAGGAATATTCTAAATACATAAGGAACTTTCAAAGCATGCTCGGCATGGACTTATCGAGTTTCCCAGAATTAGGAATAAAATGAAATCTTTTAATCTAGTTAAGACCCACAGTTAAATACAATTCAAAGCTAATGTAGGATGTACTATGCGTGCACTGATAATTGGCAGGTTCCAACCATTTCATAAAGGACATTTGGAACTTGTAAAGAGCATACTAAAAGAATGTGACGAAATTGTTATCGCTATAGCAAGTGCGCAGTTCAATTATATTGAAAAAGATCCTTTCACTGCTGGCGAAAGGATCTGGATGATCCATGAAGCTTTGAGGGAAGGCAAGGTTGACCTCTCAAGATGCTACATTGCTGCAATAGTTAATGATGAAAACAATGCTAGGTGGATCGGACATTTGAAATCATTCTTGCCGCCCTTTGATGTTGTTTATACCGGCAACGCATACGTTACAATGCTTATGAAAAGCTCTGGAGTCAAAGTTAGCGAAGTAAAATTCTATGATAGAGAAAAATACAATGGAACAAAGATAAGGCATCTTTTGTTGAAGGGGAGCAGTTGGCAAGAGCTTGTGCCAAAGTCAGTTGCGCAAATAATAAAGAAGATAGATGGGATCAAAAGGATTAAAGTAATTTCCAAATCGGATACCAAACCTCAAGAGTGGTAGGTATGAGAGGATTAAGAGCGTGTCCAATATGCCCAAAATGTGGTTCCAAGAAATTTAGACGCGTAAAGGATGAAGGAAAAAACGTGGTTGTTGAATGCTTAAAGTGCACAAAGAGAATGAAGATCTAAAGTATCCTAACGTCAATTGCGTTTGATATGATTGCATCTTGCCAATTTGCCAGTGGGAACCGTGCTTGAATTGTATAAACACCTGCGGGCACCTTGATCTGCTTGCCATTAGTCATAACTGTTTGATCCCAGATTGCATTTTGCTCTACAATTTCCTTGGCATCGATGGTTCTTTCTTCAAGCACTTGTATGCAAGGTACTGCGCTTACAGTTGTGTATGTTATGTCTTGCTCTCCTATGTTGGCATCAACAATTATTCTTATTGCAAGTTCGCAAGGAGTTGGCGAGGTATAATGCACTGGCTCTGAACTCTTGTTTGCAAGTATTGCTTTTACTTTAACAAGCTCTCCAGTTTTGTACTCTGGCTTATCCGTCACCAAGGTGAGTGTAAGACCATTGCTCATCACTGTACTTTCATTAGACTGTGTTAATTTAGTTTCCACAAGATTCTCTACTGCTTGTTGAATATTATGCAGTTCATCTGGAATCTTCTGTTCCGTTGCCCAGTCGTCTACCCAATTTACTGCATTGGTAGAGTTTCCCAATGCAACTTCAAGTTCATAGGAAAAAAAGTCAGCTGTACCTCGTTTTGGTTCATATGCTGTTTGTTCAAGTTCAAAGAAGCCATTTTCTATTATTATACCTTTTAAATCTGACAGGTCTTGCTGCGATAGCGTGTAAACTTGTTTTTGTTCTCCCTTGTTTAATGCTAGGTTACCATCAGAATCTATTGCAATACTTTCTTGAATTCCTGCTATGCCTCCGCTCTTTGTATACTCAAGTAAGAGTGGGCTCTTGTAGTACTGTAACTTACTCTCCAGCACTTTCTTATTGCTTTGAATATCTGCCAACTCATCTCTAATAGAACCTACAAGGGCAAGCGCATCAGATAATTGTGTTCGCAGATCAATGTTTTGCGATGTAAAAACGAAATATCCAGCGGCCAAGCCAATTATCAAAGTTCCAACAGAAAACGCAAACACGGCTTTTCCACTTACCATGATGTAAAACCTTGCTCAATTACTATTAAACATTAAAGCATGGTTTTAATATTGTCTAGATTATGTGTTGGGCATGGCAAAACAATGGATGGACGATCAGGTGAAACTTGATCCTATAAAGAACGAAACAGTAGCTGTGATCGGTTATGGAATTCAGGGGCACGCACAGGCAAACAACCTGAAGGATTCTGGCATTAAAGTAATTGTTGGTTTAAGAAAGGGAGGAAAGAGCTGGGAACAAGCAGAGAAAGACGGTCATAATGTTCAAGAAGTGGGCGATTCAGCAAAGAACGCTGACATTATACATATACTGATTCCAGACATGGAGCAGGCAAGGTTGTACAAGCATGAGATTGCTCCACATCTGAGCAAGGGCAAAGCACTGGGATTTTCACATGGTGCTGCAATTCACTGGCATTGGATTGAGCCACCAAAAGATGTTGATGTAGTAATGATTGCTCCAAAAGCTCCTGGTCAGAGATTAAGGGAACTATACTTGGAAAACTTTGGCACGCCGGCACTTGTTGCCGTTTACCAAGATTATACAAAGCGAGCATGGGATAGATGTCTTGCAATGGCTAAAGGAATTGGTTGCACAAGGGCAGGTGTTTTGGAAACTACTTTCAAAGAGGAGGTTGAGACTGACTGGTTTGGAGAACAAGTTGACCTTTGTGGTGGGTCACACTCATTGATACTTGCTGCATTTGAGACCTTGGTAGAAAGTGGATATCAGCCAGAAGTTGCATACTTTGAGTGCCTGCATGAACTGAAGTTGATTGTAGATTTGATTCAAAGATACGGCATCACTGGAATGTACAACAGATGTAGTGAAACTGCAAGGTATGGTGGATTGACTAGGGGGCCAAGAGTTATCGATGAAGATGTAAAGAGAAAGATGAAGCAGGTATTGTCAGATGTACAGTCAGGAAAGTTTGCCAAAGAGTGGGTCGGCATCTATGAAAAAGAGGGCAAGATAGCATTTGAGCGTTACATTAAGCAACTAGAGCAGCACAAAATTGAACAAGTCGGTAAGAAGATGAGGAAGATGATGTGGCCTAAAGAACAAGAGTTTTGATCATAATTCTTTCGGTCAAAAAAGAAGCTACTTGCCTCTTACCTTTCCAACATGTTCAGTAATATGCTGAGTTATTGTTTCCAACGGTGTACCAGGTCCAAAGTTTCCAGTTATTCCTTCTTTCTCCAGTATAGGTTTATCCTGTTCCGGAATTATTCCACCACCAACTAAAACAATATCCTTGGCACCTTTTTCTTTCAGCATCCTAGCAACCTTAGGAAACAAAGTTGTATGTGCGCCATTTAGCAGACTCATTGCAACAGCATCAACATCCTCATCAATTGCCATCTTGGCAACTTGCTCTGGAGTGCAGAATAATCCAGAATAGATGACTTCCATGCCAGCATCTCTAAACGCTCTGCACAAAACAAGTGCACCTCGATCATGACCATCTAAACCTAACTTTGCTACCAAGATTCGCAAAGGTTTTTGTTGTTGCTGTTGCATGGTATTCTAACTTAATCAAGGGTCTTAAAATCTTTAGCGAATGCGACAATTGGTTTCGGTAGCTTTCTCAAAGCCTAAACTTTTTCTTTTTAAGCATATCTTTTTAATACCAAAACACAAAGCAATTCTGTGGAGAAGGAATTAATTGATTCCTTGTTTAAAGGGGAGCGATCAGCTGTAGCTAAAGCTATATCAATTATTGAAGATGACGGCAGTGATGCCAAGTCACTTGTAAAGAATATCTACAAAAGAACAGGTGATGCTCATACAATAGGCATTACTGGCTCTGCTGGTTCTGGGAAGAGCACTCTTATCGACAAACTTATTCCAGAATATAGATCGCAGGGACACAAGGTTGGGGTTCTTGCTGTGGATCCAACCAGCTCCATAACTGGAGGAGCAATACTTGGCGACAGGGTAAGAATGCAGAAACATGCACTCGATGATGGAACCTTCATCAGGAGCATGGCATCAAGGGGTGCAATTGGTGGTGTTTCCAAGGCAGTTAGAAACGCGGTAAGGGTTCTTGATGCAGCTGGCTTCAATAAAATAATAATAGAAAGCGTTGGCGCCGGACAGCTTGACATAGAAATATCTAAGATAGTTGATGTTACCGTTGTTGTTTTTAATCCGCAAACTGGTGATAGTATACAAGCAATAAAGGCTGGCTTAACAGAGGTTGGAGACGTTTATGTCGTTAACAAGGCAGATCTAGCTGGAGCAAGTAAACTCTTTAATGAAGTTAGAGATCTGATAGGAAGCACGAGCAAACAACCTCTGGTCTTCAAAACTGTGGCACAATCTGGAAAGGGCGTAAAGGAGCTCGTGAAGGCTATAGAAGAATTGCTCGAGGAAAGAAGTAGCAATTATAAGGAATTTGAAAGAAAAAGGGTGGAGGCCGAGCTGAAGGATATGGTTTTAAACATGGTTGGGCAGAAAGTTTCTACAATGTTGGGCAAGAGCAAGAAGTATCAGGACTGTGTTGAGCTTTTGCTGAAAAAGAAGATGGACCCTTATGAAGCAGCGGAGGAACTTGCAGCAAATATGCTGGTGTGATCGTATGGCAGACTCTTACAAAACCGATTCTGATATACCTTTAAAGCGCATCTACAAGAACAAGGATACTAAGAAGTACAACACTAGAGATGCCGATTCTGGAAAGTATCCGTACATCAGAGGTGTTTATCCCAACATGTATAGAGAGAAGGTATGGACAATGCGACAGTATACTGGTTTTGGAAGTGCAGAAGAAACTAATCAAAGGTTCAAGTTTCTGCTAGATCATGGTCAAACTGGTCTAAGTCTTGCATTCGATCTTCCAACACAGATTGGTTACGACTCGGATGATCCTCATGCAGAGGGCGAGGTTGGAAGAACTGGTGTTGCCATAAGTTCTTTGAAGGATATGATGGTTTGCTTCGATGGCATTCCATTAGATAAGGTAAGCACGTCTATGACGATAAACTCTACTGCAACGACACTTCTTGCATTTTACATTGGTGTTGCAGAGTCACAAGGAGTGTCGCAAAATAAATTGCGTGGAACACTGCAGAATGACATACTTAAGGAATACATTGCTAGAAATACATACATCTATCCTCCAAGACCTTCGATCAGGCTATTCGTTGATTCTGTTGAGTACTGCTCAAAACAAGTTCCACAATGGTACCCGATCAGCATATCAGGATATCACATGAGGGAAGCTGGCGCAAACGCAATACAGGAATTAGCATTTACATTTTCAAACGCAATTACCTACGTTAACGCATGCATTGAACGAGGCTTAAAGGTTGACATCTTTGCTCCACGGTTATCATTCTTCTTCTGTTGCACGAACGACTTCCTTGAAGAAGTTGCAAAGTTCAGGGCAGCAAAGAAGATCTGGGCAAAGATAATGAAAGAGAAGTACCATGCCAAAAATACAAAGTCTTGGCATTTAAGGTTCCATGTGCAAACAAGTGGCGAATCATTGACTGCACAGCAACCTGACAATAACATAATTAGGGTTACACTGCAGGCACTTGCAGCTGTTCTTGGCGGCTGTCAATCGCTGCACACAAACTCTAAGGACGAAGCTCTGGCATTGCCCACTGAAGAAGCAGTTAAGATCGCGCTAAGAACTCAGCAGATCCTTGCATATGAAAGTGGCGTGACGAAAACTGTTGATCCGCTTGGTGGTTCTTACTTTATAGAATATCTTACAGGAAGAATTGAAGAAGAAGTTAAAAAGTATCTTAAACGCATAGAGCGCATGGGCGGTTCACTCGTTGCAATAGAGAAGGGTTTCTTCCAAGATGAGATAAGGAGAAACGCATACAAGATCAAGAAGGAAGTTGATGAAGGCGAACGCATCATAGTTGGTGTTAACCAATTTGTCGATGAGTCTATTGCAGAGCCAAAGATACACAGGATAGATCCAGAGATCGAAAGGAAGCAAGTAGAAAGATTGAAAGAATTGAAGACGACAAGGGATAAAGGAAAGGTGGAGCAGGTTTTGTCGAAATTAGAGAAGGCAGCTTCTGGTGACGAAAATCTTATGCCTTTTATACTAGACGCAGTAAAGGGTTACGCAACTCTGGGAGAGATAAGCAATGTGTTTAGAGACGTGTTTGGCATATACCAGCCAAAGGTTACATTCTAGGTGGTAGCATGAGAGTAGATCATATTGCGATTGCTGTTAACAACTTGGAAGAGGCTGTAAAGACATTTGAAAAAGTGCTCAATGTTGACAAGAAGCAGATAATGACAGTTGAAAATGAAAAGGTAAAGCTAGCTATGTTGCAGTTAGAAGATACTAGGTTAGAGTTGATGGAGCCAACGAGCGATGACAGTCCGATAAAGAAGTTTCTTGTCGAGAAAGGCGAAGGCATACATCACATTTCGATCTGTGCAGATGATATCGATAAGGATGTTGATAAAGCGATGCAAAACGGTCTGAAGATTCTGGGCGGAATACGAGCAGGAAGTTATGGAAGAAAGATAACATTTATTCATCCCAAGTCGCTTCACGGCGTCCTGATGGAACTCTGCGAACCTCACGAAGAGTAAGGTTAGTACGTTGCGTGTACTTACATTTTCAGACGTTCATGGCGACCAATCTCTTATTGGCAAAATAAAGCAGGCATCCAAGGACTGTGATCTAATTTTATGCTGTGGTGATATAACATCTTTTCATGGTAAGACTATGGATGTGGCAAGGAAGATTGGCAGCTTTGACGTAAAGGTTTTAGCGATACCGGGAAATTTCGAATTGCCGAATGAAATGGAGAACGTTTGCAAGGAATTGGGATGGATCAACCTGCATGGTAGGAGTGCTGAGATCAGCAGTGTAATGTTTTCTGGCTGTGGAGGAGGAAATGTTGGACCATTTAATACGCCATATGAGTTAAGCGAGCAGCAGTTCAAAGAGATTCTTGACAGACTTGATACCTCAAAATCATTTGTTTTTGTTAGCCATTGTCCACCTAAAGGCTTCCTTGACGAACCAAGGCAGGGTCTGCATGTTGGTTCTGATGTAATTAGAGAATTTGTTGAGCAGAAACAACCAACGCTTCAGTTCTGCGGACATATACATGAAAGTGGTGGCAAAGAAGCTCGCATAGGAAATACAAGAGTGATAAATGTTGCGAAGCAGATAAAATTGCTTGATATAAAATAACTATTCAACCAACTTTAACGTATCAGATACAGTAATTATTCCAACAACGCTTCCTTTTTGACCTACCAACGCGCATTTTGAAAATCGCACTAATGGAATAATTGCCTTTGCCGGCGTCGCAACGTCGATTACTGGCGGGGGCGGCTCCATTGCATCTTCAACCTTCATATTCTTGAGATCTTTTTCATCCTTTTCAACCATATGCTTAACCAATCCATCCTCACTTATCAGGCCAATTGGCTTTGTCGTGTCGAAGACAGGAACCTGACTGAAGGAGTTTTTGCGCATCAACTCAATTGCCTTTTGCAGTGAATCAGTTTTTACAACATAAACCAGATTCCTGCTGCAGATATCGCCCGCATGCATGGATGATTGTCCTTCCAGTGAACCCAAGACTTCAAAGATCTTTCTCGCAGTTTCGTAGCTAGGCTTGCATCTTCCTGATTCTATCTGGTTGATCATCGATGTGCTTACACCAGATAGTGACGCGAGCTTTCTCTGCGTTATACCAAGTTTGATCCTTGCTTGCTTGATGTATTCTAATCGCGGTAACAATTTTCGACACTACACCATTAAACAATACATCATATAACCTTAATATTATACATTTTTGGTAGTTGCTTATATCATGGGTAAATACAACTCCGTGAAGCTTTACAGGTTAAAACGCATCCTAGAAGAATTATCAAACAAGTCAGGGAGAGGCACCGAACTAGTCTCTCTTTACATTCCTCCAAGGAAAGCTATACACGAGGTTATTTCAACACTTAAGGAAGAGTTTGGCACTGCATCGAACATCAAGTCTGATACAACCAGAAACCATGTACTTGATGCTCTTACAAAAACTATGCAAAGATTGAAGCTTTACAGCGAAACTCCTGACAATGGCTTGGTAATATTTTGCGGTGCTCTACCAACAAATGGTGTTGGTAGTGAAGTAATAACCATGCATGAAGTTGTGCCTCCAAAACCACTGCAAACTTTCCTGTACAGATGTGACGATCATTTCCACACGGATATACTGAAGGGCATGCTAAAGGAAGAAAAGGTGATTGGAATACTTGCAGTTGACAGCACAGAAGCTGGTCTTGGTGTTTTACTTGGTGATAGAGTTGAAATCGTTGAAAACATAACTTCTGGTGTTGCGGGCAAGCATCGAGCTGGAGGACAGTCTGCAAGAAGGTTTGAGCGTTTGCGAGAGATGGAATTGAATGATTACTTCAATCGAGTTGCAGCGCACTCAAAATCGGCATTCATTGATTCTTACAATGTTGAGGGCATAATAGTTGCAGGCCCTGGACCCACCAAGGATGATTTCCTAAAGAATGGATACCTTGACTACAGGTTGCAGAACAATGTTATGGCGGTACTTGACACCTCATATGCTGGCAGGGAAGGAGTAAGAGAAGCAATCGATAAAGCACAAGACGTTCTGCAGGAATACAGGCTTGTTGAGGAAAGAAAACTTGTACAACAATTGTTAGAAGCGGTTCATGCAGAGAAGGGTTTGGCTACCTATGGATTGAACGATGTTATGAGCGCATTGAAGAATGGTGTAGCAGAACTGGTTCTTGTTACTGATAATATGCACAAGGTTAGGTTGGAGTCCATATGTAAAAGGTGTAACGCTAGAAGTGAAACGATCGTAGAGAGGGATAAACTGATACAAGTTAAGCAAGGGATGATCAGCACACCGTGTTCTAGCTGTTCCGCATTAGATATTGATACCAACGTGCAGGATATCGTTGATCACCTAGAAGAACTTGCATTAAAGATAGGTGCAAAGATCGAGGTTATTTCATCGAGAACGGAAGATGGCAAGATGCTTGAAAGTTTGGGCAAGATAGCTGCATTGCTGCGTTATCGAATGCAATAAGGTGTTAGTATGCAAAACATTGACCATGAAGAGTTTGTGCAAACCGTTATGGAGAGCGATGACAAGTATCTTGTATTGTTCTATGCTGACTGGTGCCCCTTTTGTGCCAAATTCAAGCCAATCTTCGAATCTTACGATGGCAAGTTGTCATACAAAATTGCAGGTGCAAAGGTGAATGAGGACGAAAACCCATTATGGGACATGTTCAAGATAGAGTCGATACCAACCATGATTGCGTTTAACAATGGAGAGATAGTTACTAGAAGAAATGCTAAGCGAGGAGTTGGATTATTAAAAGACGACATGGAGTCAATAGTGAAGGAACTTGTCTAACTATTTTATATGTATGTGCTAAAATTGTACTTCATATCAATCAATTTTTATT
>Ga0213870_1001415_pt1 | contig 10785 bp, 9 predicted proteins | sample WICALVC2017_Meta_FD_160119 | JGI IMG/M metagenome (GOLD analysis project Ga0213870, IMG submission 160119) | Freshwater microbial communities from subterranean cave lake in Wind Cave National Park, South Dakota, United States - WICALVC2017 | ecosystem: Environmental > Aquatic > Deep subsurface >... | reverse complement strand
CTATGAAGGTTCATAGTGCCTCTATACAATTTCTGCGTTATAACATTGCTCACAATATACTATCTCTGGTCTCTCGGGGGCATAGGAGGTTTCGAACTCGTTCGGACAACGCCCGGCGCCGTGGAAATGTGGTGCGGTGTTCTTATATTCGGTATGTGGTCCGGAACTCTGAGCGTGTTCGCCTTCGCACGCGCATTTTCTTATGAAAAAACGAGGAATATTAATCAGTGAAAAGCGTTCCAGATAGCGGCAATTCGGACAGATATCTGGCGCGGGGATCTCCATGCGTCGATAAAAATCCAATTCCATCTTGATAATACGAAATGCTTTTTTGCACGATGCGCATTGTAAAATTTCGTTCAGGATTGAATCGCCTACTTGATCAATTGTGTCGGGTATCTGCTCGCTCGTCATGGTAATCTGATACTCCCGGGGCTCCGCATCTTTCCAGTGATACCCGCTTGCGGTTGCTTCCTCCTTCGAGAGCGGAAAATAATCGCAGAGCATCGTCTCATTGTAAGCGAAAGGAGAAAATTCTGGAGGGAAAAACTCTCCATAACGATACGTTGCACCGCTGGGAGTTTTATACGTCATCTCGTTCATTTGGGCAATAATTTTATCCCGCAACGCACTATATTCGTCTTTCGTATATTGCTTGTTAAAAATGCAGTATTGTTTTTTCTTAAGTCCAATGCATCCGAAGCAATTCGAAGAAGACCGGCAGGAAACACAGTATTCAAGGTCGCGATTCGCAGGCCAGCAATCAAAACAGAACCGAAGACCATAGTTTTCTTCTCCACAAGTGAGACATTCATACATGCGTGCCGACTTATTTCCCCACACGGTATAGTCATACGAGTCCGTCGTTCCAAGATAGGTCATTTGCACATATTTCAGATTTTCTCCATCCTGCACCATGTAGCAGTGCCGGGTATTTTTTGTGTTGCGCAGAGACTCCCCAGTCGAATTAAAGTTCTTGATTCCACGCATAAACTTTACCGGAAACTGCTTCCAGAATGCATGGGTCCTTTCTTTCATTTTCATGACTGCCCGGCGCGAACGGAGGTCCATGGCGTCGACTTTTTGCTTGTAATCCTCCTTGGAGTATGGAACGTTAAAAATATGGTATGACTTGTTGCGCAAATTTACACAACCCACGCAGTTGTTGCACCCAATCAGGTTTTTAGAAAACCATACATCAGTGCATGAATCACAATCGATGGAGTAAAAAGTTCTAAAACATTCTGTAATGAGCGTGCTGTCGTAGGAAAGCTCTGCGTGGTGTACCTCGAGAAGATCGAGCACATTCTTGCAGTTTGGCGCTTGGACGCTATAGGCAGAATCTTCTGTATAATCGAGGTTAAAGCAAAGATAGCAGTTCTTGATATGCCCCGCCTGATCCGAATAATCCGAATTCAGAATATTAATAACGCTCCGCGAGGGCCAAGGCACTGCATTCATCAATTCTTTCCATTGTTCGAAGAAAGGACGTGAAAAATCATAATCGCGCCCGTACTCAATCGGGTCCCATGCATCGGAGCGCCAATAGTCTACGTCATAGATCTTGAGCGGTGCGTGCGGAGGAATACCGGTAAAAATTTCTTTTCCACTTGCCGCATCTGGACCGCGAAACAAAAACCGCTCGTTCCTCCAAGAAAGGCGACGAATAAACCGGCACTCCGGACACCACGTCGGCGCCGGGACTTGAATTTTTTGATAAAAATTAAAATCATCAGGTTCAATGATGAACTGATTTTTGCAGTTTTGACAGGTTTTGGTTTGTGCGTCCATAGTGCTAAACAAATTCCTGAAAATAGCATTCTTTGCAATACACCCGAGACGCATCCTCCTTTCTATAGTTGGTCCTGAAAAGCTTGCCGCATTTGTCGCATGTTCGCTCTACAAGCGTCATCTGCCATACCCACCGTTTTACCTTTGCCTCTATCCTACAGAATGGACACTGCCGTGGAAGTGGAAAATTAAGCTGTCTTAGAAATTGAAGTTCCTGATGAGTGATGCGGTACCCGCGCGAACACGTTTCGCACTTGATAACTTCTTCCAAGATACTGTCTTTAACATCGCGAATGTGGTCGGGTAAATCCTGCGCTTGTTTGGTGGTTGCATACTCGCTTGGCAAACTTTCAAACCATTTGAGGCCTTGTTCTTGAACTTCTTCTTTTGACAGCGGGAAAAACATGTTCGCGAACGTATCATTGTAGTCATGCGGCGAGACTTCCATCGGAAAAAATTCTCCGTAGCGGTATATTCTGCCGGCTTTATCCTTGTGCGGCGCCTCATCCATTTGGGCGATAATTTTCTCCCGCATTTTCTCAAATGTTTCCCTGTCGTATCTTTTATTAAAAATATAGTAATCTTTTTTCCTCAAGCCGATGCAACCGAGGAGGTACGAACACCCCATACAGCTTTTTGAGTATTCAACATGATGGCTGTAGTGGAGGTCTTGGCTAAACCTGACGTCAGATACGTCATTGCCCACTGTAATGCCTTCGTATATGCGCTCTGCGCCTTCGCCCCAATCGGTATAGTCATAACTGTCTTTTACCGAGGGGGCTTTGATTAGCATCATGTATTTACAATTCTCACAATAGCCAGAGTCGTAACACTCTTTGCAGTTCTTCGAGTAAAACACATAATTACCGGTGCAATTTTCCGCGTACATATAATCATAAGCAGGATGAGGAATTGATTTTCTCCAAACTTCTTCTGCTCGTGACTTCATTTCTTGATATGTTTTGTATGATCCTAGATCAATTTCCTTGAGCCGCTGTTCATATTCTTCTTTGGTGAGCTGTTCGTTGAAAAACACATGCTGCTTGTTGCGGAGATTTGCTGATCCAAAACAATTCTGGGCGTTCTTAGAATCTTTTACGAAATAGCAGTCTAGTGAGTTATGTACATTCCCGCGCGATCCATGGACGCGATAATTCTTGAACCCGTTCATTGAATCGTAACACTGCTCGCACTCCCACAAGATACTACAATCGAGCAACGACTTATCTCTCGTAAGATAAAAGCCATACTGCACGTCTTCGCAGTAATCCGAGTAAAAAATTAAATAACAGTTCTTTGATTTATCGCAGTGATTTGTAAATGGCGATAATTCAGTAACGATTTTACTGATCGCAAGTCCCATAAGGGGAACAGTATGCATATGTTCGTTGAATTGCTCGAAAAAAGACTTTGAAAAATCGTATTCGCGCGCGTACGCGGTTGGGTCCCATTTATCTGACCACCAACATTCAGTGCAATATACCGTATAGGGCGCGTCAGGCCGGTACATGGAAATTTTCTCCTTTTTGCAGAGATCGCACTTACGCTTATAGAGGCGGAATGCCTTAAACCACGCAAGCCGTCTCTGTAATCGGCACCGCGGACAAAACGTCGGCGCCGGGACTTGAATTTTTTGATAAAAATTAAAATCATCAGGTTCAATGGTGAACTGATTTTTGCAGTTTTGGCAGATTTTAGTTTCGCTAGTCATTATTTTTCATTATTTTGTCGAATATTATGAGCGCTATGAAGGTTCATAGTACTATGACGCATCATAGTACATCCAAGCTAAACTACTTCGGCGTTATAACATTGTTCGCAATACACGATTTCTTTTCGTTCTGGGGCATAGGAGGTCTCAAATTCGTTGGGGCAGGGGTCGGCGCCGTGAAAATGGGAAATGGTGTTTGTATAAACTTCATTGTCTGATTTTGCGCCAGCGCAGGTGCATTTTCGGTGCCAGAGCTTTGCCGGAGTTCGCTTACGCAATCGCGCATAGTGACGGCAGTTCGAACATAGGCTCGGTAAAGGAATGTTCATACGGCGGTATAGCTGCAGTTCTGCCTCAACCACTCGAAAAGCAGTCGTACATCTCTCATTACATTTTCCTCCATGGGCGCAGGCGATAATTTCGTTCAAAATGGAATCATCAACTTCGCTGATATTCTCCGACAACTGCTCGGGAGTTTTTGTAATTTTGTAATCTCTTTTCTCTGCTCCTTTCCATTGATAACCTCTAGTAATCGCTTCCTCCTCACTTAACGAAAACCATTCAATAGCAGCACTTTCATTATAAGCAAATGGGCTTAGCGTGCGGGGAAAAAACTCGCCCCATTCTCCTGTCTTCTTTATATGCTCAATAATCTTTTGCCGCAACGAATTGTACTCTTCTTTGGAATACCTTTTATTCAAAATCGCATAAGAGACATGCTTAAGCGCCGTGCATCCGAAGATGCCGACGCAGGAATGACAATTATTCGAATATTCGGCTTCGGTGCATTTCCAGCAAAATATTGAAAACTTGTTGCCGCGCGAATTGTCGGGAGTTACGCTCTCGTAAGAGAGCTCCGGATTACCGGTATTATTGCAATCATAACAATCTTTGGCGCCGTCAATATTTACAAGAAACCGGCAGTTCTCCACCCGCTGTGCGTAGAAACAATTTCTTGACATCCTGCTCTCGAAGAGATGGTTGCCGGTGCAATTAACTGATTTCAAATGGTATACGTGTTTTCTTGGGAAACGAAGATAGAAATCCTCAAACTCCTTCCTCATTTTTTCTAGAGCAGTCCGGTTTCCTAACTGCAATTCTTTTATTTTTTTAAAGTATTCGTCCTTTGAATACTGCTGATTCAAGATGCAATACTGCTTATTTCTTAACCCAACACACATAAGACAATTCGAACATCCTTTAAGATCGTATCCGAAAACACAGTCATTACAACCGAAACATAAAGTACAGTATTTGGAGTTATAGCAGGAATCGCAGTTAATACCTTCATATACCAGCTCGGAATTATTTACCACGTAACAATCCAAAACATCTTTGTCATAGCACAAATAGTAAGAATACAAACAATTCTCATCGTACCAACCACAGGCACACAGATAAATGTTCTTGCTAAAGGCCCAATCATATGACCATTCGCTATTTACGCTGCCCACCCCATCGTCATTCATAATCGCGAGTACCGGCACTTTTAGCGAGAGCTCTCGAAACTGTTCAAAAAATGGGCGTGAAAAATCGAAATCCCGTCCGTACTCAAATGGGTTCCAATTATCGGACCACCAGCATTTTACACAATAAACAGGGAAGGGAGCGTCGGCTGGATAAGAAGCAATTATATTTTTGCTGCAGAGGTTGCATTTTCTGCGGTAAAAATTTCTTTCGTTTCGAAACAATAATCGCCTTTGAAATCTGCACTCCGGGCAAAACGTCGGCGGCGGGACTTTAATTTTTTCGTAAAAATTAAAATCCTCGGGTTCAATGGTGAACTGATTTTTGCAGTTTTGGCAGATTTTGGTTTCTTGATTCATTAACTTTTCTCATCTTATCACCGTTATGACTTCTCCTGCTTCAGCGGCTGGAGCGCCCAGGGTGATGCGGCCGGTAGTGCTGTTGCGCGCAATATTATAGCCGGTATTATAGTCGCTGGTATTTATATATGATGAGGTCGTCGAAGCAGGATCAAAAGGCAGGGTTTGAAGATAGATTGGCACCAGACACGGCGCAATATTGTACTCCCCGGCTCCCGGATTATTATCAGCCATGGTGGTTGTGGCGGTGGGAATCGGGCCGGTCGCGCAATTAAAAATGCCGTTATGGTCGGCACTATTTTGGCCGATGGCGTTAATCAAGGTGTTTAGATGCGCGCGCCTCTCGTTATTGCGCGCCCGCGCTAATTGATCTGCGGGATTCAGAATAAAGATGACGCCCACAGCCAAAATCGCAACAATCGCGATAACAATCACTATTTCCAATAAAGTGAAGCCTCTCCGGCCTAAAGGCCGGAGTTTCTTGTTTGCGGAACCCCGCACCAAGCCCCGAACATACATGAATTTGTTGAACTTCATGGTATTCTAATTTTGATTTTGCTCCATCCCTGGCGCTAAAGCGTGGGGCTTTGGTGCGTGGGTGAAGCCTTGTTTCATTAATTGCTATTATAAAATTTCCTATTAATTAATCAATTCCTCCAGCTTTATTTCCTCTAAATTAGCCGTATCGACAGTAAGTTTCAAAACAGTTTTACCATTGCCGGCGCTTGCGGAAACCAAGATAATCTTTACTCCGGCAGCGGTTTGAATCTGACCTATGGCACAGCTTGAACTGCCGATCGCAACAGTCTCATTGCCAATATAACTGCTGTTTTGTACCAGCTTCAGCCGCGCTACCTCTAGGCAGCTCTCGGCCAAAAACCGGCTCGCCTTTTTGTCATTAAAAATCAGAGTATTATAGCGCCCCAATAAAGAAGTGCCGGCTAGAAGAAAAGTAACAGTGGCGACAATAGCCGCAAGAATTATGGCGGTAACAAGCGCGATATAGCCTTGTTGATTTTTAGAGCGCATAGGTTGTCTCTAAGGTGCTTGAAGCAATAACAGAAACCGTTTCTGCGCCGACCTCTTTTTCCACCTTAAGTTTAATTTTAATCAGTATTTGACCGGTGTCCGGATCATAGATATTTTCTGCTCCAAATAAGGTGACTCTGGTTTTGGCGCTGTTTACGCGCACGCCGGTCGCGCCGCCGATCGAGAGGCTTAGCCCACCGCCCGCTGCCACCTCAAAACGGCGGGATTCCCCGGTGCTCGCGCCGACATCAAGAAGGGCGGCTACGGTGTTGGTGGCCGGCAAAGTAATATACGCAGCATCGCTCATTGCCCAATTGACTTTGCCCAAAATAAATTCAGCTTCTTCAATGACCTCAATATTGTCTCTGGTTTGCGCATTGCTTGATAAAAGTTCGCTCACGAGTAAAAAAGTAAAAAGCATAAAAATCGCCAAAATACCGGAATATAATAAGGTTTCAATCAGAGTCAAGCCGCTTTTTGAACTGACAGCAGACACTCTAGTCATCACATTGAAGTTATAATCCTTAAAGCGTCGTTGCTTCTCACTGATACATAGACAATGTTGTTTTCGTAGTCAATGCCGGTAGCCACTTGAGGAAAATTAAAAAATGCATGCAGTGTCGGGCTGGCTGGATTAGCGATATTAATTACCTGAAACTCTTTATTGCTATTCGCAGTCGCCAAGAAAACCAGATAATCCCTAGCAAACACGTCTTGAACAATATCGCCGGCATTAATCGAGCCGATGGTGGCGATACTTCCCGGATTAGAGGCGTTCACAATGTAAAGATCTTGCGCCGGTCCGATAAAGGTTTGGCTGGGGACTTTCATATGAACGCTTTTGGTATCCGATGCATAGGCTTGGCCCAAAAGAGTAATTGAGGCGGGATTCGAAACATCGAGAATCATAAGACCAGCCATATTCAAATCAGTTGCTAGATAAGCACGGTCGTCATCAATATAAATCTCATTCACATTATCATTGATTGCATAAGATCCCAATGATATTGGGCTCGCAGGATTAGCAACGTCTATAATATGAAATTCCGGGCCAGTGGCAACTTTGGTGCCAATATAGACTTTTGAATCTCTGTAGAAAACGGTTTGGCCCTCGGCGCCGCTCCCGGTTATACCGGGCAAGGCATAGCTCGTAACCAGAGAAGGATTATTAATATTGCTGATATTTATAATCTGGAGTTGTTGAGTACTGCTCTTCTGGGCAACGTAAGCATAATCCCCTCCAATGGCAATGGCGTTTAATCCCGGGCCGGTGTTCAGACTGCTCACAATAAAGGGGCTCGCGCCGTTAGTGGCATTGATGATGAAGAAATCCGGCTTGGCGACTGCTGAAGCTTCAGCAGTCATATAAACTATTTTGTTTCTAACTTTAAGATCAGTACCCTCCTCGCCTGGCCCTAAATCAACAGTGCCCAGGGTCTGAGGATTTTGCCAATCGCCAAAAAGTCCCTGCCAATTGGTTAACCGCAGTGTTAGTTCCACTTTTAAAGGCCGCTGGGGATCAGTTTGCCAGCTGACTTTAGAAACAATATCTTTGACGTTGGTTTCTCCCGAAGTGATACTTATTTGCCTGGTAAAAATCTCCGTTACATCTTGGGTCCCGGAGAATTGCCACTCGCTGCTTCCAAATGTGAGTCCGTGCTGACCTAGGCTAAGCTCATCCCAGCTGCGTTCCGCTACTGATTTCACCGCTGCCAAGCCTTCAGCAGCCAAGGCCGAAGCCCGCGCTGCCAGTCTTTTGTCGGTAAAAAGCGACTGGTTGCCAAAAACAACTATAATGGCCGATCCCAAAGTAATGCTCACAATGGCGATAGCAATAAGCAGTTCAAGCAGGCTCTGGCCTTGTGAATTTTTACCAGGAAATGCCGCCTGTCGCATTGATTAAAACACTCGTGCTCTGGGGGCCGACGTTTAACATGAGCGTGCCTCCGGTAGTGGTAGCGCTTAAAGGCGAGAAGACTATTTCCGCGGGACCGCTAACCGTCGCCGCGCCTGACTTTGGAAAAATTTCATCAAACGCTGGCTCGCGATTCATAAAATTTTCACCCGTAAAAAGCGTGTAGGCGTCACTCCCCAGGTGGAGTCCATGCGGTAATGAATTTCGGTTGGCGAGCGAGAGCGTTCTCACCCGGCGCAAGAGTCCCACCATATTGTCCCGCTCGGAAATCAACTGATAACTCTGGTAGTGGTTTATGGTTACCGGCATGCCTAAAGCAAAAATAATTATCAAGATCGAAAAAATAATCAGCAATTCTATGAGAGTAAAACCGCGTTTCATAGAAAACTATCTTATGCCTTGGGTTATTTTATAGAGCGGAGTTATAAAAGAAAGAGCTATAAAACCCACGATAACCCCCATAAAAATCAATAAAACCGGCTCTACAGTACTTGATAAATTTTTCACAAAATCATCAACCTCGGACTCATAATATTCTGACAAATACTTGAGATTTTCATTTAAGTTGCCGGTGTTTTCACCGACAGCCACCATATTGGTGAAAATAGCTGGGAAATATTTATGTTTTTTAAAAAAATGGTTGGATAAAAACTCTCCTTTTCTGACCATTTCACCTGTTAACTTCAACTCTTGCTGGTAGACGCTATTGGTAAGCGTGTCGGCGGTAATGTTAATGGCCTCCACGATTTTGACGCCGCTCCGCAGGAGCAAGTTTAAAGTACGGGAGATGTTAACTATGTTCACATAGATGACGATTTTACCAAAGATGGGTAGATAGACGAGCAACCGGTGCATAATAAATCTAACCGCCTTACTCTTAAGCGTGAGCCGGAAAGCGATGACAAAAACTATTAAACCAATTAACACCAAAAATCCGGACTTAGTAAGAAATCCGGCCAGGGCAATCAAAAGACTGGTGGTAAGCGGCAACTCAACATTCAAGCTTTGAAACAACGGCAGCAACTTGGGAAAAACAAAAACCATCATCGCCACCGCAATCACAATGGTGACGATAAAAATTATAATCGGGTAGATTAAAGCGCCACGGACCTTAGCTATTAATTCTTTGCGTTTTCTTAACTCCTCGGACAGATACAGCAGGTTTTCCGGCAAAGTGCCGCTGGTTTCAGCTATCTTTATAACGCTGATGAAGAGTTCGCCGAAAATCTTCTTAAATTTATCGAGGCTTTTGGAAAGAAAAATGCCGCTGCTTACATCGTTGATCAGGACGTCAATCACGTGCTTGAAAAATTCTGACTGCGACTGATTCTTAATTAATTTCAGGCTATCGATCAAAGTCATGCCAGATTTAATGGCGATCGATAAGTGTTTGCAAAAAAGGATTTTCTCCTGAATCGAAATTCGAGCAAATAGTTTATTCATGGAAAACTCTTAACACTTCTTCAATGGTCGTAATGCCGCGCCTCACCTTGTCCAAGCCATCCTCCATCATGGGCACCATGCCGTTTTTGATAGCGGCCGCCCGGATTTCGCTGGCGTTCGCTCTTTTCATGATTAATTCTCGGATACTATCATTGATTTCCAAAATTTCGTGGATGCCGATGCGGCCGCGGAAGCCCGAGCCGTCGCATTTTTTACATCCCACGCCCACGAAAAGATCTCGGTGGCCATCAATAAACTTACCGGGTACAATATCTTTAAGCGCTTCGATTTCCGATGATGAGAGTTCTTTCTCCGCTTTGCAGTCTGGACAAATCGTACGCACTAAACGCTGTCCGATAGCAATGTTGATGGTTGAAGCAATCAAAAACGGTTCCGCGCCCATATCAAGCAGTCGCGGCAGCGTGGTCGAGGCATCGTTCGTATGGAGAGTGGAAAGCAAGAGATGGCCCGTCATGGCAGCATTAATCGCTATACTGGCAGTCTCATTGTCGCGTATTTCGCCAACCATGATGATATTCGGGTCCTGACGCAGAATAAAGCGCAGCCCTTGGGCAAAAGTAAGCCCGGTCCTGGCATTAACCTGAATCTGATCAATGCCTTCAATCGAATATTCTATCGGGTCTTCAATGGTGATGATGGATACTTCCTTGGTATTCAATTTTTTAAGGATGGTGTAAAGCGTGGTGGTTTTACCGGAGCCGGTCGGGCCGGTGGCTAAAATCATGCCATACGGTTTTTTAATGGCTCGGCTTATCTGTTCCAGGTTAATCTTAGAAAAGCCGAGTGATTCCAGCGTAAATTCCAGGGATTGTTCGGCGAGCAATCTCATCACGCAGTTCTCGCCGTAGTAGGTCGGCGCAATCGAGACGCGGACATCGACATAAGTATGGCCGGCGATGGTCACTTTAAACCGGCCGTCTTGGGCAGCCTGGTGTTCATCGGTGCGCAAACCCGAAAGAATTTTGATGCGCGTGATAATCTCCGATTGCGACTCTTTGGGAAAAGCAAAATTGTCGTGGAGCACGCCGTCAATCCGGAAACGCACGCGC
>Ga0213870_1001414_pt1 | contig 10788 bp, 5 predicted proteins | sample WICALVC2017_Meta_FD_160119 | JGI IMG/M metagenome (GOLD analysis project Ga0213870, IMG submission 160119) | Freshwater microbial communities from subterranean cave lake in Wind Cave National Park, South Dakota, United States - WICALVC2017 | ecosystem: Environmental > Aquatic > Deep subsurface >... | reverse complement strand
ACGTAACTGCTCCATCAGCATTAAGGGTAGACGTGGTGGAAATGGCTCCGTCTGCTGTAATGGCTCCTATGCCTGTCATCGCTCCCGTGGCAGAGATGTCCCAGTCAGAGGAGTTGATGGCAATGGTGCCTCCTCCCAGCCCAATGGTAAGAGCAGCTGTTCCCTCAATGGTGTAGGTGGCTCCTGTAATGCCAAGGTCCCAGCCGTCTCCAATGGTGATGGCGTTTGCAGTAAGCCTTGCTGCGTCTGCTCCCTGGGTTAAGGCTCTGATGGCTAAGCCTTCAATAGTATCTGTGCCTGCTGCATTGGTGGGAGAAAAGGCGGCAATGTCAATGACGGTGTAGACAAGGGTGTCGGTAACACCGCCTGCAAAGGCAGGAGCAATGTCAACAACCTGGTCAGAAGCATTGGTGATTGTATGGGTCATTATCAAAGAGCCAGAGCCAGAGAGCAAGGTGAGATCTGAGTTGGCATCCAAGGTTACTGCTGCAAAGGTGGAAGCTCCATCCACATCAAGCAATGCTCCCGGACTCGCCGTCCCAATGCCGACGTTGCCCGCAGCGTCAATAACGAAAGGAGTTGTGTCGGTATCTCCGGTTGCATCGTTCACCCTAAAAGAGATTCCTGCGCCAAGATTGGTTATCATGAGCGGGATCGCGGTGGAAGCGGCGAGTGTGGTGGCCTTGAGAACGGACTGATCGCCAGAACCTCCGGTGGCTGCAGTCGTTTCCCCAAAGGTGAAAGCATCAGCGGTTGCTCCGGTAAGAGCCCAGTTCCAGGTTTGGGCAAAGTTGGCATTGGCAATGGTGTTAACAGCTGTGGCTGCGACAAGGCCGCTCAAAGAATTGGTTAGGGTTGCCCAGCTCAACGCTCCTGCGCCGTCGTTTTGCAATACCTGTGTTCCTGATGCCTGGGCAGAGGGCCAGGTTACGGTGTAGCTGGTAATGGTTGCTGGGAATGCAAAGGTTAAAGCTCCCGAGGTGGAACCGTTGAACTGCAGGGAACCGTCAAATCTGCTCGTACCTGCATCTACCCACAAAGCGTAGTTGGCTCCCGTGACGGTTGCAGTGGGAGCTGCTGATATATATAAGGAAGCGGTGTCTGTTACAGTTGCTACTCCTGCGGTAATGGTAGGAGGAGTGATTTCAAGGCCTGCAATTCTTATGTGAACTCCAGAAGCTGCTTCTGTAAATGCGCCCTGTACATTTAATACTCTGGCATTTGCTGCCGCAGTGATGGTTGTGGTTGTTGTGTTGTTAACGTCCAGCAGCGCGCTTGGGGTTGTGGTGCCAAGGCCAAGAAGTCCTGTGGCGTTAATGCGGGCTCGTTCTGATCCTGCGGTGTAGAAAAAGAGGGTATCGTCATTTGAACCCGAAGTGAGCTCAGCAATGATGCGGGTGTTTTGGTCAACGTCAATAACTCCTCCAAGGCCAGACCAGGCAGTGCCATTGTATCCTTCAAACGTGGTGCTGGTGGTGTTGTACCTCAGCATTCCAGTGCTTGGGGTTGCAGGTCTCTGCACAGTAGTGCCCGCAGGAATACGAATCGCATCGGTTCCAGAGATAGCAAGATTCACTCCAGGAATGGTAAAGGTGTTTTGAACCGTAATGGGAGCTACAAAGATTGCGCTTGCGTTCACGTTAAGACTATCGCTTGAAGTTGTTCCAAAAGTTGCAGACCTTCCCACTCCCAAACTGTCCGCGCTTGCAGGTCCTGCAACCCCAAGAGATGCAAACGTTGCGTTTCCTCCAACCTGAAGACCTCCCGAGCTAATGTAAATTGGCGCGTTCACTCCTGCAGAAGAAGGAGGAGCTGATTGAAGTTTTGCAGTGATCTGTTTAAGACTTTCAATATCTCCTCTCAAGGCACCTCTCCAGATAATTACGTCTTGAAGATCTTCTCGTATATCAGCTAGTTGAGTGTCATCTACCTTTACCACTTCTCTTACAATCTCACGCACCGGCTCAATTCTCGTAATACGAGACACTTCTACTTCTCGCACCACAACAGACCGTTCAGGCTCGATGGGCTCAGGCCCGCCTGCCGGCGAGGCAGGCGAAACCAGGTTTCTTTCTTGCGAAACCTGGTTTCCAAACTCCTCTCTTTTCACCAACTGGGTGATTGACTGATACGTTTCTTGAAACTCTTTTGCAATGAACGCGGGAATAGTCCTTGCCACTATGGTTATTCCCTTCTGCACGTTTGCATACGCATTCTTGATATCTCGGGCACTATCCGTGATCGCAAAAGTCAGGCCGTGGTTGAGCTCTTCATACCCTTGCACAACATTTGTAAAGTCCTGCATTAAACCCTGCGCAACCTTCTTATTGAGTTCACTGTAGGCTTTGGGCGCAACGTGAGGAAGCACAACAATGTTTTCTTTAAGCCAACTCACGTACTCCTCTGCAACTTCTCCCACAGATGCAGGAGAGTGAATGCCGTAGACAAATGCGTTCTCAAAATCTTTTGCAAAAATCTCAACGATCTCTTGTGTCTCTTGGAGTTTTTCTGGCACTGCTTTTGCAACCATGCGGCTCCCTACCTCAAATCCCTCTCCAAATTCTTGAACAAAGGTATTTGCTCGTGCCGCCATTTCAAAAAATCCGTGTTTCCCAAATGCAACTCCTCCGGCTGCAAAAAACACAACGGCCAGACCTGTGAGAAGAGCAACTCCTGCTCTGGTGAATATAGGAAGCCAATGAAATTGCTCAGAAAATACTTCTTCCTCCACTTCCTCCACGGGAAGATTTTCAGGATAACGGACTTCTTTATCTCTAACGGGGTTTATTGCACTGGTTCTGTCCCTTCGGGACATCTCCCGCAGGGAGACAACATATTCTTCCAGCCACTCTTTTGTGGTAACCCAGTTCTTCTTAACTTTGAGAGCTTGGAGTTTCCCTTGCCGTGCTCTCAAGCTCAAGTACTCCTGCGAGTAGCTGCACGATTGCGCTGCTTCCTGAAGAGAAATATATTGATTTTGTTCTTCCTCGCCAATGCCAACGTATTCTTCCAACCAGGTTTTTGTGGTGACCCAGTTTCTTCCAATTTTAATTGCCCGGAGTTTCCCGCTCCTCGCCCTCAAACTCAAGTACTCTTGCGAGTAAGAGCAGTGTCGTGTTGCTTCGCTCAAAGATATATATTGTTGTTCTTCTGCGTTCATAATGCTAATCTACGAAAAACAAAAACCCTAAGGAAAACCGCCTCGTACGCCTGTGGCGTAAAAAGCTGATTTTCCCTAGGGTTCTTATGTGAAAGTTCTACATCATCATTATCGGATCAGCATACAAGTATGTCAAGAGGATATATGTGGATAACCGATAGATCCCCCTTTTGAATCTATGAGTGAGTTTTAATACTTTGCAAAAGGCCCAAACTAGCATACCCCATAATAAGAGATGATCCTCCATAGCTCACCAAAGGCAAGGGAAGGCCTACAATGGGGAGCAAACCAAGGTTCATAGCAACGTTTATGCCTATTTCCACGATTAAAAGGGTTGCAAACCCTGTTCCAACAAGCCTTGGGAAGTTGCTTTGAGCTTCCCTAGCCAGCTTTAACACCCTTAAAATAAGAACCCCGAACAACGCAAAGAGGAAAACGATCCCTACAAAGCCAAACTGTTCTGCTATTGAAGCAAAAATAAAATCGGTTTGAGGTTCTGAAAGAAATCCATACATTGTTTGGCTTCCTTGTTGGAAACCGGTACCAAAGATTCCCCCGTTTCCAACAGCTATTTTAGATTGAAGTTGGCTCCAACCAATCCCTAAAGGATCTAATTCCGGTTCTACAAAACTTAAAATACGATCTTTCTGGTAATCTTGCAGCACAAAACTCCATCCTGAAGCAAAGACAATCAACCCAACAGAAAGAATAACAAACAGATGGCGCTTCTTTATTCCTGAAACAATCAAGGTTACAAGCCAAATTATGCTTAAAAGCATTGCTGAACCAAGGTCTGGTTTTAAAAATATAAGAGCAACTGGCAAAGCAAAGTAAACCCCAGAGAGAAGAATGTGCCTAATCCGATACATTTCAATGTGGCGCATAGAGAAATATTTTGCCATTAAAATAATCAGGATCACCTTCATATACTCTATCGGATCAACCGATATACCCCCTATTCTATACCACCCTTTTGTTCCCCTGATCTCTGGCGCAAAGATAAAAAGGCCGATAAGCGCAAGAATCCCTATCCCATACAATAGAAGAATTAAATAAGGATTGTTTTTAATCCATCTCCAGTCAATAAACGAGACTAAAAACATAAAAAACAGCCCTGTTCCAAAGAAAATGAGCTGTTTTTCAAAGTTTGCAAAGTTTTGATACCCCACAGAAACGCTCCAAATGCTCATAATACCAAAAATAGTGAGGAGAATAGCGCTCCCCACCATAATCCAGTCAAGATTTTTTAAATGGGCAATCATGTTTAATACCGGGTATAAAACTTTATTTTACGTTCATTTTCTGCTTTGTTGTATATCGGGGATTAAAACCTTCTTAAAAAACTCCTCGCCTAAGTTCTTTTTGAGTTCACTGAGGGTTTCAAAAGTAATGAACAAAGATTTGCGTTTGGAAAATAGATCTGGAAAACTTGAATACAAATACGTTGCGGGGTGTTCTTGTATCTCAACAACATTCTCAATATTCAAAGATTTCACTAACGCATTGAGTTGCACAGGTGTTGTAATGGGAGAAGCGCAAAATCTTGTTTCAAAGAGAGGCCCTTGCCGCTGATATTTTTTGTTAAAGTATTTTGCGTATGCAAGGTTTAGTTTTTGCATATACTGCGTAATGCCGTTGCGAACCGCGGGAACAAGGCCAAAATTATAGTGATCTTTTGCAAGAACAAAGCTAAAAAACTCAACCAAAGGTTTATGATAACTTACAAGAAAATGTTTGGAGAGCTTTTCTCCTCTGAGGATTTTTCTTGCGGCCTCCGTCATATCAAGACGATGAGGATTGGGCGGAGGACTTCCCACATTTGCCGCGTACATCTGGAAGATAAAACGATCGCAGTCGTCTGGTGAATCAAAAATGGGTTTGTCATCAATCGCTTTGTTGAGGACGTGATAGGGTCTCCCTTCAAGAAACACTTTTTCTTTCCGCCTTGGCATAACGTTATTATAGCAGATTAAGGAATTCTTGTTCACTGAGAATCTTAACGCCTAGTTTCTTCGCTTTGTTGAGTTTAGATCCTGGGCTCTCCCCTGCTACAAGGTAGTTAGTCTTTTGGGAAACAGATTCTGAGGTATTTCCTCCGAACAGTCGGATTCTTTCTTTTGCTTTGTCTCTTGAGAATCCCCGAAGTTCTCCGGTTAATACAAAGGTGAAGCCCTTCAGTTTCGTATCTCGTATGTTGTATCTTGTGTGTTGTATCTTTACTCCTACTTTGAGGAGGCCTGAGATAAGCTTACGATTCTCTGGAGAACGGAACCACTGCAAAATGCTTTCTCCAACCACTCCTCCAACGCCTGGCATGCGCTCCAAATCCTCTTTTTGAGCGCGCTCAATCTTTTGTATGCTTCCAAAATACTCTGCCAAATCAATGGCAGTTTTCTCTCCCACGTGGCGAATACCTAAGCTGTAGACAAAACAAGGGAGCGTAATGGTTTTTGCCGCCTGTATTGCACAGATGAGATTGGAAGCAGATTTTTCTGCAAACCGTTCCAACGGCTCAACATCGCCTTCAGTAAGTTCAAAAATTTCTGAAGGGCGTGAAACCAGGTGTTCTTCAACGAACTTGTCTAAAATTTTCGGCCCCAACCCCTGAATATCAAATGCCTTCTTGGAAACAAAGTGATACAGAAATTCACGCCGCTGTGCAGGACAATTTTTAGAATTTGGACAACGCCATACCACCTCTTCTTGAGGTCGGATAAGTTTTGAGCCGCATACAGGGCATGTTGAGGGTGTAGGAAATATTTTCTCGATACCATCTCGAAGTTCAGGCAATGTTTTCATAACCCTAGGGATCACGTCGCCCGCCCTTTCAATAACAACCGTGTCTCCTATTTTTACCCCCAAGCGCTTGATCTCGTCTGTATTGTGAAGCGTGGCGCGAGAAACAGTTACTCCTCCCACCAATACCGGCGATAATACGGCAACTGGGGTAATTGCTCCGGTTCTTCCCACCTGCAAGCGTATGTCAAGAATTTTTGTTGTTGTCTGAGAACCTGAAAACTTTATTGCCCGTATGCCGCGGGGTCCTTTCCCCGCCACTCCCAGTTTCTGAAAAAGTCCGTTGCTATTTACGCTCACCACGACTCCGTCAACAAGAAAAGGAAGGGAGGCACGCCTTTTTTCAACCTCTTTTTTGTACGCCCACACTTCTTCAACGGTTTTGCATATTTTTGCGCTTTCGTCTGTCTTAAAGCCGAGTTTCTGCAGCATTTCGTGCTCTTCAGAATGGAACTGTTGCCCAAGATCTGCAACGAGGTCGTATGCCATAAACCGCAGAGGGCGGGAAGCAGCAAGTTTTTGGTCGAGCTGGCGAATGGATCCTGCTGCCACGTTGCGCGGGTTTGCAAAAGGTTCTTCTCTTCTTTTTTTTCTTTCTCTGTTGAGTTTCTCAAAGTCCTTTTTAGTCATATATACCTCACCCCGTACCTCCAGCAGAGCTGGAATTTGGAATTTGCCTGCCTGCCGGACAGGCAGGGAATTTGGAATTTGGAATTTCTCAAGACAAAGGGGGATGCTCTCGATTGTTTTGAGATTTTGGGTTACGTCTTCACCCACTTGGCCATTGCCACGTGTGGCGCCTCTTTTGAAAATGCCTTTTTCATAAATTAGGCTTACGGCAAAACCGTCTATTTTAAGCTCTGCAAAATATCTAAGCTTTTTTTCTTGAGACAACCTCTCGAGATGCTTTTCCCAATCTTTCACTTCTTGCTCCTCAAATACATCTTCTATAGAAAGCATCGGGACTGTGTGTGGCACTTTTTGGAATTTTTCAAGCGGTTTTCCGCCCACTCTCTGGGTTGGAGAATCTGGAGTGACAAGTACAGGGTAGCGCTGCTCAAGCAAAAAAAGCTCGTGCTTCAAGGAATCGAGCGCCTCGTCAGACAGCTCCTGCTTGTCTAAGACGTGGTAGAGGTAGCGGTTACGATTGATGAGCAACCTTAGCTTCTCTACGCGTTGTGTTGCCTCTGCTTTTGTCATGTGAGTGGCGAAATCCCAGCGCGTTCTGAATAATAATCTCCCCGCCTTTTGCGTCAAGGAGTACCCTGTCTCCGGCCTTAATCTCTCCTCCTACAATCTGGAGGGCTAAGGGATCTAAGACTTGCTTTTGCACCACTCTCCTCAAGGGCCTTGCGCCAAGATTTTGATCAAAACCCTTCACAGCTAAGAGCTCCTTTGCTTTTTCTGTAATTTCCAAAACAATGTCGTGCTCTTGCATCCTTTGGGCAACCTTTGCAAGCTCCAGATCCACAATGCTTTTGATCTCTGCTTCGCCAAGATAGTTGAAGAGAATGATTTCATCAATGCGGTTGAGAAATTCCGGCCTGAACTCTTCTTTGAGAGCTGCCATGACGCGCTCTTTCACTGCGTTCTTTTTGCTTTCTGCCTCCCCTGAAGACGCCACAAACCCCATGGGGTTCATTTCTGCAATAAACTGGGAGCCCACGTTTGAGGTCATAATGATGATGGAGTTGCGAAAAGATGCCACTCTGCCTTTTGCGTCAGTCAACCTCCCGTCTTCTAAAATCTGAAGCAAAATGTTAAACACTTCAGGATTTGCCTTTTCAATCTCGTCTAAAAGTATGACGCTGTACGGCCGGTGCCTGATTTTCTCTGTGAGCTGGCCTCCTTCTTCATATCCTATGTATCCTGGAGGGGAACCTATCATTTTGGAGGATGTGTGGCGCTCCATGTATTCTGACATGTCCAAACGGATCATCGCGTTCTCGTCGTTAAACAGGAAGAGGGCTAAGGCTTTTGCTGTTTCTGTTTTGCCCACTCCCGTGGGACCTAAAAACATGAAGGAACCTAAGGGACGGTTTGGCTCAGACAACCCTGCGCGGTTTCTCCTGATTGCATGGCTAATTGCCTGAATTGCCTCATTCTGGCCTATCACTCTTTCCCCCAAAGATTCTTCCATTTTCTCTAACTTCTTTGCTTCTCCTTCCAATAAACGCATGGCAGGGATTCCTGTCCATTTGGAAACAACTGATGCCACGTCTTCCTCAAGAACCTCTTCTTTGAGCATGGGGTTTGACTTCTGGAACTTTGCAAGCTTTTTTTCCTCTGTCCTCAGCTTCTTTAAAAGCTCGGGGAGCTGACCGTATTTTAGTTCGGCAACCTTCTGAAGATTCCCTCCTGCCTGTTCTCGCTCAATCTGAAACTTCATAGATTCAATCTCTTTTTTGAAAGATTTAATGGCTGTAACCTGCGTCTTCTCTAAACTCCACTTTGCGTCAATCGTTTTTGCCTTTTCTTCAAAGTCTGCGAGAAACCTTTCAATTGCCTTAATTCTTTGCTCTTTGCCTTTTTCGGATTTCAGGGCTTCTTTTTCAATCTGAAGCTTTTGGATTTCCCTTTTGAGCGTTTCAAGCTCTGCAGGAGCAGACTCCATATCAAGCCGCAAAGAACTCATGGCTTCATCCATTAAGTCAACTGCTTTGTCTGGGAGAAAACGGTCTGTGATGTAGCGCGCCGCAAGGTTGGCTGCAGCAATAAGGGCGGAGTCCGTAATCTTCACGCCGTGGTGAAGCTCGTACTTCTCTTTGATGCCGCGCAAAATCGTTACGGTATCTTGAATTGTGGGCTCAGCAACAAAGATGGGCTGAAACCTCCTTTCCAGGGCTGGGTCTCTTTCAATGTATCTTTGGTATTCTTTGAGCGTGGTTGCTCCAATGCTTCTCAGCTCTCCTCTTGCTAAAGCCGGCTTTAAAAGGTTGGATGCGTCAATTGCTCCTTCTGCTGCTCCAGCTCCAACCAACGTGTGAAGCTCGTCAATGAACAAAAGGTATTTCCCTCCTGCTCTTTCAAGCTCTTTTAAAAGCGCCTTGACCCGGTCTTCAAACTCGCCTCGGTACTTGGTTCCTGCAACCAGGGAACCCAAGTCCAAGCCAATGATTTCTTTGTCTTTGAGAGACTCTGGAACTTCTCTTTTCTCAATCATTTGTGCCAACCCTTCCACAATTGCGGTCTTGCCAACCCCTGCTTCTCCAATGAGCACGGGATTGTTCTTTGTTCTCCTTGAAAGGACCTGCATCAACCTCCTGATTTCATTGTCTCTTCCAATCACAGGGTCAAGCTTGCCTTCTCTCGCAAGGCGCGTGAGGTTTCTCGCGTATTTTTCCACTACCTGGTACTTGCTTTCCGGGCTCTGGTCTGTAATTTTTACGCCGCCTCTAATCTGTGCAAGAATCTTTAAGGCAGTCTCATAGTCTAACTTTCCAAACTCAAGCGTTGCGGTATTTCCGCCTTTGAGAAAGGTTGTCTTTTCTAACATTTCTTTTGCCCTAGTGTCGCTATCCAACAAAGCAAGGAACAGGTGTTCCACAGAGATGTATTCATCTCCCATTTTCATTGATTCTTGGCGCGCCCTCTCTAACACTCTGGCTAAGTCTTGGGTGAGATAGAACTGGCCAAATATGTTTGGCGCTCCTGAAGCAATGGGGAGCCGCTCTAAAGTAAGCGCAACCCTTTTCTTCAGCCCGTCAATATCCGCATCTACCTTTTGGAGCAATGATAAAACAACACTGTCATCTTGAGACAACAAGGCATAGAGAAGATGGAGGGCGTCCACCTGCTGTTGGCTGCGCTCTTGCGCAATGTTTTGCGATTGAAACAAGGCGTCCTGTGCTTTATGAGTGAAGTTTCCTGTCATATAGACAGTATACAAGAAGATTCACCTTTGGTCAAATAAAAGGCCTCTCCAGAAAACCGGAGAGGCCGCTGCCCTCTTGGGCGAGTGCTATGCTGGCACGCACTTCACAAGAGAGGTGGCGCTTGCTAGGATGTACCCTTCGCCATACGCCTTGACAATAGCCTTGCGAAGTGGGCTATAAGGAAATACCACGCCCCAATCGCTAGGCATTGCAAAAACAAGATCGGCACGAACTTATTAAAAGTGTTGCGCTCGTATGCGATGACAACAGATCCTGTCTTGGGATCTATCTGTGTCATGGAAACATTCTGGAAGAACCCTTTTGACAGCGGGGACTGAATCTGCTCTTTCGCAATCAGCACGCTGGTCGTACCGTCAGGCCTTGTTGTAATACCGAGATGTCGCACGTCACCGAAACTAATCCCGACGAAAGCTTGGTCAAATTTTTGCGCCCCATATGCTTTCATGCTCACGGTACCACTCCAAGGATACGAGCCTGTAGTGAAGCCTTGATCGAAGATCCAAGGCATCCCATGGGCGTTGGGTGGAACCCATACCTGGAAATGTGCCTCCTGGTACTTTAGCGTCGAAGAGAACCGAATCACAGTGAATCCTACGAGCCCCGCTATCGCAAGGGCACCGAACAAAACCAGGGGTATGAAAAACCGCTTCAGTTTTCCGGCCATGAAACACCTCACTCCTAACGCAGCATAAGCTGCGGACTCAATGGACTGCCTTAAAACTACACCGAACTATTCACCCTGTCAAATGCATGTGCTGGATGAATACATTGGTAATGCGATGGTGTGCGAGGACGGACTTCGCACAGACCACTACTCGCTCCGCTCGCCAAGGGTAACGTTGACTATACGCTCTTGAACTCCCCGAAGAAGCTTTATGGTTACGACGTCTCCTGGGTTATACTTTTGAATAACTTTTCCCAGGGAATTCTCTTTCG
>Ga0213870_1001413_pt1 | contig 10790 bp, 9 predicted proteins | sample WICALVC2017_Meta_FD_160119 | JGI IMG/M metagenome (GOLD analysis project Ga0213870, IMG submission 160119) | Freshwater microbial communities from subterranean cave lake in Wind Cave National Park, South Dakota, United States - WICALVC2017 | ecosystem: Environmental > Aquatic > Deep subsurface >... | reverse complement strand
GCGGACTTTGGAAGGCCAGCCCGTGACCGACCCCTGGATTTTCACGGTCAAGGGCGGGCACGACAAGGCCCGCATGATCCCGCCGCCCGAGAGCCGCGACGACGAGTTCCCGAGCCGCGAAGCCGTGGAATTCAAGCAAGGGGAGGAAGTGGCGTAGCCACAGCGCGGACTAACGCGGACTGGACCCCTCGACTTTGCTCGGGGTAAACGCGGACTCACGCGGAAGGGCAGGCGTTTGAGAAAAGCCATGCGGTCGCTGAAACCCACGGACGAGATGCGTTTTCTTCGGCGCCTGCCCCCACACCAAAGTTTGGTGTGGGTGCTTGCCCCTGTTCACACGGCTCTGCTGCTCGCCCGAGGCGAGCAGCAGAGCATCTTTCTAAAAGCCAAGAAGCACATGAAACCCAAAGGACTATTGCGAGCCAGGGGCATCATGAAACCCATGGTTCGATTGCGAGCCATGCAAGATATGAAACCCAAAGGATCGTTGCGAGCCAACACATTCTGCCTGCGGCAGAATCACGGACTAAGGCGGACTAACACACTGACCCACACAGACAAGGTTATCAGTTTAAATCCGTGTTCAGTCAGTGCAAGTCCGTGTTTGTGGTGCGAGCCAGAGCTCCGCTGAAAACCAACCCATAGGTGCGAGCCAAGAGTGGTCTGGAACCCACGGTCCTAGTGCGAGCCAGAGCTGGGTCTGTAATCCATGGTGCCAGTGCGAGCCTCACAATGAGAGGTGAAATGTTGGAAGTGAGAGGTGGTAGTTTTCATTTTCTCACTTCCAACTTCCTACTTCTCACATCCCAACTGTGTGAAACCCCTCGTAAACCTGCGAGCCGTCTCGATGGTGAAACCCAATGGGAAACTGCGAGCCAGTCATTCGTTGAAACCCAGTGAAGTGTTGCGAGCCAAGACCCCAATGAGACCCAGGGTTACTTTACAAGCCAGTCCGTCAGTGAAACCCAAGGCGACCCTGCGAGCTAATCGGTCGCTGAAACCCAGAAAGGCGTTGCGAGCCAGCCTACCAGTGAAGCCCATACGGTAACTGCGAGCCATTGACGAGATGGAACCCAATATAGCCTTGCGTTTCTTCTTCCAGCTCTTTTTCGAACCCATAAGGGCGACCCCGCGTCGCCCTTTTTCCTTATTTATTATTTATAAATTTATCAACTCATTCTTTCATTTCATCTTTTCGTCTTTTCCGGGTTATATCCGCCATGGCTGGTATAGCCCGGATGACTTGGTCGATGTATAATGTATGTCGGAATAGTAATAATTAGTAATTAGAAATTATGCCGCGAGGGCCTGGAATAATCCAAAAGAAGATATTAATTTTACTTTTAGGCGGCGCTTCTCTTATGTTGGCTTCTTTTTCGTCCAGACGTTATTTCCGTACCTTAAAAGCTATTGATCGTGAATTAGAAAAGATTGACGAGCGCCAGCTTATTGAATCAATTAATGCACTTTATAAAAGCAAATTAATAGACTATAAAGAAAATTCCGATGGCACCGTAAGTCTGATCTTAAACGATAACGGGCGGAAGAAGGCCTTAACTTACAAACTAGACGATCTACAAATATCAATACCAAAAAAATGGGACGGTAAGTGGCGAATCATTATTTTTGACATCCCTCACCGGCTTAAAAAATCGCGCGATGCTTTACGTTTCCATCTTAAACGCCTGGGTTTTTATAAACTCCAGAAAAGCGTGTTTATTTTTCCTTATCCCGTGAAAGACGAAATCGAATTTTTGATCGAATTCTATGACCTCCGACCCTTTGTAAGGATAATTGAAGCCATTAAGATTGATAATGAACTCCACCTTAAAAAACTTTTTGATCTGCTTTAGACCGATGTCCCTTTAAAACCTAAATTTACTTTGATTTATTTTCAACCGGGTTATATCCGCCATGGCGGATATAACCCGGAATAGAACCCGGATTTGGGGATAAAAGTCGTTGTGTTTAGTGATAATCTTTGCTATACTTAAAGTGCCTTGAAGGCGGTTTTTATTTCGCTATAGGCGTCAAAATTATGTAGATTTTCCGGGGTCTTCTGCTTGTTTTCTGCGTTAATCCGCTTCTATCGTCAATCGCGGAAAAGCGCGGATATGAAGCAGAGTGTCGCGGAATAAGAATTATGGCAAAGAAGAAAGTCAAAAAAACTAAGAAAATAAAGCCCTTCGACGCGGGTCCCCTCAATAGAATTCGGGGCAAGCAGGATAAACCAAAAAAGCCCCAAGAAACTGGGGTTAATAATGCTTCTTATACAGCCAAAGACATTTATGTTTTGGAGGGTTTGGAGCCGGTGCGTAGGCGTCCGGGAATGTATATTGGCTCAACCGGCGTGGACGGTTTACATCACTTAGTTTGGGAAGTTGTTGATAACTCCATTGACGAGGCCATGGCCGGCTTTGCCAAAAATATCAGGGTTGAACTTTTAAAAGATAATCGCGTGGCCGTTACTGATGACGGCCGCGGCATTCCGGTTGAGACTCACAAACAGACCAAAAAATCGGCGCTCGAAACCGTAATGACTACGCTTCATGCTGGTGGCAAATTCGGCGGCGAGTCTTACAAAGTCGCTGGCGGTCTCCACGGCGTTGGCGTCTCGGTTGTTTGCGCCTTATCCAAATGGATGCGCGCCGAAGTCTGCCGCGACGGAGGATTGTATGTACAGGAATACGAGCGCGGCAAACCGAAGTTTAAAGTCAAAAAAACTGATAAATGCGGCACTACCGGTACCAAAGTAATTTTTGAACCCGATCCGGAGGTTTTTTCCGAAATTAGTTTCGACAGAAAGCGCATCTTGGATCACTTGCGCCAGCAGGCATTTTTAACCAAAGGCGTAAAAATTGAGATTATTGACGAACGCGACGCCAAGATGCCTTTTTATCATGCTTTCTATTTTGAAGGCGGACTTTTATCGTTCCTTAAATACTTAAGCGAAGGTGAAAAACCATTTCAAGAAGAGCCGTTTTATGTTCATAAAAATTACGACAAGGTTGAGGTTGAAGCGGCTTTTATCTACAACAATGAACTGGAAATCAAAGAGTTGAGTTTTGCCAATAATATCTACACGCCTGATGGCGGCATGCATTTAACCGGCTTCCGCTCGGCGTTAACGAGAACCCTAAACGATTACCTAAGGAGTAACGGCAATTCCAAACAAGCGGAAGAGGGCTTAACCGGCGACGACGTCCGCGAGGGCCTGATAGCCATAATTTCCGTTAAGATACGCGAACCGCAATTTGAGGGACAAACCAAGGCGCGTTTAGGCAACACCGAGGCGCGCACCGCTGTTGAGAGCGTGGTGGGCGAGGCGCTTAAGGATTTTATGGAGCGCAATTCAAGCGATGCGCGGCGCATTGTCGAAAAATGCCTTTTGGCGTTAAAGGCGCGCAAAGCCGCCAAAGCCGCGAAAGACATGGTGCTCCGCAAGGGCGCGCTCGAGGGCCTTACTTTGCCCGGCAAACTCGCAGACTGCACTTCGCGCGATCCGGCTGAATCAGAGCTTTTTATAGTGGAAGGCGATTCTGCCGGAGGTTCGGCCAAAGGCGGGCGCGACCGACGCACGCAGGCGATTTTGCCTTTGAGGGGTAAAATTTTAAACGTGGAAAAAGCGCGCATTGACAAAATGCTCGTGAATAAAGAAATCAAAGCGCTGGTGGTTGCCATCGGCACTGCCATTGCCGAATCTTTTGATATTGGGAAGCTGCGCTACCACAAAATCGTGCTTATGACCGATGCCGATGTTGACGGCGCGCACATCAGGACGCTCTTGCTTACGCTTTTCTACCGGTATTTCCCGGCTATCATTGAACAAGGTTATCTCTATATTGCCCAGCCGCCGCTCTACCGCATTCAGGCGGGCAAGGAATTCAGGTATGTGTACAATGACGGCGAAAAAGAAAAGGCGATTGCGGAACTCAAGAAGCATAAAGAGGAAAGAGGGCAGAGGAAGGAGGAAAGGATTAAAGAAGAGCCGAAGGGGACTAAAGAAGGCGAGGTGGTTGAAACCGAAAGCACAAAAGGCATCAATATCCAGCGCTACAAGGGTTTGGGAGAGATGAATCCGGAACAGCTGTGGGAAACCACCATGAATCCCTTGAATCGGGTATTGAAAAACGTTACCATTCCAGATGCCAAAGAAGCCGACCGGCTTTTTGACATCTTGATGGGCGAGGAAGTCGAGCCGAGGAAAAAATTTATTCAGGCCCACGCGCTGGCGGTTAAAAATCTTGACATCTAAAAAATATGATGCTAATCTACGAATTCAATGCTAATCTGGCGAATATGCGAATAAAATTTTATTAGCATATTTGTAGATTCGCATATATTTGCATAAACATTTGCATCACTTTATGTTCGCTAAACTCAAAGCCTTTCTTCAGGAATCAAGGCAGGAATTTAAAAGAATTAATTGGCCGACTTTCCCGGAAACGCGGCGGCTGACTTTGATCGTGATTGGGCTCTCTTTGGCGGTCGCGATTTTCCTCGGTTTTTTGGATTTTATTTTCACCAGACTCCTCAATACATTTTTTGTGACTTAACATGAGCGAGGAACAGGATAAAAAAAACAATACCGCGACCAAAAACGAGTCGGCGACCAAATCAGAAAGCCAGAAAAAGGAGCGGCATTGGTATGCCGTGCACACTTATTCCGGCTATGAAGACGCCGTGGCCCGATATTTAAAACAGCGCGTGGATTCCTTGGCTATGAACGACAAGATTTTCAATATTCTTGTGCCCAAGGAGGAAAAGATCAAGATCAAGAACGGTAAGCGGCGCGCGGTAGAGGAAAAGATTTATCCCGGCTACGTGCTCGTGGATATGATTTTAACTGATGATTCCTGGTATGTGGTGAGGAATACTCCGAGAGTCACCGGCTTTGTGGGCGCTGATTCAACCACGCCCGCGCCGCTCTCAAAAGAGGAAGTTGACGCGCTTATGAGCCGCATGGAACATAAGGATGGCAAGGGCTTTTTGATCGATCTGCGGGTGGGGGAGAGCGTCAAAATTATTGACGGGCCGTTTAAGGATTATGACGCTAAAGTTTCCGAAGTTGACAGCGAAAAAGGCAAGGTTAAGGTGCTGGTGCCGATTTTTGGACGCGATACAGCCGTTGAACTTGATTCACTTCAAGTTCAAAAAATTTAAATATGGCCAAGATTGTTAAAACAGTTTTGAAATTACAAATTGAAGCCGGTAAGGCCAATCCCGCCCCTCCCATCGGTCCTGCTTTGGGTCAGCATGGCGTAAATATCGCCGAGTTCTGCAAGCAGTTTAATGAGGCGACCAAAGACATGATCGGGGATGTGGTGCCGGCGGAAATTACGATTTACGAGGACAGGAGTTTTACTTTTAAGCTTAAAACGCCGCCGGCTTCGGCGTTGCTTAAGAAATTTGCGAGCGTTGAAAAGGGATCAGGAGAGCCGAACAAGAAAAAAGTCGGGAAAATCACGCGCGCCGATCTCCGCAAAATCGCTGAAAAGAAACTGCCGGATTTAAATACCGACAACATTGAACAGGCGGAGAAAATTGTGGCAGGGACGGCGAGGAACATGGGAATAGAAATAATTGATTAATTATGCTTCTTTCTCGACCAGCGATACTTAATCACATTAAGAAAGGCAATATTGTCATTGAGCCGTTTGATAAGCGGAAGCTTAACAGCGCGAGCTATGACGTGAGCGTGGGCGGGTGGTTTTGGCGTGAGCGTCATCCGAGAGGCATGGCGACCGTTCACAATCCTTATGATGAGACTTCAACTAAATTAGTTTGGGAAGGGCCTTTTCGGGCGGAGAAGGCGAGCGCGGCAGCTAAAAAAATAAAACTGGAATTTAAAAATATCAAGCCGGACGATAAAGTGATCCTCTTGGGTCCGGGCGAAACCGTCTTGGGTCACACCGAGGAATTTATCGGCGGCCTAAATGTCTGCATTGCCAAACTTTATGCCCGATCATCACTCGGCAGAAACTTTATCGAAGTTTGTAAAGACGCCGGTTGGGGAGACATTGGCTACTTCAATCGCTGGACAATGGAGATTACCAACAACTCTCAATACTTTACTATTCCCTTAGTGGCAGGGCGCAGGATCGGGCAGATGGTTTTTTATGAGACTCTTGGCTTGGGTAATAACGGGGTTGATTATGTTAATGAAGGCGGCAAGTACCAAAGTTCGCAGAAACTTAGCGAGCTCAAGAAATCCTGGCGGCCGGAGATGATGCTGCCACGCATGCATCTAGATTGGGAGGCTAGAGCGTAAATTATCTTTCCTCGTAACCCGTTTCTCCTCAAGAATTCGCTCATATACACTTAAGGTTCCTGCGGAAAGATAATTTACGCAGATTTTGGTTTGTTTTAAGAGGTTTGCTATCATTAATATTATGAAGTATGTACCAACAATAGGACTTGAGATACACGCCGAGCTTAAAACCCAGACTAAGATGTTCTGTGATTGTTTGAATGATCCAGAGGAAAAACATCCGAATGTGAATGTCTGTCCGATTTGTTTAGGACATCCGGGAACTTTGCCGGTCATCAATCAAAAAGCAGTAGAGGCAGTAATTAAGGTGGGTATGGCTTTAAATGGCGACATTCCGGCTCACTCAAAGTTTGACCGCAAAAATTATTTTTATCCGGATTTGCCAAAAGGGTATCAGATTTCGCAATATGATTTGCCGCTCGTGTTTGGAGGCAGTCTAAAAGGCGTGCGGTTAACAAGAATACATCTAGAAGAAGACGCCGGGAAGCTGGCTCATGATCCTGACGGTAAGCATTCTCTTGTAGATTTTAATAGAGCTGGTGTGCCGCTTATGGAGCTTGTGACAGAGCCGGACATAAAGATTGCGGAGCAGGCAGTGGAATTTGCGAAAGAGTTGCAACTAATCTTTCGCTATCTAGGCGTATCTGACGCTGACATGGAACTTGGACAGATGAGAGTGGAGGCGAACGTCAGTTTAAAGCCACTAGCCACTAGCGACTCGCCACTAGGGGTTAAGGTGGAAGTGAAGAATATAAACTCGTTTAAAGCGGTGCATGATGCAATTGAGTATGAAATTAAGAGACAGGCCGAACTTTTGGATAAAGGCGAGAAAATTCATCAGGAAACTCGCGGCTGGGATGATGTGCATTTAAAAACCGTTTCCCAGAGGTCAAAAGAAGAAGCTCACGATTATCGTTATTTCCCGGAGCCGGATTTGCCGCCTTTGGATTTGAGCAAATTTAATTTAGGCGATATCAAGAAAGAAATTCCGGAACTACCGCAAGAAAAGCGGGTGCGCTTTGTCAAGGAATTTAATTTGAAACCGGAACAAATAGAAATTTTGATTGCTGACCGTGAGATGGCGAACTTTTTTGAGGAATCAATTTCGGAGCTAGAAACGGAAGATAAAGAAAATTTACAAAGGGAAACGGAACTGATTTTGAATTATCTTACATCAGACCTGCGCGGTGTTATGGCGGAGCAGGGGATTGGCTTTCACGAAAACAAATTAACTCCGGAGAATTTTGCCGATCTTATTGAATTAATTTCTCATGGCAAGATCTCGAGCCGCACGGCCAAGGATTTGCTCCGGGAAATGGCGGAGAAAGGCGGCGATCCGAATATTCTGCTTCAAGAGAAGGGTCTAGAGCAAGTTTCTGACGAAACCGCGCTTGGCGAAGTGGTTAAGAAAATAATTGAAGCAAACCCAGCGGCAGTCGCCGATTACAAAAAGGGCAAGGAAGCGGCGTTGCAATTTTTGGTGGGCAAAGCGATTGGAGAACTTAAAGGCAAGGGCAACCCGCAGATTTTACAGAAGCTTTTTAAGGAGACACTTAGCTAATATTTCTGGGCTATCTTGCGATCGCAAGATAGCCCAGAAAAGGCAGAGTGGTACGGTAAAGATAGAATAATATTCTAAAAAACCATGCACCTCAACGCCTGCGATATTTGCAAAAAGATGATAGTTGGTGACTACGTAACCATCGAGTACCACGGTCGCGAGCCGGGCAGTTGGAGAAGATATGATATCTGTCTATTATGTTTTCGTAAAAATCCTATCAAGAGATATTTACCTATTCAAAAAAGTGATAAAGGAAGCAAGAAGAACAAGACTGCTAAGTAGTTTTTCGAATTTCGTTTCTCATTAGAATATTCCAACATTCTGCAGAATGTTGGAATGATTTTTAACAACTTTCCCTTTATTGCTAATTCTTGCCAACTTTCAGATTATTTTTGTTTCTACTTCCGATTTGATTTAAGAGAGCAGTTTTTCTAATTTCATTGCTGGCTTAAAATTTCCTCAATCAACTGGTATATAGTGACGACCGTCACTATATACCAGTTTTAGCTTTAAGAAATTTTATTATCTATTTCCAATTTAATTTGAGCAAGAAGTTTTTCCAGTTCAATTTCGCCGAGTTGACCTTTTTTGTAATGGCGCACGTTTACGGTTTTATTTGCCATTTCTTTTTCGCCGACTACTAGAATATAAGGAATTTTTTGAATTTCAGCGTCGCGGATGCGCTTGCCCACGGTTTCGTTGTCGGTTTTTGCTTCGGCGCGAATATCTTTTGATTTTAAAAGTTTGTGGATTTTTTTGGCATAGTCACGCTGCTCCGCACCCACGTTTATAACAGCCGCCTGCACTGGGGAGAGCCAAAGCGGGAAAGCGCCTTGGAAGTGTTCTGTGATAATCCCAATGAATCTTTCAAAACTGCCAAGCATGGCTCGGTGAATTATTACCGGCCTTTTTTTGGATCCGTTTTTATCGATATATTCTAACTTAAACCTTTCGGGCAGTTGAAAATCAATCTGAATGGTGGCAATAGTCCATTCGCGGCCGAGCGAATCCATCACATTGATATCAATCTTTGGTCCGTAGAAAGTCCCGTCTTTTTCACGCAACTCATATTTTACTTTGTTTTTCTTAAGAGCCGCTTTGAGTCCCGTTTCGGCTTCTTCCCAAAGTTTTGACGCTCCAATGGCCTTGTCCGGTTTGGTGGCAAAACGGAAAAGAGATTTAAAGCCGAATATTTTGTGAATTTTTAAAGCCAGTTGAAGCAGAGAACTTATCTCTTTTTCAATCTGATCTGGGCGGCAGTAGATATGGGCGTCGTCTTGGGTGAATTGATAAAGACGAAACAGGCCGCCAACCGAGCCGGATACTTCTTTACGATGCAGTTTGCCGGTCGGTTCAGCTAGGCGCAAAGGCAGGTCGTTGTAGCTTCGGGTACTACCGGCGTATATCAAATGGCCTTCCGGACAGTTCATCGGCTTGAGTCCTTGGATTTCCTCGCCTATTTGAAAGTGAAACATATTATCTCGAAAATTTTCCCAGTGGCCTGATTTTTCCCAAAGTTCCTTTTTGACTAGAATTGGCGTACTAACTTCACCGTAACCCATTTTTTCATTCTCTTCCCGGATGAATTTTTCTAGTTCCTTATAAATTATCATTCCCTTGGGGTGCCAAAAGGGCGCGCCGGGAGCGACTTCGTGGAAAGAAAAGAGATCCAATAATTGGCCCAGCTCTCTATGATCTCGCATTTTTGCTTTTTCCTTATCCTTAGACTTCTTCATGCTTTACAAGCGACACCAATTACGAATGCACACGAATTTACGAATAATCTTTTAAATTTATAATTCTCTTTGGTTTTAAATAAGTATTTCTAAAGTTTACAACAAGTCCTAATTTTAATCTGCTGCTTTCTAGGTACCTTAACATCTGATAATAATCCTCTTTAGTAATGAATTTTTTTGCTTTGATATCAAGGAGTATTTTCCCAACGATTAGAAAATCTACTTTATTACCTCGTAATTCTTTTCCAAAGGTTTCTAAATTACACTCCCTAATATAAGGAATCCTATTAGCCTTTAGAAGTTTTTCAAACTCATCGGCGTATTGTCTCTCCCTACAAAATCGTCCATGTTTATTCTGGACTTTGAAACATAGCCCAGTAATTAAATAAGACAGTTCTGGATAAACAATATCCTTTCTTTTAATCATTCGCGTCATTCGAGTGAATTCGTATATTGGTGTCGCTATAGTTCGGTGGCGCTTTCGCAAATCAGTTTCGGTTCGCCGTTACGGAGCGACATTTTGCCCAATATTAGCACAGCGTTGTTTTCTTTCCAAACAGTCTGGTTCTTAAGAAGGGTATCGGGAAAGACAACCACCTCGAGGGCATTATTAAAATCCTCGACCTTGGCGAAGAGCATGGGCTTGCCGACCTTGGTCACCACGCGCTGGATGCTCGAGACCACGCCGGCAATGCTGATGTAGCGTTCCTCGTTCATGTTTAAAATTTCCTTGATGGGCTTGGCTTTGGCGCCCTCGATTTTAGTGCGGAAGCGGTTTAAGGGATGATCGGTGATATAAAGTCCCAAGAGTTCTTTTTCCCAGGCCAGTTTTTCCTGCAGAGTCGCTCCCGGCGCCTCTTTAAGTTTTAGTGCGTGGTTTGAAAAATCGTGGGAAAATAATCCGATCTGCGAACTTTTCTGCTCTTTCTTGACTAAACTGTTAAATTTTATGATTTCGTCAAGATTCGAGAGCGCCAAGTTTCTTTCCGTGCCTAAGGAATCCAAAGCCCCGCATTTGATCAAACTCTCCAAAGATTTTTTATTCAAATCTTTGTGCTGGATGCGCGTTAGGAATGAAACCAGATTTAGGAATGGGCCTTGCTGCTGCCGGTTTTCTATAATCGCCTGCACGATATTAGTACCCACGTTTTTTATGGCCGTGAGGCCGAAGCGGATATTTTTACCTCCCGCCTTCGCTTCGGCCTCACGGCCATAAAAAACG
>Ga0213870_1001412_pt1 | contig 10801 bp, 15 predicted proteins | sample WICALVC2017_Meta_FD_160119 | JGI IMG/M metagenome (GOLD analysis project Ga0213870, IMG submission 160119) | Freshwater microbial communities from subterranean cave lake in Wind Cave National Park, South Dakota, United States - WICALVC2017 | ecosystem: Environmental > Aquatic > Deep subsurface >... | reverse complement strand
CCAATATGCTGGTTAGTAAGACAATTAAATGTAGCATTATCAATCCAACAAAAAATAAATTGGAAATTTTAAATCAAGAATATAACAACTTTCAAAATTTTATGAAATTAGAAGCTAATGATCTAGATTATTTAGCTGATAAAATTCCTATCTATTCAGCATATAAACAACAAGCAAGAAGATTCTATAAAAATATTAAATTAGAAAAAGAATATCCAATTTCCATTAGAAAAGATATAATAAAAATCAAAGAAACAACGAATAAATTAGCAAAGTATTGGATAAGAATTCCTGTGAAAATGAAAAGAGGTGGAATCTGGCTACCACTAAAATCTCATACAGAATTTCCTACTAGTTTTGAAATTTGTGAAAGTAAATTACTAAAGAAAGATAATTATTTCTATGTTTACATAACAATTAAAAAGGAAGTAGAAATAAAACAATCATATTCCTCTATCCTTGCTATAGACATTGGTGAAAAAGTCTTAGCAACTGTGTTGCTAAATGGTAGACCAATGTTTTATGGTAGAGAAATTAGGGGTATAAGAAGGCATTATACTTGGTTGAGAAAGAGATTAGGAAAAAGAAAACTATTGAAAGTGATTAAAAGAATCTCAGATAAGGAAAAAAGAACAGTAAATCTAAAACTTCATGAAATTTCAAAAATAATAGTGAACCTTGCTGAAGAATACAACTCATTGATTGTACTAGGGAATTTGAAAGGAATTAGAAAATCAGTGAAAGGAAGAAGATTTAATAGAATTGTATCAAATATGCCTTATAGGAAATTAACACAGTATCTAACATATAAAGCAAATTGGTTAGGACTTCAAGTTATAACCATAGACGAAAAAGGAACAAGCCATATTTGCTCAGAATGTGGCTTAGAAGGAAAAAGAATATATCAAGGATTATTTGTTTGTAAAAACTGTGGATACCGAGTTAATGCTGACTTTAATGGTGTAAAAAACATAAAAAAGAGGTTTGAAGACTATATGTCTTCAAACGGGGCTTTGATTCAAGCCTTAAGTCGAGGATCAGAAAACTCGATAAGTTTAAAAAGACAGAATCTCTTGTGATTTTAATGGAAGAGGTTAAACAATCAAAAACTGAAGAGACTAAAGAAAAGCCAAAGGAAATAGTTAAGAAAGAAGAGAAGAAGATGGAAAAGCCAAGAGGGCCTAGCATCTTCAGTAGAATAAAGGATATTCTGGTAAAGTACAGAAGGGTTTTGGATGTTGCTCAGAAGCCAGACCAAGCAGAGTTAATTAGTTCTCTCAAGATAACACTTATAGGGATAGGGATTATCGGCTTCATAGGTTTTGTGATATTCATGATATACTATCTGGTGGTTTTATGATAATGACAATAAGAACGACGGTAGGAAGAGAGAATGCTGTTATTGAAACTTTAAACAACAGGATAAGAAACCTTGGTCTTGGAATAAAGGCCATTTTGCATCCTGATGAGCTGAAAGGCTACATTTTCGTAGAGGGCGATTTTCCTTCTATTGAAAAGGCCATTCAGGGAGTTCCCCACATAAGAGGAATAATAAGAAAAGAAGTTCCAATGATAGAAATTAAGAAATTCTTGGAAGTGAAAAAGATAGAGATAAAAATAAACAAGGGGGACATAATAGAAGTCACTGGCGGTCCTTTCAAGAATTCTAAAGGAAAAGTCACAAGAGTTGACGAAGGTAAAGAAGAGCTGACAATTGAACTTCTAGAAGCTGTAATTCCAATACCAATAACAATTCCTATCGATTCTGTACGTATTATCGAGTCTGCAGAAAAGCTAAAGGGACAACCAAAGTGATTTTATGGCAAAAATTACTGTGAAGCTATTAGTCGATGGGGGGAAGGCTTCAGCGGGGCCTCCATTAGGACCAACATTGGCTCCAATGAAAGTCAATATTCAGCAGGTTGTTTCTGCAATAAATGAAAAAACAAAAGAGTTCTCAGGTATACAAGTTCCTGTTCAGGTTCTTGTAGACCCTGCAACAAAGGCTTTTGAGATAAAAGTCGGCACACCTTCTGTTGCTGCAATGATAAAGAAAGAACTTAAAATAGACAAGCTTGCGAAAGCCGCTTTCAAGGAACCTCCTGTCGGAGACCTGAAACTTGAACAGGTTCTGAAAATCACTAGAGCAAAATTGGACGATCTAAAAACTAGAGATTTCAGGAAAGCTGTGAAACAAGTTGTGGCGAATTGCGTAAGCCTAGGGGTAACAGTTGAGGGAAAAAATCCCAAAGAGATGTTAAAAGAAATTTCTGATGGCAAATGGGACCATCAAATTAAATAATCCTAAGCTGGCACGAAAGTGCTTCCTGTCATTCTTTCAGTCAAATCGATGTAAATTTTTCTAGTTTTTTGAACAATATCTTCTGGTAGAGGTGGTATGTCAGGTTCAGGCAGTCCTTTCTTTCTAGATTCCATTAATTTGTCATGATAACCTGTCTGTCTATAATGTTGTCTTACAAACTCCTTACTTAATTCTACAAGTTTTCCTTGTCGATAAGATCCCAGATCCCAGAACCTGTCTTCATCAGGAGTTCCGAAGGTATCTACTAAAATCGGATTTCTTTCTTCATCAAAAGCCCATTCTTTCTTCCCGTCAGCATGAATCAGACCTTTTTCTCTAACTCTTTGATTAATTCTTTCATCAATTGAGTATGTCTGTTTCCATATCTCGTTCCACTCATCTTCTGTCAGTCCACCGATTTTTAGTGCTTCTTGTTTTGTAACAGGTCTGTCGACCTTTTCTAACTTTGTAGTTACTTCAAAGAAAGATTTTGGAAGTTCTTCACCAAGTTTCGGTTGGTATCCGGAAGAGAAACCTAATGTTTCTGGCTTAGTTTCTCCTCTTTGCAATCTATCGTGTAAAGAACCGGCAACATTATATCGTGCTATCCATTCTAATGGAATCAAATAATCTGTCGTGGTCGGAGTAATTTTGCTGTAATCAGGAATTATATCGACCTCAAGAACCCTCATGCTGTTTGGAGAGGGATTGTCGATAAAGTGAGTATTGATCCCAAGTTTCTCTGCTTCGTTAAACCAGTAGGTTGATGTTTGACAAAGTGTGGCTCCTTTGTCAGGAATTTCAGTTGGAATAATTTTGTCAAAGACAGAAATTCTGTTCGAGAATCGGAATTCTAAAATTTGTGGAAGATCTGTAGAATAAACGTCTTTGACTTTTCCTTGTTTTATGAATGACATTATAATAATCTTGACAGAAAAGATAAATATTTGCTATAAATTACGACAATCAGCATAGTTACAGTAATTTTGTGTCGTATATTGGCTTTCAAATATAAATACTAGCGACGCAATATGTTTTTGCTATGGCACCACTCACCATCTTTTTGTGGGTCATGGTAGGAGTAACTTTCGTTTACGGAGTGGCACAACTTTTAGGATATAATGTCCTCACAATAATTCTAATGCTTCTTGTTGTTGACGTTATAACTCTTGAAATAAACAGACAACTTGATAAGAGGAAATTATATAACAACAAATTAGAGACAATGGATCTAAAATTAGAAGAAGTTTCAAATAAAATTCAAAATGAATTTAACGTAGATGAAAAATTAAATAAGCACAAAGACGAAGTCACGATTGTGCTTGACAAGATGGCAAGGAAAGCCTTGGAAATAGAAGAAAGAGTAAACAGATTTGGAGAAACAATAGCTGTTTCTATTGAAAATCTCAACAACAGACTGAGAGCTTTTGAAAACCCAGAAAATGAATTAGAACAAATGGAACATGAATCTGAAGAAACAAAAAGTGAAACTGAAGAGAAACAAGCTGAAGAAGCTTACATGTAGATTAGTTATTAATTTTTATTGTCTGTTAAAGGCCTGAATTTATCTCTTCTTTTAGTATATTTCTCCAGTGATAGGATCCATATAACCTGAAGTAAGAGGACGAATTTTTCCTATCCTGTAAGATGTTGGTGTATCTTCACTTAAAAGTCCTGGAATTGGATTACCCTCTAAGGAATTTGTCCCAGGGTCACTGTCGAAAAGTTTTCTTTGTGCCATATATTATCACTAATAGATAGTTACTTTCTCTGGTATATAAATCTAACCCAAGTGTTTAAATAGTCTTATCTCAAATAGCTAAAAACACTACCTCGGTAGAAGCATCGTGGCGATATATTATGTCTGAGAAGGTATTAAATAAAGTTAGAAAAATAGCTAAAATATTCAGTCTTAGATACAATAGAAACGTATTTAGAATAAATTATCTTCCAAAACGAGAATTAGCTATAATAAGCTACCTTGGTGGAAATCCTGATTTTAGTAAATTCGGAAATAACATTGAAGAAAGAACTAATAACATAGAAGATTTTCTAAAATCTCAAGAATTCAAAAAAGAAGCTAGAAAACAGAGCGGTTGCGTTACTAACTCTTTAATCATAGCGAAATATATAAAGAGTATAAAAAATCAAAAAGTAAAAAAATATTGTGAAATTATATTAAAAGCTTTAGATAAAAATAAGGACTTAATATTAGTCAGTAAACCTACAAATTTTAAAGAAAGAAAATTCACAGATACAATAATATTACATGAGTACTTGCATGCTCTATTAAATTACAACAATGTTAAGCTTCAAAAAAAGAAAAAGGAGTATTGGAAGTTAGATGAAGCGTTGGTAAAATACCTGACAGATTTGAAGGTGTGATTATGTCTGAGAAAACCATATCTGCGATTAAAAAGGCTAGAGAATCGAAGAAAAGAAACTTCAAACAGTCCTTTGACCTAGCCATAAACCTGAAAAGCATCGACATGAAAAAGGTGGAAAATAAGATAAAGACAGAAATATCGTTGCCGCATGGTTTTGGGAAAGTTTCTAAAGTAGGTATTATTGTGGATAGCCTGGCACCACAGGCGAAAAATTTAGAAAATATAGTTTTAATAACAAAGGCAGAGCTAGAAAATCTGGGCAAAAACAAAAAACTTGTAAAGAAGCTTGCAAATGAATGCAGATATTTTGTCGCTGAAGCGCCTTTAATGCCTTTGGTCGGAAAAAATCTTGGTCCTGTTCTTGCTGTAAGAAATCTTATGCCTCAGCCAATACCACCAACAACATCGAATCTGAAAGATCTTGTAAGGCAGAAAAGCAACGTTATCAAAATACAGCTGAAAGATTCTCCTGTTATTCATTGCCCTATAGGTTTTGAGAACATGGAAGATGAAAAAATTGCAGAAAACATCGATACTGTTGTAAAAGCTGTTATTGCAGCCTTACCTAAAGGAAAAGAGCAGATAAAGAACGCCTATGTAAAACTTACAATGGGGAAGCCAGTGAAAATCGAGTTATGATAATATGATAAAAGAACAAAAAATACAAAAAGTGAACGAACTTGCAGAACTGATTAGTAAGTATAAGACTGTTGGAATTTTGAATATGTATAAGACTCCAGCAAGAGCACTGCAGAAAATCAGGAATGAGCTTTTTGAGAAAGCTGTCATAAGGACTGCAAAAAAAAGCACAATACTTTTTGCTCTTGAAAAAGCAAACAAAACATATCTTAAAGAATTTGTAACCAATTATCCTGCTCTTATTCTAACCAACGAAGATCCTTTCAAATTATATCGTTTCTTAGAAAGGAATAAAACGCCGGCCCCAGCAAAGTCTGGAGATACTGCAATAATTGACATAGAAGTCAAGGCTGGACCAACCGATCTGGCTCCGGGTCCTGCGATTTCTACATTGACGAAAGTCGGTATTCCAGCCAAGGTTGAAGGCGGGAAGATTGCTGTTATGAGAGACAAGATAGTTCTTAAGACTGGAGAAAAGGTTTCTGAAGATCTAGCATCCGCTTTACAGCTCCTGAAGATGGAGCCGATGGAAATTGGACTGACTGTCTTTGTAATGTCCGAGCATGAAAGTGTATACAAAAAGGAACAGCTGTACTTAGACGAGAACAAGATTCTTAATGAAATTATGCTTGCAACGAATTACGCCTTTAACTTGTCAATAAACTCTGGCTATCCGACAAAAGATACTATAAGCTTAATGTTAGCTAAAGCTTTCGCGAATGCAAAGACACTAGGAATTGAAGCTAATCTACTAGAACCGGGGATCATTGAAAGTGTTTTGGCAAAAGCCAAAGCGCAAGCTGAAATTTTGAGTAAAAAAATTGGAGGATAATTAGAAAGGTTTAAAAGTCTTGAAAACGTAAGAAAAACAACGGAGGATGTTTATGGAATATGTTTATGCTGCACTCTTGATTCATAGTGCAAAACACAAAGTTAATGAAGAGAACTTGACGAAAGTCTTGCATTCAGCTGGAGTTACTCCAGACACTGCCAGAGTCAAGGCTCTTGTTGCTGCACTTGATGGAGTAAATATTGACGAGGCTATAAGCAAGGCCACAGCAATGCCAGTCGCTGCTCCTGCTGAAGCAAAGCACGAGAAAAAGGAAGAGAAGAAAGAGGAAGATATCGAGAAAAAGAGCGAACAGGCAGTTGAAGGCCTCAGCGCTTTATTTGGCTGATTTCACATTAAGATATGACTCATACAAAAAAATCTGAAAAACGCTGTCCTTGGTCGACGTTTGATGATTCACTGTACTTGAAATATCACGACAATGAGTGGGGCGTGCCGGTACGCGATGACAGGAGAATATTCGAATTCTTAGTGCTTGAAGTATTCCAGGCTGGGCTTTCTTGGCGGACGGTGCTCTATAAGCGCGAAAATTTCCGAAAAGCCTTTGCCGGATTCGATTATAAAACAATAGCAAGGTTCGGAGCACGCGACATAGCTCGACTCATGAAAGACGCTGGCATCATCCGCAACCGCGCTAAGATTGAGGCAACGATTCATAATGCCAAGCGGTTTCTGGAAGTAAAAAAGGAGTTCGGCACATTTGCCAAGTATATGTGGGCGCAAGTCGGCGGCAAACCAATCATTCATAAGTTGAGACGCCTAAAAGACTATCCTCCATTTACTGACGAAGCAGTAGTATGGTCAAAAGACTTGAAGAAGAGGGGATTCAAATTCCTCGGTCCTACCGTCGTTTATGCTCATATGCAGGCGGTAGGGATGGTTAATGATCATACCGTTGACTGTTTTCGATACGATGAGTTAAGTGAGTCATTCCCTAATTTCCTGTAGAATCAGGCACTGCTTGACTAAAATACTTCTTACTGAATGACACTTGCACTGAATTCATCATAATCTGCAAGATCGTTGTTCTTTAAAATAACATCTAGATGATTGTACAACAAAGTCAATTTATTTTCCATCTCTCCACTGTTTGAAACGAATGGAATATTGAACTTTTCTGTCATCCACTATGCCTTAGCTTTTTGACTTTATCTTCTCTGTTTCATTGCTTTTTTGAGACCTTTTCTAAATTCACTGATTAATTCTGGGATTGTCTCATGAGCGGTTTTCATGGTCTTTTCTTGTGCCTTGGTTAATGCATGTCTGCCTGCTCTAACTAAAACTTTAGTCTGCTTCTTCGATTCGACTGTCAATTTACCTAAGTTCTCGCCTGTAACTCTGGCTATTTTATAAAGTTCTTCACTTGTTTTTTTCTTTGCCATAATAATAATTATTTATGTTTTAAGTTTATAAGTCGTAATAATTAATGTAGATTATGAAAAGGGAAGACATAGTCAAACCTGAAAATTTTAACCTACAGTTCTTTAAAGATGAAAAATTCAAAAGGCAAAGATGCATAAAATGCAATCACTATTTCTGGTCTTTGACAGAAAGAAAAACTTGCGGCGAACCGCCATGCGGAGAATTTACTTTTATAGGAAAACCTTCTATACCGAAAAAATATGATTGGAAGGAGATGAGGCAGACTTTCATAGAATTCTTTGAGAATAATGATCACACTTCTATAAACAGATATCCAACGGTCGCAAGATGGAAACCAGACACTTTCTATGTCGGCGCTTCAATCTATTGCTTCCAACCTTGGGTTCTTAACAAAACCGTAGAACCTCCAGCAAATCCACTGGTCATGAGTCAACCTTCGTTGAGATTTGCTGACTTAGACAATGTTGGGTTGGGAACAGGAAGGCATTGCTCAATTTTTGAAATGATGGCACATCATGCATTCAACAATCATAAAATAGTCTATTGGAAAGAGGAAACGACAGACTATTGTTTCAGATGGCTTACAGAAGAATTGAAAATGAAGCCTGAGAAGGTTGTTTTCAAGGAGAGCTTGTGGGAAGGTGGTGGAAATGCCGGACCGTGTTTCGAAGTGATTGCCGATGGAAATGAAGTTGCAACCTTAGTTTTCATGGAATATGAAACAAAAGATGGAAATTACGTTCCAATGGATATGAAAGTCGTAGACACGGGCTATGGGTTAGAGAGGCATGTCTGGGCTTCTAACGGGCTAAAAACAATCTATGATGGAATCTACTCTTATGTAATCGATTGGCTGAAGAAAAAGGCAGAGAAAGACGACAAAGAAACCATGCACAGAATTTATCAGATTGCCGATCATGGGAGATCTATAATGTTCATTCTGGGAGACGGAGTCGTGCCGTCTAACGCACAAGAAGGCTATATTGCAAGATTAATGATAAGGAGAACTTTGAGAAATTTGGAAGATTTGGAAATAACAGTTCCATTAGAAGAGGTTGTTGAAAGACACATAAAAGAGCATAAAGACATTTATCCTGAATTCGAAGAAAACAAAGATGATATTCTAAAGATGATAGAAGTTGAAACGAGAAAATATAAAGAAACATTAAAAAACGGAGAAGCCTTGGTAAAGAAAATTATATCTGATAAAAGAAAAGTTGATGAAAAAACTTTGATGATGCTTTATGATTCTCATGGCTTGTTGCCAAGAGATGTGAAAAAGTTTGTTCCAGAAATAAAAGTCGATTTAAGCGACATTGATACAAAGATTGCTGTTCAGAAAGAAATGGCGAAGCTACCTCAAGAAAAGAAAATTATAGAAACAAAGGGCTTGCCGGAGACAAAAAAACTTTACTATGAGAGTGAGAAACTCTTTGAGACAAAAGCAGGGGTTTTGAAAATTGAAGGAGAGCATGTTGTTCTGGACCAGACAATTTTCTATCCGAGAGGCGGAGGCCAAGAGCCAGATCACGGTTTTATAGACAATTCAAAGGTTTACGACGTGGACATTGTAAACAACTTAGTTGTTCATAAGGTTGAAAATCCGAAATTCAAGGTCGGCCAAACAGTTAGTTGTAAAGTTGATCCTAAGAGAAGAAAGCAGATAGTAAGGCACCACACAGCAACCCACATTCTCACAGGAACTTGCAGGAAAATTTTAGGAAATCATGTCTGGCAGGCCGGAACAAAGAAAGATGAGAACAAAGCACATCTAGATATAACACATTATGAAAGTTTAACAGAAGAGAAGTTGAAAGAAATAGAAAATTTTGCCAACGAGATGATAAGGAAAAGACTTGATGTAAAGAAACTGATTCTTCCCAGAAATATAGCCGAAAGGGAATACGGATTTAGAATATACCAAGGAGGAGCAATCCCAGCAAAAGATCTTATGATAAAGGCTTTAGATAGTTTTGATGTGGAAGCCTGTGGAGGGTTGCACGTAGATAACTTGAAAGACGTAGAAGAAATTTTCATTTTCAACACAAAGAAAATGCAAGACGGCATTGTCAGACTAGAATATGTTGCAGGAAAGGAACTCGTAGAAAAAACTAAGAAAGAATTGGAAAAAATGAGGAGAGAAGAGAAAGATAGACTTGAAAAGAAACTTGGAGAAATTGAAACTGAAAAGAAAAAGATAAAAGAACTAAAAGAAAGTGGCAAAATACTTTTCGGTGTCAATTACGTAGACACAGATGCTATGAAGGAACTTGAAGCTATTGGATTGAATTCTGTGAAAAAAAATCCTACAAAATATTCTGTTCTTATTGGCAATGGTATAGTTTTTGGTGTTAGGGGGGAAAGGTGCAAAGATAAAATAGAAAACATTGTAAAGGAAGCTGCACGAATAATGGGTGGTTCGGCTGGAGGTTCTGCAAATGAGTTCAAGGGCGGTGGACCACTAAAAGAAAAGGGAAAGGAAGCTTTCAAAAAACTAACGTAAAATGCTTCCTCTTCTGCCTTCAAAATAAGCATCATCAGTTATAGAATCTAATTGTGATTGAATCTGTTCTTCTGTTTCATTTCCATAAGATATCAAAATCTGATCAAGGTCCTTCAATAAGTATTTTTCAAAATCGTTATTTGTAAAATCATTCACATAAAACTTCAATGTTCTATCATCTTGGTTGCAAAATTCTTCTCCAGTATCTAAAACAAAACATGTCGAGTTAAATTTCATTCCTAGGGTGTCGAAGAAGAATCCTATGGTCTCCCCTGTAGCATGCACATGGATTAGATTTCCATTACCATCCTCAACATGTATGTAGGGGCTGGCAACCTGGTATTTTTGCTGAGAAAAGTCTATTGTGTTTCCATTTATATAGACTTTGAAGTCGGCATGCTCATGTGTAGAACCAATACTTCCAACCCCAGCCGGTATTTGAGGGGTTGTATTGTCAGGAACTGGAAGAAAGGCCACTATAGCAAAAGTGCTAGAGCCGAAAAAGAAGAATAAAATAAACAAAGCTATAATTTGCTTTTTCCTTTCTTTTTTCATTTTCTCACGTTAAAAGGATAGAAAGTGAAGTTTAAATTGTTATTTCTGGCAGTCTAAATACTTTTATAAGCACATATTCTATTTTATTTAATAGGGTGACTAGATGAGAAAATTAGAAGTTCCAACGTTAGAAGATATTAACAGAAAAGTGATAGAAGCTGCAAACTTAATAAGAACAAGGC
>Ga0213870_1001411_pt1 | contig 10808 bp, 9 predicted proteins | sample WICALVC2017_Meta_FD_160119 | JGI IMG/M metagenome (GOLD analysis project Ga0213870, IMG submission 160119) | Freshwater microbial communities from subterranean cave lake in Wind Cave National Park, South Dakota, United States - WICALVC2017 | ecosystem: Environmental > Aquatic > Deep subsurface >... | reverse complement strand
TTGCTATGCTGAAATAAATGCTTCCATCCTTCCCTTTGTAGGCAATTCCTGCTTTAAGCGAACCTTTTATCAGCTCAATCATCTCCTTTATGTGTTTTGTGGCCTCAGGATACAGCTCAGCCTTCTCTATGTTCAGAGCTTTTATATCCTCAAAAAATGCTTTCTTGTATTTGTCCGTATATTCCCTAAGTGGAACACCCTCATTCCTGCTCCCCTTTATTGTCTTGTCATCCACGTCTGTTATGTTCATCACCTGAGTGATCTTGAACCCATTATATTTCAGATATCTCCTGAGCAGATCCTGGAAAATATATGTCCTGAAATTGCCTATGTGCGCATAATCATATGGGGTTGGTCCACATGTGTAAATAGAAACCTCATTTTTTATTATAGGTTTGAATATTTCTTTTTTTCTAGTTAAAGTATTATAGAATTTCAGCATAACAGCCCTATTTATATATTTGATTCTTAATTATGAAAATACACTTAAATGATTAGTATGGAAGGCATTATATTATCATTCAGGAGAGGCAGGCATACGCAAAGAACAAACCAGTTTTTGGTAGAGATAGAGGGCGTGGACTCAAAAACAAAGGCCTCGAAATTCATAGGCAGGCGGCTTGTCTGGGCCTCGAAAAAAGCGAAAATTCACGGGAAAATCACAAATACTCACGGCAACAAGGGCGTGCTGAGGGCTCGGTTCTCAAGGGGCCTGCCTGGGACTGCTATAACTTCGAAAGTAAAGATTGTGGATTAGAATATGATCTTAATTAATATTACTTACAACAAATTATCGTTGGGTCATCGATGACGTATAGTTGATCCCCAAAATATGGCTCTGAAGAAATATTAACTCCAAGACCTTGGATGCACTCTGTCGAATAAGGCAATAGACCTGCGGAACAAGTAACTATGTCTGTACTCCCAATAGTGGCCTGAATTAATCCAGTACAAGACCTATCAGTACTACTTAAGTAATTGATGCTGGAGTGGTGTTCCATAAAAGAGCAGTAAGTGTAACCGAGGTTTTTGCAAATTTCATTACCATTCGAACCCTTCCCTCTATACTGCTCCACGATGAGGACTTCACATTTAGAAATTGTCCCAGTGGATGTTACACTACCCCCACCATTAACAGCAGTTGTTGTCTTGCTGGCTCTTAACAATTCCCCAGCCGGGGACTGCAAGCCTACAGCAAGGAATATTGTTGCAAGAGCAACTACACCTACAATAGCAACCAATGCGAGAATTTGAAATGTTTTTTCTTCCCCCAAAATTATCACTAATTTATATTTTGTCGGGGGGGGTTAAATAGTTTACAGTACTATTGCGAGTTTATTTCTCCTTATTTATCTCTGTATATTTGTAATTCACAGCTCTATGTTTGAATAAAATAAATAGAGTGGGCCCTAATTATAATCATGGTTCTCAACCTGCACAGAATTGCCAGGTCGCAAAAGGAATTAAAGGAACTCTATCTTAACCTCGCAATTGAGTCATTTGCCTTCTCGCTTATAGGAATCTTCATTCCCATTTATTTACTGAAACTTGGATATGGACTAAATTTAGTTTTACTGTTCATGCTGGTTAACCTTTGCACCATAGGCGCCCTCTCTCCAATAACAGCACATATCGCCTCCAGAACAGGCCTCAAGCACGCGATACTGTTCAGGATGCCCCTGCTCATGCTGTTCTTTTTCCTTCTGAATTCGCTTGACAAGATAGACGGGCCTTTCTTGATGTTTATAGCATTCATTGGTGGCCTGGCAGAATCACTTTACTGGGTTTCCTTGAATTCAGAGTTTGTGAAAAACTCTGACAGCATACATGAGGGAGAGGAGATAGGGCAGATGATTGCTTTCCCCAGACTCGCAACAATCTTTGCGCCTCTTATAGGCGGTTATATTGCAGTCGCCATGGGTTTCGATATGCTATTCATAATCGTCATGGTTATACTTGCCGTGGCTGTAATGCCGCTGTTCCTGACAACAGATTACAAAAGCTATTTCAGGTTCAGGATAAAAGAGACAAGGCTTTTCCTGAACCACAGGCTGAGCCTCCAGTATTTCTTATGGGGGGCTATTGCCATAGCGGAGGCTGTGATGTGGCCTCTATATATATATTTAAAATTCGATGACCTTGTGCTCATAGGCCTTACGCAGACGATAGCGGGCATCGCAATAACCTTGCTGACGTTTTACATGGGAAGAATAGCTGACAAGACTGACAGGAGGAAGATGCTGAGATATGGGGCGATAACATATGCAATGGTATGGTTCGCGAGACTTTTTGCTACAAGCGTGACAGAAATAATATTATTGTCTTTCTTGGGGGGCCTGTTTGCCACAAGGATAATAATAGTTGTGTTTGCCCAATTCTGCAATTTCGCACGCGGCAAGCACATATTAAGAAACGTGGTGTTTTGGGAACTCTGGCTGATGTTAGGTAAATTGTTTGCATTTATTCTGATAATACTTGCAGTCTCAAAATTCGAGGTCGCCTTTATCATGGCAGGGATACTGACTTTGTTTTATCTGTTTGTGTAAAGTATTTTAAATCTGCCTACAATCTTATACCATGCTGATAGCAGTTCTGTCTGATTTGCATTTTGGATTCGGGGATGGTGAGCTATGGGACGATTCATTCGAAGCTGTGGAAGAGGCTATTGAAAAGAGCAGGGAGGCGGATATAATACTTATAGCCGGAGACCTGTTTGATACAAGGGTCCCGACGCCTGAAACACTTGTCAGGGCAATGCAGTTGTTCATTAAGCCCATCAAGAACAAGAATTCCGTGAAAATTGTGGAGGGGATAAACAAAGACATAAGCGAGATACAGCCAATCACAAAATCCGGCACGCCTGTTATAGCTATAAACGGGAATCATGATAGGAGGACAAAGGGATTTATCAACCCCGTCCAGGCCCTGGAGAAAGCCGGATTTCTTATACACTTGCACTGCAATGGAATTATTCTGGAAAAAGAGGAGGAACGGGTTTGCATTCATGGCATGTCAGCTGTGCCAGATCAGTATTTTGAGAGCGTGATGAAGCAGTGGGCCCCTGAACCTGTGAAGGGCTGCAAAAACATATTGATGCTCCACCATCTGCTCTCGCCGTTCACGTTCTCCACGCAAAAGATAGAAATAATTCCAAAGGGATTTGACCTATATATCTGCGGGGATTTGCATGAACAAAAAAAATCATACTATAGCGAGGCCCCATTCCTGATACCAGGCTCTGCAATACCCACACAAATAAACAGGGAATCAGTAAATCCAAAAGGGTTCTGGGTATTTGATTCTGCAGGGGGAACCACAAGGTTTGTAGAGCTTGAAAAAAACAGAAGGGTTTATTATATAGAAAAAGACTTCCAAAATACAGAGGAGATAGAGAGTGAGATTAAAAATGTTTTGGGAGAAAATCATGGGAAAAAGCCTATTTTAAGGATTAACATACAGAATAGAAAAGAGTTCCCCCTGAATGAAATAAAGAATAAGTATCAGGCCAATGCGATTATTTCTTTCAGGAAAGAGGCTGATGAAACCAAAGAAGCAAAAACAATGGAGCAGCAGAGACTTTCTGTCAAGGAAATGGGAAGGAATATCTTGCTGAGAAACCTGAAAGAGGCTGAGCTTGATGAAAAAATCTTCGAGGATATTTTTGAATTGTTGTTGGAAAACAATCCAGACAAAGCTCTGGAATTATTGAGAAGGCAGAAATAATATTATTAATTATTAGTTCTTTGCTGTAGAGCTTTCTGAATAAGCGGCAGCTATCGTAAGAAAGCTCTATCACTCAATCTCAACTCCTGGCATTACCCATTTTCCTGAAAGCCTTTTCCTGTTCTCTTTTATTATTTTTCCGGACAGTGCATTCAGAATCTGGTTTTCTTGAAAGCCCAAAACCTTGCCAAAAGCGGTTAATTCTTGCGTAGGCCTCAAGTCCCATGGGCTTTGTGCTCCAGAAGAAATTATAAACGGGGCCCTGTATTTTCTTATAATTCTTGCAGCCTCTGTTATTCTTGATACAACGCCTGCGCGAGCTTTCTTGTGAGAATGCAGCAGGTCCCTGAAATCAAAGCACAAGGAAACATTATTCTTTGCCGCAAGCCTTGCAAGAACATGGTTCATATCATAAGCAGGGCTTACCAGAATATCAACTTCAGGAAGTTCCAGGGCAGCCCTGCTCATGTCAAGATCATTAGAATTAACCACTAAGAGCTCTGCACGTCTTCTCATGCTTCCCACTATCCTTCTCATCTCAGAAACCTTTTTAGCATCAATCTCGGCGCCAATAACCATATCCATATTATTTGCTTTTAATTTCTCGAGATCAAATTCCTTATAACTTTTCCACGGCATTATTATGCCAAGGCCGTTCCATCCCAAGCTTTTTGCCAACTTAACTGTTTCCTCTATATTCTCCAAAGATCTTACATGCAGATCGTAGTACATAAATAACCTGCTATATAAATTTAGCTTTTCTTACTAAAGTTTATAATATGGACAAGAAAAGCCTTATAAATCTGCTCAAGGAGGAAAGACGCCTCCAATCACCTGCCATTATAAAGGCATTTGAACTGGTCCCTCGCGAAGAGTTTGTCCCGCCTCAGTATAAGAAATTCGCCTATGTTGATGAGCCATTGCCAATAGGCTATTCGCAGACAATATCCGCACCTTCGATAGTGGCCCTGATGACAGAATTATTGAAGCCCAAGAAGTCAGACAAAGTCTTGGAGATTGGGTCAGGCAGCGGCTATCAGGCAGCGATACTAAGCAGGCTTGTTAAAAAGGTTTATACTGTAGAATATTTTCCCGAGCTTGCTGCGATTGCCAGAAGGAACCTGGCAAAATGCGGGTACAAAAATGTGGAGATAATGAACGGGGACGGAAACAAGGGATATGAAAAGGAAAAGCCTTATCACAAAATAATAATGACCTGTGCGTGCGAGCAGATCCCAAAGCCACTAATAAGGCAGCTGAAAGTGAACGGCAGGCTTGTGGCCCCAGTAGGCTCGAGTTGGTATCAGGAATTGACACTGCTCATAAAAACAGAATCAGGGATAAAGACAGAAACCCACGGCGCCTGTGTTTTTGTGCCGTTAAGAAAGGCTTAATTTTTCTTTCTTACAAAAACCAAGTAGATTGTCATAGCTATTAATATCGGTAAGATTAAGAACAAAAAATAGCCCAATAACACCCCTTCTGGATCATATGCAAAATTATAAGCCCTGGGAAACTGCACATTATAATACCTCAAAATAGTTAAAAATATAGCGTACAAAAAAATAAAGGCTAAAATAAAAATATTTCCCCTACGCGACCCCAGTGAAAATATGTTACGATTACCCTTAGGACCAAATTTTATCTTCATGTACAAATTCTCTGAACAACTAGATATAATCGTCGTCTATCTCCCCATCCTCTACCATTTTCTGGAAATTCATCACGTTTGTCTTGAGCACATTGCCGAAGGCCTTTTTGTCAAATGGGTTTCCGTGACCGGGAAAGATCTGCTTTACATTCAGACTTGACAGCTTCTCAAGTGATTTCTGCATGGCATTCGGGTCGCTGTTGGGGAAGTCTACCCTCCCTATTGCATTCTCGAATACAGTGTCACCTGAGAAAAGGAACTGGTTCTTCCTGTCAAAAAGGCAGACAGAGCCCAATGTATGGCCAGGAGTGTGTATAACCTCTAATTCCATTCCATCCAACTTAATCTTATCCCCATCCTCAAGCTTTTTGTCCACCTGCCGCGGGTGCAAGTTTCCGTCAAAGAAATCAGCAACACTGAGCTCTTTGTCCCCCCTTTCCACTATTGGAGAATCTAGTTTATGTATTGCGATTTTCCCATTCAAGAAATAGCCATTACCGCCTATATGGTCAAAGTGACCGTGCGTGTTTATAACCTGCTTTATATCACTCATCTCCCTCTTCAGCACACGGAATATGTCCCTTAACCTTGTAAAATTGAATCCTGTGCCCGAATCAATTATGGCGTCCCCGATCAGGTAAATATTAGAATCAAGGTCTGAAAGCTGTATGAGAGTTATATTTCCAAGTTTCCTAATCATACTCGATCATTGATATTCTATTGGCCATAAAAAGATAAATATGTAATGTAAAACGGCTAATAATCCGTTTTACAGCTGGTGAATCAATTATAGAGCAAATTCAGTTGATTCACCATAATCAGCATTCCTTTTTCTCTATCAGGCCTTTAAGCCAGGTTCCCAGTCTTAACTGTTTTTTCTCGTTATCTATCAATTCAGACGTTATCCAACTCTTCCTCACAATCTCAGGGAAATGCTTGTTGTTCCCCCTCCAGTCTTTAAGCCAGTCTATCGATTTCGTGTCTGATGTATAGCCTGAACCGAAATCCCCGTATTTCCCCTTCAGTTTCTTTACCTCCTCCTCCCTAGCCACCTTTGCTATTATGGAGGCTGCAGAGCATACAGGGTAATTAACATCAGCCTTGTGCTCGACCACAAGATCTGACCCATTGTTTACCATTTTTTTCAGGAAAAGCCTGAGCTTTTCCGGGTCAGTGTCAGGGGAATCTATAAAAGCCCTTTCCGGGTTCAGGTAATTCACAATATCAGCGAATTTTATGGCCTCCAATTTGTTCAGGCTAACCCCGGTCTTCCTGTAATTATCAATCCTGCACGCGCTGACCTTTATCACAATCACATCCTTTGCAATCTCCTCAATACTTTTTGCCAGTCTGATTCTTTTAGTGTGAGCCAATATCTTTGAATCCTTAACTCCATGCTTTCTGAAAATGCGCTCATTATCAGAATCTATTGAAACGCCTGCTATAATTAGTGGGCCGATGACAGCGCTTACATGTACGAATATAACATTGTTATATTCACAACCCTCTGCCGGCTTCATCAACCCCTGCAATCAACATACAAAACACCTTGTTAATAATTATACAAGAATAAATAAAAACAACTCCTTATTTAAAAACCAACTAATATAATGATAATACGCATAGCGGGATAGAGCAGCTTGGAGTGCTCGTTGAAGGCTTTGCTTGCGAAAGGCTCATAAGCTTGCTCTGAGGAACCCAAAGGTCGGTGGTTCAAACCGAAACTTTCTTTTCAAAAAAGAAAGCTACCGCCTATCAAAGAAAATAATATTGCAAAGAAATATATGCAATATCTTTACTAAGGAAGTAGGGCGGTAGAAGGACGAACAAACGAAGCTGTCGAAGTCCTTCTGCGCTGAAATTCCACCTCCCGCTATTTTTTTCTTATCAGCAAACACAAAATGATAAATCAATACAGACAATGTTACTAGTATTATAATAGCCCACTCATTTATCTCAGAGAACGAAACAGGGTAGCCTACTGTCACAATCAAAGAGTCTGTGTCCACCCTTCCTGTTAATTGTGAGCTTGCTGTAAGCGTCAAGCTCTTGCCAACCTCATCAACCTCACTGGATGCAACCTCAACAAAATATGTTTCCTCTGTGAGAGGAGCCAAATAAACTACAAGCTGTCTGTTTTGTTTCTGTAAAGTATAATTGATACCGAAATCCAGAAACTTTGCAAGGCCAGAAGGATATTCGCCGCCCAAATCTATCGTAATATTGTCCCTCTGTGTTTCTCCATTCCTCACCTGAACCTTAAGTATGTAAGAGCCTCCAAGGATTATGTGCAGAGTGCGGAATACAAAGTTTGCCAGGGGGCCTATGAACCTGATCTCTGTCACACTATTATTTGCCCAGTCCATGGCTGTTACATTAACTTTTATAAATTTGCCAAAGATCACAGCCTGCGAGCAATAACTTGTGCCAGGACCTGAAATAGGTCCGCCAGAGCTTCCACAACTTCTTGTGCCAGACCCGCTGTCAGCATCCCAGCTTATATTGTTAAACAATATGCCTGATATATTGTCTGTAGCGTTTGAAGTGATATTTACAGCCCCACCGGCCTGATTAAGATTAATAACCAATACAGGCGGCAAGCTGTCAACCGTGGTGTTTGTATAATCATACGTGCTCACATTGCCAACATTATCAGTCGCATTCACACGGAAAATATATTGCTGGCCGTCTATTATTGGGGTTGTATTGCTGTCGAACAAAACCCAGCCAGAAAGTGTCTGCACAGAACAGTTGGTCTTGAGCGTGCCTGTATTGTCATAATTTATGTAATTCCAGCCAGCACCAGCAGACCACTCCACATTAAAGCACTTCAGTCCGGAAACAGTATCGTTCCCCCTCCAGCTAATATTTATGCTCCTATTGCCAATCCATTTGCTCGATTTTGGCCCTAACCAATAAGGCAGTTTGTCAATGGCTGCATTAGGTGCAAAGTTATCTACTGTTGTATTGACAAAAGGCGATACGTATGCGTTTAAGGCATTATCTTTTGTGACACACCTGAAATAATAAATAAATCCATCTTGGCCTCTGCAGTTTTGGGTTGTGTTTTGATCAGGAGATAACACAGGATCGCAAAACAAGGGGAATTGTGTTGCAACTCTGATTGTGGAATTATCAGAGGAATTGAATTCAATCCTGGTTTCTAACAAGCCATTTTCGTCACTCGCGTTCCATGTGAAAGAAAAATTCGCAGGAACATATTGAGGCATTGGGTTTATTACACAAAATGGTGGTGTGGTATCCAGAATTATGGTGTCATTTGTTTGGTTTGTATTTTGCACTGCGTCCCTTACCATTACATTCACTGTTTTCACGCCGTCAGGAGGATACAAAGTCCAGGCCTTTTGCCAACTGCCGGGCTTTGGTCTAAAACCACAGTTCTCCCAAGTAAGGGGCACAGATTCAGTTTCATTCCAGAATTTGCATGCAGGAGATAAAATGCCATCAATTATGCCACTCCCCCCGTAGTCATGCGCGTTGATATAAAGTGTGATGCTTGTCCTGTTTGTGTAATTTGCATTCCGGTTTATATTCATGGAAACGAATGGCGGGGTTGTATCCAGTGTTATGGTATCATTAGCTGTCTTTATGTGGCCTACATTGTCCCTCACCTGGTAAAAGACTGTCTTAATGCCGTCATCAGAATGGAGAGTCCAGTCTCTTGCAGGAGAACACACTTCCCATAATTCCGTGTCAAATATGCCATCATTGCTGTACCTGCAATTGGCCACGCCGGAATTCAGCGTTCCCAGATTATCAGCATATGTTAAATCCAAATTAACGCTGGTAACACTTGTGTAAAAATCATCGAAGTTTATTATTATGCTTGCGGTTGGTGGCCTTGTATCTATCAATATATCCCACCCTGTGTCCAGAAAGCCAAGAGCATTGCCATTCCCGGCTGTGTCCCTCATGCTAATCCAGGCTGTAAGGTTGACATCTACATTTCCTGTTATGGCGTAAGACTGAGTTATCATATCTGTTGAATTGCAGTTTGTGCAGCCGCCTAATCTAATATCCATAAGGCTATTGTTTGTCAATATATCACCTTCATAATAAGGGGGTGAAATTATCAGGCTGGACCTCACCTCATTGCCAGCCGGGCATGAGCCTGGGACACAGCCGTTTTTGGTGAAACTTATATACTGCCTGAAAGGCCCGCTCAAGGTATCCCTGCTCCATATCTCATGGAAAGTGTCTATGCTTGGTTTAAACCAGCAGCTTTTGCCAGACTGGTAATCACATACTCCAAAGATATTTGTTGGCGTATAATTTACAAATACAGGATTTGTCTGGTCGATGCTAAAATTCCTTTTGTCAGTTGAAACGTTTCCATCTGATGTTCTATTTCCTAACACTTCGATCATGCAGGTATTTGCCCCTTCATGCTTGCAAACAAATAATGGATCAGGATCTACAAGATCTATAAATAATGTTACCACAGTATTGCATGTTCTGACAGTCCATGGCCTAGTCTCTATAGAATTGCTAACTACCCTGTACTTGCAAACATTAACATTACTATCTAATATGTTAACATCGATGACTAAGTTATGCCAGGATCCCGCTGGAGGTGATAGTATAGTTGAAGAAGGGACAGACAATATAACGCTGTAATTTATGTGCTCATTATTTGCTGCCGTGTTCCTATTCCCATAAGAATCACCGCATGCTATATAAACAGTCGTGTTGGGCTCGGTTAATCCAGATGCGGGGCAGGATTGGTTTAATGTCCCATCTCCGGTGCAGTCTGAGCCTGGTATGATGGCCATTAAACTATAGCTTAAATCATTCAAATTCCATTTACAGTTACCGTTCTCATTTAAATTAAAATCTATAATAAAAGAACTTGAATAAACTGTGGAGTTTTTTGCAGGTCGCCAGCCAGATTGAACAGGAGGCAGCGTGTCAACCGTATATCTTAAACCTGTATTTGTAGCTGCGCTGTGATTATTGCCCAGCAGGTCAGCGCATGCTATGTATAGCCACTGCGGGCCCTGACTGAAACCTGATGTAGAGCAGGAATGGCCGGTAGTTCCATCGCCTGTGCAGTCGCCTGTCATGGAATCATACCCCAAATCTGACAAAGACCATCTGCACATGGCTGGTTCGCTTGTATTCAATCTTATTATAGGAGTAGTTGTAATCAAAACAGAATTATTTATCGGCGTCCAGTTATACTGCACAGGAGGGGTGATATCACAGTCAGTGTCAGGCGGGTAAGAAAAGCCGTTTATTACACAGCCAATACCATCCCCATCAACATCTTCATCGCAAGTCCCATCGCATTCATTATCATGCCCGTCGCTGCATTGCCCTAAACTTCTATCTTCGGTTAGTGCTGAAAGAGAGTATATATTTCCCCAAGACCAGCCTTGGGGAAATATATACTCTCTTTCAGCACTAACCGAAG
>Ga0213870_1001410_pt1 | contig 10813 bp, 11 predicted proteins | sample WICALVC2017_Meta_FD_160119 | JGI IMG/M metagenome (GOLD analysis project Ga0213870, IMG submission 160119) | Freshwater microbial communities from subterranean cave lake in Wind Cave National Park, South Dakota, United States - WICALVC2017 | ecosystem: Environmental > Aquatic > Deep subsurface >... | reverse complement strand
GATAGAAAACCTATAACACTGCCTTCGCAAGGCAGAGGCTTCGGGTTCGAATCCCGACTGGTCCATTTAAACAGCGATTGTAGCCGATTTATTTAAAGATATTAAAACCTATCAGATAAAATGACGATGATGGAAAACTATTTAGGTCAAATTGTAGTAGCGAGAGTTTTTGGATAGAGTTGACGATCAAAGATATAAACTTCGAGCTGTTGTTGAAACAGGTGATGCAAGAGGCAATGAATGTTACGTATCACATAGGGGTGAACCTACTACAAATGAACATATAGTCATTAGACTGGATAGACCTACCAGACATACGTCTAACTTAGATCTTAGTGGTATTCCTTATGCAGGATTTTTTGTCACATCTGTAATTCCTGATGGATTTGAATATGGGTTATCTACAGAATTGATTTTATATGGTATCTGGGAAGGAAGAATGAGAAGCGCTTTTACAGTACCTATTCTAGAAAGAGTGAAAAATTTTTATGATCCAGGTCTGGTGCAACGACTTCTTCATTATTCGGATAGGAATGGATTCATTGTTCCCCATAGTTTATTACCACGTTTAAGCCCAGAAGAAATGTTATATGAAGGAAAGCAAATGGCTAGAAGTGTTGGAAGTGCTTTAGGACATTATCTGGCAAGAATGAAAAGATTTACTAGCCCACTATTCCCTCCTCGAATAGTAACAATAGACGAGGAAATAGATTTTGGAAGATGGATTCTACCTGCGTTCATGGGTACAGGTTTAGGCAATCTACGAATGGGACCTCAACAATGAAATGCCATATTTAAACCAATAAGTCTTTATCTAACGCTATTTTTTATATGATCATAGCAGCTACTAGCGACGTCCATACACCGAGATATTACACAGAGTTTGTACAAGCATTGGAACAAATGATAGTAAAACCTGACTTGTTCATTTTAGCGGGTGACATGGTCCATAGAGGAGAGATGGCTGAATACGAAAAGGTATACAATGCCTTATTCGGCAAAGTATCATGCCCGATAGTTGCCTGTTTTGGAAACAACGAATACCAGCAATTGAGGGATGGTGTAAAGAAGCAATTTCAAGAAATAAGATTTTTGGACGACCAGAGCATTGAAGTCGACACGGGATTGATGAGGATAGGTATATTCGGCACCACAGGCAGTCTGGAAACTCCAACGCCATGGCAGAAGGCAAACATCCCAAACATAGAAAGAATTTACCAGCAAAGGATAGAGCTGGCTGACAAGCACATGCAAAGGATGAAGGGGATGTTCATCATTCTTTTAACGCACTATGCTCCTACATACAAGACATTGGAGGGCGAGAATCCCAGATTCTTCTCAAGCATGGGAAACCAGTTGTATGAGAATGTGATAAACAACAGAAAACCTAGCTTGGTGATTCACGGCCACAGCCATAGAGGAACTAAACATGCCTGGATAGACACAGTTCCTGTGTTTAATGTCTCCTTTCCGTTGAATAGGGAGATTGTAGTCATAGATACAGATAAGCTGAAGCCTGGAATAGCGAAGTTTGTTTGATGTAGCCTTGCTCCGTTCTTCTGAATCATAACTTGCTCGACTCATCGTTCAACAGAGGCTTTTGAAGCAAGGCAATTATAATTTGTTGTCAAGAGTTTATTTGCTTTTTGCCAAAACATCAAAAACAAGGAAACTGCCAAATGCCATTGCCGCTGCCACAAACATAATCATTCTATACCCACCAAACTGGATTACTGCGGTTGCTATCAAAGGTCCTGCTAAATTTGATAAATTAATGAACGAACCTAACAGACCCAAACCCGTAGCCTTCTCTTTCGTGTTGTCAACTACCCATCTGACGGAACCTACATATAGAAATGCCCATGAAAAACCTAGGATTATGTTAGCTGATAAAAGCTGCCAAATGTCTGCTGATAGTGCGAAAGCGAAAAATGTAACTGCCGATAAAATTGTACCAAGTTGGATCAATCTATTTACTTTTATTTTGTCTGTAACTGTCAACATAACTAGAAATTGCGTGAACGTGTTTATTGCCATAGTTAATCCTACGAAAAATAGATTACCGCCTAACTGCAGTATATACAATCCCCAAAATACCCATATGGAATTTGCTGCCGCTTGACGTATGAAAAATGAAATATAAATTGGCAAGTTCCTTTTCAGTATGTGACGGGGGAATATTGGTGTTTTTATTTTTGTAAATCCGATTTTTTCAAGTTTAAGTGATGTCATAAATGCGATGAAAGAAAAAAATGCACTTACCAAAAATATCGAAACTAAATCAAAATACAAAGAAAATAGTCCAATAAAAATGCTGCCAGATGCTATGCCTAATGCTTCAAACGCGGTTAACTTTCCTATTTTATGTCCTACATCATGTGCGTATGCCACTAATGCCGATGCCTGTATAGTTATGGCAATACCGTTTAAAATTCTAACAATAAGTAAACCCGTGAAATCTTTGGCATAAATATAAAGGAGAAATGATGCCGATGAAAGCAATAAGCCGACGATTATAAGCGATCTTCTTCCGATGACGTCAGCTAGTCTGCCAAAGAAATATGTTGAAACGAACATGGCGGCTGCAAATAAAGATGCTATGATACCTATTTCTGTATCGCTAATGCCAAGTGATTTTGCGAATATCGGTATGTAGTTCATTATACTCCAGATGGCTGCAGCAGAAAAGAACTTTATTGCATGCGGATAGTATTTGAATTCTGCCATATGAATCAAGTTATTATATTTCTCATCACCAACTATTAAAATTAGGGTGTGCTTGTGAAGCCAAAGTTAAAGGAAACCAGATGGAGCCACGAACTAGAAAAGAACATACGGAACTTGTGGGAAAACGCGGGCATATACAAATTTAATTCCAGTTCAAAAAATCCAGTGTTCTCCATAGACACACCCCCGCCATATGTCAACTCGCCTGTGCACATAGGACATGCATACACGTACACGATAATGGATGCGATTGCAAGATTCCGCAGGATGACGGGGTTTAATGTTTTGTTTCCCATGGGGCTGGATAAGAATGGCTTGCCTATAGAAGTTCAGACTGAGAAGAAATTCGACATATCCATACGCAACACACCAAGGGAGGAGTTCATCAGGAAATGCAAGCAGTTGATAGAACAAGCCGGCGATGCTTCTTTAGACAGTTTCAAAAGACTGGGGTTGAGCTGCAATTCTTGGGAGACTGAATACAAACTCGGGGGCAAGTATGATACGGACGACCCTGAATACAGGAGGTTGACCCAGGAGATTTTCATTGATTTCTGGAAGAGAGGCTTGATATACGAGGATGACAAGCCGACGAACTATTGCCCTGTCTGCAGAACCGCTATTTCAGACGCAGAAGTGGAGTATGCAGAAAAGGAGACGAAACTGAATTTCATAAAGTTCAACGTCAAGGAAACCAATGAAGATATAATAGTTGCCACCACAAGGCCTGAGCTTCTGTGCACTTGCAAGATTTTATTGTACAATCCTGAAGACAAACGATATTCGCATTTGAAGAACAAGACTGCCATAGTTCCAATTTTCAAACATGAAGTCAAGATAATCCCGCATCCTTATGCAAAGATGGAATACGGGTCTGGTCTGGTGATGATTTGCAGCTTTGGTGACTTTGAAGACTTGAGGATTTTGAGGGAATTGAAGATACAGCCAACTTATGCCATAGATGGAAATGGCAGGATGAATTCAAATGCCGGATCATACCAGGGGTTGTCGGTGAAGGATGCCAGAGCGAAGATAATAGAAGATTTGAGAAATCACGGCAGGTTGATGAGGCAAGACAATCTTCCGCACAGGGAGCCGCAATGCTGGAGAAGCAAGAATCCTGTGGAATTCATAGCAATGAAGGAATTCTATCTGCACCAAGTAAAATTCAAGGAGGAGTTGCTGAAACTTGCAGACAAGATGAAATTCTTTGCACCGGAATCCAGACAATTTCTTGTGGACTGGATCAATTCATTGAGCATAGATTGGGTGATTTCCAGAAGAAGATACTACGGGACTGAGATTCCTTTATGGTATTGCAAGAAGTGCAATTTTGCTGTAGTTCCCAAACCTGGTAAATACTACCAGCCATGGAAGGAGAAATCGCCCATAGAAGTTTGTCCTAAGTGCAAAGGCAGGGAGTTTGTTGGTGAAGCTAGGGTATTTGACACGTGGTTTGATTCCAGTCATTCCAATGCATATGTGCTTGGTTATTTGTGGGATAAAAAGTTCTTCAAAAAGAATTACCCATGCAGTCTAAGACCCCAGGGCAGGGAGATAGTCAGGACGTGGCTCTATTTCACGCTTCTAGAATCTTTCTTGCTGCTGAAGAAGAAGCCCTTTGAAAACTGCTGGATACACATGTATGTTGTAGACGAGAAGGGGGAGAAGATGAGCAAGTCTTTGGGAAATGTCATAGACCCCCAATATGTGCTGAACAGATACGGTGCTGAAGCTTTCAGGTTGTGGGTGTTTCTAGAAGGCGACATCACCAAGGGGGACATCAGATGCAGCTTCCAGAGGATTGAAGGAACCAGCAAATTCTTGACCAAACTCTGGAACATAGCAAGATTCATTTCGATGTTTCCCCAGTCAAAGGATGTAAAATTAACTCCTACAGACAAGTGGATTGTATCCGAATTAAACAAGCTTGTTGAAGATTGCAGAAAGTCTTATGAGAACTTCAATTTCTTCATGGCGGCCAACAAGATAAGGGATTTTGTCTGGAATGTTTTTGCAGACCACTATATAGAAATGATTAAGGCCAGGGCTTATGGCGAGGGATTCAATAAATTGGAACAAAAGTCAGCGCAGTTTACCCTACACCTGGTTTTGAATACTGCATTGAAGTTGCTTTCGCCCATCGTGCCATTTATAACAGACTATACGTGGAGGGAACTTTACGGCAAGAAATCCATTCATATTGAAGAATTTCCAAAAATTTCAGGAGATAATAAATTAATTAAATTTACAAAGAAAATTCTGGAATTTAATTCAAAAGTCTGGAATGAGAAAAAATATCTGAAGGTATCATTGAAGGATGAAATTAAGATGGAAATTCCGAAAGAATTGAAACCATTTGAAAAAGACCTAAGAGCTATGCATAACATCAAAATTTGATATGATTGAATCTGGCTATAAGTGCTTTCCACATATTTTTTCTAATCATCATAGCTGCAGTTAAAGTGCTTAGAGCAGCGCTGATTGTCATCACCACAAATAATGCTTTAAACCCATAAACACTGGCTATCACTCCACCAACGATAGCGCCTAAGGCGATGACAATGTAGATTGCACCCTCCCATATAGACCACTCAGTACTTTCCTTTCCTTTTCTCAATGATTTCGAAAATAATGCAGTAAATGCTGGATCAATTATTGCCAAAGATATCGCAAGAATTATTTGGACGAAATAAAGATGCTCTATGTTCTCTACAAAGATGTAACCTGCTGCGCCTAACGTAAACAAAATCCTGCCTATTAGGAACATCTTCCTTTTGCTGATTCTATCCTCTATTTGGCCAAAAGTTACGATGCTTACGCCTATTAAAATGGTGTAAAGGAACCACGCCCTGCTCGCTTCAAGTATGCCCCCGCCTATATGCTGGACGAAGATTGCGAATATGGGGGTTAATAAACCTACAGAAAAGTTGTAGAAAATGCTCGAGATTATTAAAATTTTAAGGGCTTTGTGCATAATTAATTATTAACTTCAATTAAAAAAAAGGTGTGTTGCATTTAAAAATGAAGAAGCTATAAAGCTGAAGAAACTGGTCAAGGAGCTGAAGTCTATCAGGGGGAAGCATACTGAGTTGGTTTCTGTATATGTGGCGTCTGGTGGCAATCTAATTGATAGTATAAGCCAGCTGAAGAGCGAGCAAGGTACGGCCGTCAACATAAAATCCAAAGCTACAAGAAAGAATGTTTTGACCGCACTGGATAAAATAATCAACCACCTGAGACTGTTCAGAGCGACGCCGAAGAATGGCCTAGTTGTCTTTGCCGGCAATGTATCGCCTGTGGAGGGAAGGGAGGATATAAAACTATGGAGTTTTGAGCCTTACGAGAAGATGGAGACGAAGATCTACTGGTGCGACCAGGTTTTTGTCCTAGAGCCATTGGAGGACTTGGTTAAGGAAAAGGAATTATATGGTTTGATTGTCTTGGATGCTAAGGAGGCCAGCATAGCAATCTTGAAAGGCAAGAGGATAGTTCCATTGAAACATTTGGAATCTACTGTTCCTTCGAAGACTGTTAAAGGAGGAATGTGTGTGGATGAAAATACTCTACTACAGCTTGAAAGTGGTGATATCATACCTATAAAAGAACTTTCTGGTGACAAAAAAATATTATCCTACTCTTTCAAAGATTTTAAGCCTGTGTTTAATAATTCTTTCGAAATATTTAAAAGAAAGGCGAAATTATCTTACAGATTAACATTTCAGGAGCCCGCGAATTCTATAGTAGTTACGCCTGAGCATAAGGTTTTTGTAGTAGGCATAAATGGTATAGAGGAAAAAAGTGTTGTGGAACTAAGGCCTGGGGACTTGCTTTTGCAAACATCGTATCTTGAAACTAACAATAGTGACAATCCACTTATTGATAAAAGTTTGGCACAGTTTTTAGGATATATGACGGGAGATGGCACTATAGATGGAAATAGGACTATACTTTACGATAAGGATATACAACTGCTGAAAGTCTATAAAAAAATCGCAGAAAATCTTATAGACAAGGAAGCAGTAATACGTAAAAGAAGAAACTCATATGAACTGAGATTGTACAAAAAGTCTTTTGTTGATTTCTTATTATCAGATTTTCGAAAAATTTGTCAACATAGAAGGCTGAAAGATATAGATTCTAGTATACTAAAGCTTCCACTAAGGAAACTAGCATTCTTTTTGAGAGGTCTATTTGATGCTGAAGGATATGTTGATAAAACTGGAGTAGGCTTAAGAATGACAAATGAACAAATAGTTAGAAAATTACAATTACTTTTGATTAGATTCGAGGTAGTTGCAAGTATGAGAGGTCCTGATAAGTTTGATCGCTATGAATTACGAATAACAAATCCACTATATATTCAAAATTTTAAGAAAGCTATAGGATTCTCTTCTCTAAAAAAAGAGAGAAAACTAATATCGATATTAAAATCTTATAGGAGTGGAAAATCTACGAGAGTTCCTCTATCTGGTAGATTTTTAAGAAAATTATTGGAGAAAGAAGGTTTTAAAAAAGAGCATTTCAAGAAATATGGAATGTTCCTAGCTGGTAAAAGAAATATTGGTTACCCTCCTTTTGGACGTTTTTTAAAAGAAATTAGAAGAAAATTGAAAAATAAAGACACTTTGAAACTTTTGGAAAATATCCATAAATCCAACATTATAGCTACTGTTCTTAAGGAAAAGAAAGAGTTGAATTCTATTGGAGAATTTTATGATTTGCACGTTCCAGACACCAATACTTTCGTTGCCAATGGCCTAATTGTTCATAATTCTCAAGGTCGATATGATAGATTGAGAGAGGATGCTATAAATGAGTTTTTAACTAAAGTCGGGGAAACAGCTTCGCAATCGTTTTTAGAGCAGGAAAATTTGAAAGGCGTCATAATTGGAGGGCCAGGACCTATTAAAGACAGGTTTGCAGACAAGGATTACCTGAATTACCAACTCAAGAATAAGCTTCTGGGTGTCAAGGATATTGGCTATACAAGCGAATATGGGTTGGAAGAGTTGGTAAAACGCTCTGAAGATTTGCTTGAGAAGGCTGCGGTAATGAAGGAGAAGGAGTTGATGCAGAAGTTCTTGACAGAATTGCAGAAGGGAGGTAATGTTGTGTATGGTTATACGCAGACTATGAAAGCATTGGAGTTGAATGCTGTTAATATATTGCTTCTATCAGAAAATTTTGACTGGGTTAAAGCAAACCTGAGATGCCAGAATGGGCATTATGTGGAAGAGGAATTACCTAAGGCTGCTGTAGAAAATCAGGTTTGTGATACTTGCAGCAAAAAACTTGAAGTTCAATCTACAGAAGAGCTTGGGGATGTTGTTGCCGAGAAGGCTGCGAATGAAGGAGCTAAGGTAGAATACATTTCCTCAGATACTGCAGAAGGCAGGCAATTCAAGGAACTATCTGGGATTGGAGCTTTCCTGAGATTTAAGTTAGATTGAAAAATTTTATCGCATTTTCTGTTGTAATTTTATCAACAATTTCAAACGGTTCATTCCTCAATTCAGCAATTTTCATCAAAGTCAATTTTACATTGTATGGATAGTTCATCTTATCCTGAGTAGGCGAATTAAATGGTGAATCTGTTTCTGTCATGAGTCTATCCAAAGGAAAACTTTTTCCGATCTTTTTCAAATTCTTAGAAGTCTTTATTATAGTTGGAATCGAAATGTAGTAACCACTTTCAATTATTTGCTTAGCTAGCGTCATGCTTCCAGAATAGTGATGAAACACTGCTCGTTCAACATTGTTTTCGCGAATTAATCTGAAAACCTCTTCCTCGGCGCCTCTGCTGTGCAAAATTACTGGTAAGTTCAATTCCTTAGAAATATCCAAGCATCGAACGAAAATTCCCTTACACTTTTCATTTTGCTTATCGTCCTTAACCCAATATCTATCTAAGCCTATTTCACCTATGGCAACTATTTCATCGCCATGGCTTCTTATGAAATCCAAATTCTTCTCTATTTCCTCATCAGTCATTTTTATTATATCTTCGGGATGAATCCCCAAAGACAATCTCACAAAATCTGGATAATCCTTGCTGATTTCCAATGCCCTCTCATAATCGCCAGACAATCCGCAATTTACAATTGCCTGCATGCAATTTTTTGCCTCAAGTATAACTCTGTTTTTGACTTCATCCAATCCAGGAAATGTCAAATGGCAGTGTATATCAATCATATAACTATTTAACATCAAAGTATTTTTATGGATATTGAATCTTACAAATCGTATTTGAAATCATACAGCAAGACAACAAGAATAATGGGCAGGACAACTAAAGTTGTGGATCTAAAAGAATTCTGCCCCCACAGAAAGTTGGACTTTGGACATAGAAAGTACTGCGGTGAATGCAAGAAAATTTATTGGAAATGGATATTGCACATGAGGCCTGGCTTGAAAAGGGTTGGGAAGAGACTATAATCATTTTTATTATATCAAGATTGCATTGACAACGGCATGCTGCGATGGCTTGGATGTAATTCTAGCTTTGCCCATTTCAGTATTTACAATCGCACCCTTGGTCAAAATGCCTCTTCTCACGTAGTGAAGGTTAGCCGTATTTTCCAGAATATCCAAAATCTTGACCTTCTTCGCAGTCCTTGTCTTCCTATCAAGTACATTCACAAACTCTACAACAGCAGCCTTAACCTTATGCCCCCCGCCTTTTGTCCTCACATGGACTCTCTTTTCCTTTCCCAGCTTGGTTAACAACTGCAAAGAACCCAATTCATACTTCCTCTTCTTCCTGATGCGCTCGAACCTTCCTCCTGTAGGGGTTCTTCCTCTTTCACCATGCCATACTGACATACTACAATTTCCGCATCGGTGTTTATATTCTTATATCTCCAAAATTAAAAAACACTTAAATACCGCACTTCATATTAACTAAAGTGAATCGATGACAGACAGACCGATAGACGCGCTTGACAGAGCCAAAGGCAAAAGGGTAATGGTCAAGCTGAAGAACGGGGAAGAGATTACTGGTGTTCTGAAAGCTTTGGATCTGCATTTGAATCTATGGATCGACGAGGCTGAAGTGACGAAGAATAATGGCGAGAACAAACTGAAGCTGGGGACTCTTCTTGTTCGTGGGGATACTATAGTATACGCTTCACCAGTGCAAGTTTAAGTTGTTTCTATGAAATTGAAAATTAAGAATGCCATCAAGGATGGCTTTATTGCTTTGAAAAATAATCCTGTCATTGTCCTGGTTGGTATTGTTTATATCATCATAGCCAAACTACTGGAACCGCAACTGAAAACAACTTTAGGTAGCGGGGCTTTCAGCTTCTCTGAGTTCCTATATTCCTATGGCGGGCTGAATCTGATTGCAATAATTCTATTGAGCGTCTTCATTAATGGCGTCATAATTGTCCTGGCAGCGAAAGGAAATAAGCTATCTTTAATGTCTGCCATTAGCTTGGTTGCATCCAAATATGTGGTATTATTGTTGTCATCAATACTTGTCTTCATCATGACAGCATTGGGTTTGGTTGCATTGGTATTGCCCGGAATATTCCTGTCCATTAAATTGGTTTATTACGAACAGGCTGTGCTGTTAAATAACAAAGGCGCTGTTGAAGCATTGAGAACGAGCTGGAACACTACAAAAGGCAATTGGTGGAGGGTTTTTGGCTTGGCACTTTTGTTGGCGTTGATATCTTTGATTATTTTAACGCCAGTTAGTTTTTTCAGCGATATTATCGCAGACTTCATAGCGGGCATATTTGTAGTGCCGCTTGTTGCCGCTGCGTATACCAAATCGTATTTGCAATTGAAAAGGTGATTCTATGGTCAAGGGAACCCCGTCTATGGGGAAGAAGAACAAGATAACACACATACGCTGCAGGAGATGCGGGAGGGTATCTTACAGGATTGACAAGAAGTATTGTGCTGCCTGCGGTTATGGCAGAAAAGCAAAGATCAGAAGCTATAGTTGGCTGAGGAAGAATTTCCAAAGAAAGAGAAAGTATTAAAAGCAATTAAAGATAATCTTACTTCTACAAATAAAATATTAAGGGCCTGTAGCTCAAGTGACAAAAAATCACGGCGAAGCATGGTAGAGCAG
>Ga0213870_1001409_pt1 | contig 10820 bp, 20 predicted proteins | sample WICALVC2017_Meta_FD_160119 | JGI IMG/M metagenome (GOLD analysis project Ga0213870, IMG submission 160119) | Freshwater microbial communities from subterranean cave lake in Wind Cave National Park, South Dakota, United States - WICALVC2017 | ecosystem: Environmental > Aquatic > Deep subsurface >... | reverse complement strand
GCCCCGTCATCGTCCCCCCACCACCCATCCACGGCATCTCTGAGACGTTGGAGGAGGTGAGCATCGTGGACTGGCTCGGAGGACGTGGGGTGGAGACAGGTGGAGCGAGGGTCGTTCCTCCTCCTCCGGCTAGTCCTCCCCCAGGCTGGGCGAAGACTGGAGCCTGCTGGAACTGTGGACCCTGGAAGGGTTGGAACCCGGAGGGCATCCCTTGCCCGATGCTGGAACCCCGGCTCTGTCCCCCGAAGCCCGCAAGCGAGCCTGAGATGGACTCCGGCTGCCCCTGGGCTGCGCCTTCAAAGAACGAGAGGGGCTGGTTGAACTGTCCGGCAGAAGGCATAGGGATGCCGCCAGTTCCCTGTGTGGGGTCATACCCCCACTCGTGTAGTGTCGTACCGGGACCCGGAGGGCGTCCCATGAGCTGCTGGAGTTGAGGGAACTGGGTGACGAGTTGCTGGACGAACTGCTCGTACTGGCTTCCGCCTCCACCCCCTGAGAGTGATGGTGTGCTAAAGAAGGCCATTAGACTTTCCAGTCAGACGGCTGCAAATGGTCATGGTCTTCTTCTATGAGCACCTTGAGCCCAAGAATCATTCCTGTCAGCACCCGAGTCTTGGGGTCCTCGGTGTCTGCGTCGTAGACCACATCCACCCCCAGCCCAACAAGATGAGGGGAACGTTCCACACCACCCACCGCCTTGTTACGGTCCGCTGTGCGGAACCAAGATGTGACGCTGGCGTTGGTGAGGACACGGTAGCGGTCAACGGCCAGAACGAACTCGGTGAGGGTCATCCTTTAATTTCTTTGTTGTCAGAACCAGCTCATCCCACCCGTAAATGTTCCCGACGGTCCCTGTCCCCCACACCTTTTATGCTCCTCGTCTGACGCCGCGGCATCTGGGACTTCAAACTCGGCCCAAGAAACGCGTCCTCGGGTGGGGATTGCTGGAACCTCAAACTCGGACCACGAATTGCGCCCCCGGGTTGGAACGAACGGGGCTTGGAGTTCTGCCCAGCTAACTCGCCCACGAGTCGGAACTGTTGGGACTTCAAGCTCAGCAAATGAGACGCGCCCCCGCGTGGGAACGAATGCAACCTCGAACTCCGCCCAACTGATCCGCCCTCTGGTTGGAGTCGGGGACTCCAGGATGAGAACACCCGTGGCGTCCTCAAGTTGGTAGCCATCGACTGTTCCTGATTCAAGAAGATACCGGGCAGGCACACCTAGTTAGTCCTGATCAAGATGCCACTACTTCCGGCGGAAAGCGTGATAGCGGAGGTAGCAACCTCTGACCCAGCCCACAACTCTAGGTCGCCTGTGGTTGATACGACAGCAACCCCCTCAACCTTGCAGAAATGGTCAACGTTGATAGTCGTAACTCCGACCCATGGACCCAAGTTCGGCGCGGTCGTTGTTGCAGTCCGGGTATTCGCGTAGGCCCAGACTTGTCCAGTTGTCGCGTTATTCGCGTCGTGCCACGTACCTGTTGCGGCAATAACGCCAGCAGAAGGAAACTGCGCAGTCATCGACATCCTTGTCACAGTCCCGGTATAGTTCACCCCGAACTTTACGCTTGTCGTCAGGGCGACCGACTGGAACAGGAGCGCCCAGTTAACGTAATAGGTCCCCGCGACGAGCCCATTGAATGACAGCCCAGTGACTTCCGTACCGGTTGTCGTGCTATTCGTGTACGCAGTGGTCAACGTCGTGATAAACGGAAGCCCGTTGGCTGCCCGAAGCAAGGCAATCACTTCGGTCATCGTTGCCGACTTGGACACAGTCAGGTCGCTGGCGTCCGCCACAGCGACCTTGTCACCTGCGGCAAGCGTGACAACATCAGCGAGGGCACTGATTTTTGTGTCAGGCATTAGGGAACGTTTGTGTTAAACCGGTAGAATAGAGCCGTATAGTCCGTGATAGAATCCGCCTCGGCGGCAGACAGTGTATACGTTGAGGTTGTCCACGTCGTGGTGTTGACGCCAAGCCGCGTCTGGCTCGCGATCAATGTGCCCTGTGACGCTTCGCTAACGTAAGTCTGACGAAGTTGTTGGGTGAAGTCGATAGTCTCTTGCGTCGTCTGATCCGCACTGGTCCGCATCCGCATGATATGGCCCGTGGAGAGGGCTGGATCAGTGACGTCTGACAGTCGGGCGACGTACACGGAGTTGACGGGGCTCGTGGGGGAGCGGATGAAGTCAACATCATCCGCCACTGTCTCATCAATGGTGAGGTAGATGTTGACTGAGCCCGCACCTTGGTCTGTGTACGACCCAGGGTTGTTGAAATCGTTATCGGGGCGTTCAAACTGCGGCATTACTTAGGACGCCGCCGACTTCCGCTGGGCCGAGTGAACCACCCATCGTGACGGTTCCAGACGATTCGCTTGGACCCCCACGGGATCATGAAGCCTGGGTTCGGGTAGAACCGGAGGTATGCCCGCTCCGACCGACGCCCAAGGCACCAGAGTTGGTTGGCCCAGAGGAGAAATCGGAGAATCACTTGAGAATGAGCCAGCCCAACGTCGCATAGACCCCAAGTATGATGAGAATCAAGTAGAGCCGCAAGGGGTCAACTCGTGTCGGACCCTGCCCCAATCCGATTAGCCGCTGGTTCATCTCATCGAGTTGTCTGATGACTCTATCAAGCATCTCTTGAGCCCGCGCCTCAGCAGGTGTAATACTCATGTCACTACGTCAGGCCCCCTTTTTGGGATTTTTCGGCGGACGCGGCTCCACTTTCTCCAGTAGCCGCCCCGATGTCTTCGCCGCCACTCGCGGCTCCGATCCCTTCGCAACCGGCTCCACCTTCTTGAGGAGCCATCCCAGCATCTTCGCAGCCACACGCGGCCCCAGAACGTAGGAACTCATGTCTCTTACCCCCCTCAGCCCACGCTTTGACCAGTTGATAGACCAGGGCCAGTGCTAGAATGCCTAGCAGGATGCCGAGCGTCACCACGAGGCTTACCGCACCCACCGCTGTATCCACCGCTTCCACCATGGCTCGCGCCACATCCACGTCATATACTGCTCGTGCCAGTAGCGGATCAACTGCTCCCGCCCGTGGCACTCAGGGCAACTCATTTGCAACTCATTTAGGATTCGCTGTCACTTGACCTCCACAACTAGCAACTTCTTGGCGGTTCTGGAGGTCACCAGAGCCCCAAGAGAGACTTCGTCCGCCACAGGAAGAACACGCATGCTCCAAAGATCCCGTAGAGGCCCACCGTCAGTGCGCCCAGGTACCACTCAATCAGCCGGAACCTGCGTTCAGATATCGTCACGTAACGCATCGCGTCACCATTTCAGTCTTCGGGGCGTGAGCATGTCATCAGTCACTCCTAGTTCCGCCCGGCGTCTCTTCCCTTCCTCCATAACCTCTGGGGGACACCGCCATCCATGAGCCCACGCGACCGCAATCATCCCTTCACTCGCCCCATTCAACCATCTTAGATAGTCAATCCACCGCTCGCGTTCAGTCATTTAGGATTCCGGCGCGTAAGCGCGAGACTCCTCTGCCCGTGCCCCCACCCCGCCCGGCTGCCCACATGCCCCGCACTGCGTCAACCATGCTGCGTTAGCCCAGTGCGTCATGGCATGTGTTATAAAGTGTGTGCATCAACTGTGCCAGTGGGTAAGTGGGTAGGTGGGCCGAGCGCAGCCCGCGCCCCGCTCAGCGCCTGGGCGATACTGCCTAGCTCGAGCCGGTGCGCGTGGATCTGCATCACCAGCGCCGTGGGCCGGCCAGCCATCACCAGCGCCTTGTCAGTGCCGATCCCAGCCGCGATGCTCATCCCCTGAGCCGCGCGAGCATCCCCATCCACCACCGCCTCCGTCGCCCGAGCCAACGCCATCAGCGCATGCCGGCCCCAATCATGCTGGAGCGCGTCTAGGACCTTTGAGGGAGGGCTGGAAGGGTGGAGGACGGGCCCAGGCAGGCCCATGCGCTTACGCTCCCTGGACATACGTTTGTACAGTGCACGCGAAGATATGCCAATGCTAGCAGCAGCTTGCGCGAGCGTGGTGCGTGGTCGCATGGCCGCATGCTGCACCGCGACAGGCATACGGCTAGACGTGGCGATAGGGTCCAACTGGCGGGAGGGAACGGGGGAGCGTGAGGGGCTAGCCAGGGTTAGCCCTGATCCCGTGCAGCAGCAAGGTCAACCCGGCAGGAATAACAAAGGGTTGGACTATTCCAGGTATCCTCAGACTCCCAGCACTCTTCATTGCAAATGTCACAGCGCGTGGGGTCAAGGATAGGCGCTAGGTGAAGGTCCATTGATTGACGCAGTGTACCACAAGTGACCAAAATTGTCAAGTGACATCTGTGGTCACCAGGACAATACTCCCGGACAGTGTAAGAATTATATAGGGCAATCCGCCCGGATTGACGCAAGTGCTAAGTGGCTAAGTATATGAATTTGCTAACATGTGATAGCGTGTCAAGAGGATGGCACGCGTGATGCAGGCTAGAATGGGCATGGACAAGGTCAATGAAGGGATCAAAGACTTTCAGTGCATCCCTGAGCGTGACGACCATGTGCCAACGGGGTTCCAGAAGGGTGATCCTTGCCAGTGTGGAGCAAAAAGGATTGTGCTAACTGACGGAGAGTGTTACTTGGTAAGTGCACACGGAGGCTAGATGGGCATGAAAACTCAGCACACGCCAGGACCGTGGACAGTCGTGGGACCATGTGGCCCCATTAAGGATCAAGGGGATATAGAAATCTTGGGTCCCAGTGGTATAACGGTCGCTTACACCCCCCGAGGGCACCCTACTCGATCCCTTGAGCGTATTGCAAACGCTCGCCTGATCGCGGCGGCGCCGGAGATGCTGCGAATCTTGCATGTGCTCCTTGGATTTGTGGAAGAAGGTGACGGCCGTAGCCCCCTTGCACAGATAATGGCTGAGGCCCGCGCTCTGCTCGCCAAGATTGAGGGGAGCTATGACTAAGACGCTCGCATACCTAATCGTCGGCTTGTTCCTAGCCCTCCTACTGCGGGAATGTGTGTTGGGTAAAGACCCGGTGTTACTAGGGAGGAAGGGGGCAACTCATGGACTGGTGGACACTCGCTGACTTGATCGCTGATCTGCTTGACTTCCTGCTGGGACTGAAGTAGGGGTATAGGTTCCCCCATGACTGAATCCACCAGCGAGTTTCTGACCCGCATGCTCCGCGACTTGAGCATGATCCGGCATGACGTAGCGAAGCGGGGGAAGTTCATCACCTTGCTGCGCTTCCTAGACCATGCCATGATCGAGGCGGAGGTGTTATCGCAGTACCTCAAAGAGCGGGAAAGAGGGTTTCCCATGGTAGAGAACCATGAGTAAAACGCTCGGAGCGAGCAGGCGACCGAAGGTCGCTCTGCGAGCGGGGGGACTATGACGAAGAAACGGCTGAAGAAACGGCTTAAGTTAAAGAGAACTATCGAAAAAGAAGATTTTTGGCGGGTCAAAGACTACCAGAGTGTACCGCTTGATCCCGTTGGAAAGTGTGAAGCACGCTGCGAGTGTGGGCAAAAACTCGGCCATGACTAACCAGACACTCACTCAATGGGCACAGAAGGTCACACCAGATCGGTTCGTCAAGACGGCCATCCGGCGTCTGTCGGGGAAGCGTCCCGACGACATGTTCAAGGCCCTGAAAATCGTGGACCGTCGGGCTCGCAAGGACAAAGCGCTTAACGAAGCATGGAACTTCATGTTCGGCTCAGAGACCATCGTGGACGCCATCAATTGCCCAGATAAGTTTGCCAAGAAGGCCGAGCGCTTGATCCGGCAGAAGTGGGGGAAGTAACCTTGAGGATTATCTCCATAACTCCTAATATCTTGCTAGGTATGGAGGGGAAAGTTCATGAGTGAGTTATCTTCTGTTACCCTCGGCCCCTCACTCGATTGGATTCTCGAGACGTTCGCGCAGGAACCTGAGCGGGGCATCTTTACGCTTGTAGGCCCGACGCACTGGGGAAAGACGCATGGTGTCGTGGGGCGGCTCTCGACCATGGGCTACGCGCCGGTGATCGTGTGCAACCCGGCGGCGATGCTCCCTGAAGAAATCGTGGGACACCCTAGACTCCAACGGAATGGGACGCTCACCTACACGCAACCCGGTATCCTCCCCCCGAGCCTCGTGGACGGTTCTAACGACCTTGGGGGATGGGCGCTTCGGAGCAAGTGGGCCCTCGTGGTGGATGAGCTTGACAAGTGCCGCCATGATAATCAGTCGGCTATGCTTTCCCTCTTAGGGGAAGAGCGTCGGCTGATGTATACCTCCATTCCCCGCGATGTGCCTGTCGTGGTATGCATGAATGAACCGCAGCGCACCATGCGCCCTGAGTTGCTATCCAGGCTCGCCATGTTCCCGTTCCCGGCTGAGGATACTCCGGTACTAGAACGCCCAGACGTGAAGGGCTATGACTGGCTCTGGCAAGGGTGTTTTCCTTCTCCAAAGGTGACTTTCCCCGAGCGGGCGAGGACGCCAGCTAGCGCCCATCGGCTTGCTCCCTGGCTCAAGACACCAGAGTTCTGGGCTCCTGAGCGAGAACAGGCGCGCTTGCTACTCGTGCAAGCGTTTTGCGATGGTCCCTTAGCGGAAGTGGCGCTGTCCCGCCTCTCACTTCGCCCCGCGGCCCCAGTGATTGACCCCAAGGAATGGGCGAAGACGTGTACCCCTCGGGAGTTCCTCGATACCTGTGTAGACGTGTTACAGCAAATGACTCCCGAGACGTTGGCCGCTGTGATTGAGGAGTTGGAGCGCCGCAAGGAAGCTGATAAGACAGAGGAAATGAAACAAGCATTCTTCGCCGTGTTCTCGAATCCCAAGATCTTTGAGGCGTTCGGGGGCAAGACGCCAGATAGGGCGCGGATAGCGGTGGCGAAGGCGGAACTGGCAAAAGTTGGAAAGCAATGAAGAAAAAACATCTTCGAGTTGGCATTCGGGTTTGCGGCCATGTGTGTGTGTATTATGATACTGGGCCTTTCCAAGAAGTCAGTGGACTCTATACATGGCGTTGCGCCATCTATAGCTGCTGCCGGTGTGAGAGAGGTATAGCACCGCTAAAGGATACATGTCTTAGCGACATAAAATCGGCGAAGGTGGGAAAGACGTGAAGGGACTTTCTATATCCGTTGCAGAGTGTGGGCATGTCATTGTGTGTGAGGGGGAATACTTAGTGAGGCTCCTAGCCCTCGTCTGCTGTAGGTGTAAACCAGGATTTACTTCGGCTATATGCCTCTCCTGTCGGAAACCCAATGTCCCCCGCTAAGGAGAAGCATCTTCGGGTGGCGGTTCGTCAGGAGTGTGGACATGTCTGTGTGTACTACGATGATAGTAAAGACAAAAACCATATAGGTCTGTACACGTGGTTTTCGTGGAACTACCTCTGTTGCCGGTGTAGTACGAAGGGACATTCTGGTGTACAGGCGGAGCCCCCATGCCTCAGTGGCCGACTGACGTAGAGCGGTTCCTTGCCCAGGTAGACCATATCGTCACGGTCCCTGACGTGCCGACCGTGGCGCATGTGCTACGTCAGGGGAGGCTCACCCTGCTACTCGGCTCGGGCTATACAAAGGCTCCCCACGCTGCTCAAGTGGAACAACTGCGCCACGAGTCTAGTCACATTGCCCACGGGCATTGGGCGAGGGGACAAGGGCGGACGGCCCAAGTCAACGGTGTATCTCTGATGAACCTCTGCACAGACGCTATCATTCACCTACTGGAAGAGTGTGACTGGGAGCTAATAGACCGGCTGTGCAATGTAGAGAGTATTACGCTTGACCGTCTCTCAGCAATGAGTGGTCTTCCGCTCCGGCCCATGCCCGCTGAGGCGTTGTATGACTATCTCCTACAAGCCGCGAAGGACGGGCGGGGGAATATGGAGTATCACGGGGGGTGCGGCTCTGAGAAACACTCCCACGCGGATGACAACCTACGTTCCAAGATCAAGCGGCTCCAAGTGCGAGACGCGATAGGGTGTCCCCAAGATGGCCCTATGCCTGGACGTTTAGCACCAACGGCTACCCCGATTCCCCCGTGGGTTCAGCGGGTGATTGATGAACTGGTCACACTGGGGGAGCAGCGGGAGGAGAATCCTGAGCGTTCTTGGGTGCGGTTGTCGCGAGTGGACCCCGTGTTGCTCCCAGGCTATCGGCGGGCGGAAGCCAAGGCGGCGCATTTTCTGCTCGATGCGTCCGGCTCTATCAGTCACGACGAAGTCGAGCAATTCTTTGCAGCGGTTTGCGCCACCCCTGAACTGGCAGGAAGCCTCTGCACCGTGTTCTCGACTACGCCGTTAGGAACGTATTCTGTCCAAGAGAGCGTCGCCATTCGAGAGGCAGTAGCCCACGCTGGTGGGGCAACCAATATGCACCGGGCGGGGCAAGTGCGCTCTCAGGATCTCCAAACCGTGTGGCTTACGGATGGTTATACGACGGATGCATGGCCGGAGCATGGAGAGCGGGATCTGTGGGTGGTGTGCCAGGGGCAGCCTGTGCCACCGGGGGCGACGGTGATATGGCGAGAGTGAAGAAGTGTAGAGGTATGAAATGGCTGAGTGTAGCGATGGTGGTAACGGGGTGTGCTGCGCTATCGTCTACCGCTCCACCCCCAGAAGCGTTACAGCCAATTGCAGAGGTTCGGGCCACCATGAAACAGGCGACGAATGGGGTGGAGCCACCCCAGGTTCTTGTTCAGGAGATTCCCGGTGCGGGCATGTATGAGATTCGCAATGGGGTTCCAGTGATCTATATTCACCCATGGGTGTTGAGAAACCCATTGGCGCTTCGCATTGTGCTCGCCCACGAGTTTTCCCACTGGGGTCACGGGCATGATTGGCGGTGCCAAGGGCGAATCCACGAGTGCGAACACGAGGCCAATGTCTCGGCGGTGTGGGTGATTCAGAGAACGTGGCCGAGGCTCGATGGGATCTACTTACTCTGTACATGGATCAAAGGAACCGCGCAGGGCGCTCAAGCGAACAGTATGGGTCATAATAGTCAATGGGAGTATGAGCAATTCCGAGCACAGTTTCAGTTGGGGGAGAATTGCAAACGGTAGTCCCGAAGTTGACGGTTATTGTCAATGAGTGCGGGCATATTTGTGTTTTGCGAGTATCGGCTATTTTGAAACCCCAAGATAACCCAAGACCTTACCACTGCTGCCGATGTGGAGAGGCATGCAACAGTTCCGATCGAATATGTCTCTCAGAAGAGGTCCAATCAGCATGAACCTTCAGACGTCCCACCTAGGGATTCAAGTTTACGGGTGTGGCCATCTCTGCGTATGGGAACCGGGGGATAACTATCTCCTTATGTATGTAAAGTGTTGCCGGTGTGATTCAACAACACACTATTGGTGCCTTAGTCGTCAATTTCCCACACTGCCACGTCCGCCGTCACCTCTCGTCGTCTGAGCGGCCAATGCGCGGCGCGACCTCGGCGGGGCAACACATCAAGCCGCCCTTTATCAGGTCCAATTCCCTCAAGAGCGAGCAGGACGCTCGCCTGAGCGGAGAGGAAGTGATGCCCAGCTTGCGCCGAGCGCATATCTTCCTTGATCCCTGGGACAGGCTTGCGGGGGTGGTGAATGAGGAGGAACGGTCTATGCCCGGCGAGCCACGCGAACTGGCGGAGCATAAGTTGAGTGCCCTCGTGGGTGTTGAAGTCGAGGGTGACCAAGGACTCCAACGCATCGAACATGACCACGTCAGGGTGATGGGCGGCAATCTGAGCGTACGTGTCACGAGCTTCGGCTGTGAGCCGTTTCGTACAGATGGGTTCCTCAACATAGGTGAAGCAGAGCGTATCGGGTGCCCGGCCCCAGATGGCATCGGTCTGGATCTGATATTCCTCCATCGGAGCATCGGCCCCAACGAAGGACACGCGGTAGGAGCGGGCGATCTTCGCTCGAAGGAAGGAGACACCTACCGCCAATGCGTGGGCCAATTGCAGAGCGAAAATGGTCTTCCCTGTCTTCGGTGGAGCGGTCAGCATCGTATGGCCCCGCCCGACGAGCAGACCATGAGCGAGCCAAGGGATAGCAGGAAAACGTGCAGCAGTAAGCTCAGGCCCCGTCCAGCTTTTCGCCATCGTCCTCGTAAGGCACTCGGGCTACCTTCGGGAACTTCTTACGAACATCAGCGGCGATGGCGTTGAGGATATCAGGGTGGTGTTTTCTCAGGTAGCACATAGAGAGGATGGCGATTTGGATGACATGCCATTGGAAAAGGTCGAGTTCTGCACAAGCGTTCTTGAGTTCTCGGTAGATGCTACCAGGTAAGGTGGAGATTGTGATGGGCATGGATACCCCTTTCAAGGACATAGAGTATCATAACGTTTCAAGGTGCACACGCTGTTTCAGCCTGTTTCAGCGGAAAACGCTGCCTTTTCGGATAAATAGATGCTTTTCTTATATTAATATTATACTACGTATTACACGTTGTACGGGGGTGGAGGGTGGCTCACGACGGGGTCTGCAGTGATATATAACTATTAGGGTAAGTGGGAAGGTGGGAAAGTGGGAAGGGAAAGGATGAAGATCCACGGCTACTTCTTCTACACCTGTGGGCATATGCGCCCGGACTTTAGGCCGAGTCCGCCGGAGGCTTATCGGTTCTTCAAAGCTTGGTGGCCATGCTGGAAGTGTGAATCTGCGGTCTTCCAGGAGAAGCAGAAGTGCTCACCCGCACCATAACCTACTCCCGCTGCCGGAAGTGTAACGGCTACCTCTTCCGGGAGGAGATCGTGCGGCCCCAAGGGAGGGCGCTACTTTTAGTTTGCCAAAATGGGCATGAGGTGTACCTTCAGGGGTGGGAGGGGGAGGAGAC
>Ga0213870_1001407_pt1 | contig 10824 bp, 12 predicted proteins | sample WICALVC2017_Meta_FD_160119 | JGI IMG/M metagenome (GOLD analysis project Ga0213870, IMG submission 160119) | Freshwater microbial communities from subterranean cave lake in Wind Cave National Park, South Dakota, United States - WICALVC2017 | ecosystem: Environmental > Aquatic > Deep subsurface >... | reverse complement strand
AACGTGGGATTAATCACAAAAAAAGATTTTAGATTAAACACGAGCGATCTCAAAAAAAAAATGAAAGATAAAGATTACGTACTTTTTTTTAAACGAGATAGTGAACCATTACCCAATAAGGAATATTTTCAAATATATTCTTTAAAGAAGTCTGGAAAACCAATTAGTTGTTGTGATTATTATTTATCTTCTAAAATGTGTGGGGATTATTTAAGTTTCAGGTCTAAATTTGCATTCATGTCTCTCAACAAAAAAGATTTTTGTTCATTAATTGATATCACACAATTTATGGTCACTAAAAAATTCTTTTTACACAACATAGATAAATTTAAGTTAGCATACCTCTATGGAATTTATAATTTTTTAAATAAAGATAATACTGTTTTTGTGTCTATCCCACTAATAAAAATTTTATATCCCAAAAAAATTAATCATAAAATTATAAAAGAAGTATTCAATATTAAGTTTACTAATAATTTGGCTAATTTAGCTTCACGTAGAAGACTATTTACGTCTTCATATGTTTATTTGCTTATCATTAGCTCACTACATCCGCATAGATCATTCATCATGAAATACATGTTTGATTTCTTATTTAACAAGAACAAACTCGTGACATTAAAAAAACTATATGGCTCGACTAATAACACCTAAGGATTTTGATGCAAAAATTGCGTCTACTTGAAATAATTGACCTGTTGGTATAGAGTATCCTGGTTCTAATGAAACTAATAAATACCCCAAATTTTCCATAAGGTTTATCATTTCAGAAAATAATCCTTCACCTTCATAGAGAGACACTAAAGATAGCTCCATCTGAATACCACTTATCTTTTCAAGTGATTTTAAGGCCCCGTTTATTACTTCTTTTTCATATCCCTGAGTGTCAATTTTAAGAAAAAGCTTTTCATCACATCGCATGTATTTGTCAATAATAGAATCCAATGTTTTCATAGTAACCTTTTCTTTATCAATATATTTTGTATGAGGTGAATATTTTATATGTAATGGTAGCATAGGTAAAAAAGAACTACTTCTAGAATTGCCAGCAATATTTATTATTCTATTCTCATTAACCTCACCAATCGCAATATTAACTGCTTCCCAAAGAGGATCATTTTTAGTGTTTCTTTTTAATTTAACAAAGGCTTCTGACAGAGGCTCAAAAGAAACTAGTCTTCCCATATAACCCAAGGACCTCATATTTTTAGCATATTGTCCGGTATTCGCTCCTATATCAAAAATTAGATTAATACCATAATGTCTGAGCAGCTTTATTCTACGATGCGCCGGATTGTCAATGATATAGTCACCTGCCTTAATTAAAGCTAGTCTTCCATCTATATTAAATATCAATCTTATATTTTCTTTAGATTCTACATCCACAAAGTATTCGTCTTTCATTAATATCAAATCTAATAGATAAGGAGTTATTTTTAATATAAAAGTACGGTTTCTCGTTTGGCTGTATTACCAGGACGGAATTTAGCTCCTTCCTTAATATATGTAATTAATAAAGCATATCGAAATTTATTGCTATTGTTGTCATTAGATGAATGAACTATATGGCCATGAAGAAAAACCGTCGCACCAATAGGTACTGTTAGCTCTAGTTTGTTATAACCTTTAGGTAAAATAACCTGTTCTTGATTGGCATTCTTGTCTTGGCTTTTGCTTTGCCTTCCGTTTATTTTTTCTCTAGGAAGAAGTGGTTCTATATGCGATCTTGGATAAACAACAAGTCCGCCCATTTCACTAGGGGCATTCTGCAAAGCAGTCCATGCAGAAGCAAAATAGTCCCTTCCTGCTTCGACAAAAGAATTATCTTGATGCATTGCATACCCTGGCGTATTTGGAGGACAATAAAAAAATTGAGTCTGCAAACCAGAAACTCTCCCACCAATTAATTTTTCCATTATTGTGATTAATTTTTGGTTACGCATTGCATTTAGAAAAGTCAAATTTATTCTATGCGGATTATATGCTGGACAAAAAACCTTTTTCTTATAAGGATCTAACTGCCTTCCAGCTTCGATTATTTCTTCACATTCTTTAGGATTCCAAAAATCATATTCTATATGAAATCCTAATTTTTTATATGAGTCAAGTGCCACTTCCGGATCTTTTCTAAAAGATACCATATTTTCAAGATTTAATCTTGTTTCCATTTTAATCTGCAATGAAGGTTAATTTGAGCGGATTATTATCACTATAAAAAGATTATTGTATAGTTTTATGTATTTTAAACGTATTAAGTAGATTTGTTAATAATTATAAAACATTCATTATTTAAGCTAATTATAATCCTAGGTAGTAAGATTAATTTGTAGTATTTTAAAGTTTATTACCTTAATATTTTAGATCTTGTCTGTATCTTTTGTCAAGTTAAAAAAAGCTGGGCTAGTATCAGCATATGTTTCTAAAAGAAATTTACGAGTTTCTCTTGATGATCTTGGCTCATATAGAGGTATTCCTAATATTTTACATAGTCCAGCCACATCTTTTGTATAGTGTGTTATACCGGCTTTAGGATAATCCCAAAAGCCTACTAATTTTACATTAGCATTTTGATCTACTATATCTAACTTTATCTGTTCAAATGGTCTTTCTAATATGAAAGGGGTTATTGAATAAACATATGGCTTTAGTCCTTCTAGTGCCATCCCAGCTGCAATCCCAATAGTTGCTTGTTCCATAACCCCAAAGTTCCAATAATTATTAGGAAATTCTTTGATCATTTCATCAAATAAACCTTGTCCAACATCTAAATTTATTAAATGAACCCCTTTATCATTTCTGACTAGGTCTTTAATAACATTAACAAATTCCTTTCTCATTTTAAATCTTCAAGAGCCGCATAATATTTTTCTATTATATTATTAAAATTCAAGACATGCATATGGGTTTCTTCTAAATACTTAACACCCTTTCCTTTAATTGTATCAAGAATAACTGCATTTAATCCTTTGTCCAAGTTTTTTAATTTTGCAAGGTTTTCTAAGTCATGTCCGTTAATACTTGTTACATTACATCCAAATGCCCGAATTTTAGCTGTAAGATTATCCAAACAAAAATTAGCAATTTCCTTCACACTTCCCATAGATTGATATTTATTCCGGTCAACTAGAATAGTTAAATTTTCTAAATTGAGCCTATCTGCCAAGATCAATGCTTCCCAGTTACTTCCCTCCTCCATTTCACCATCACCCACCAATACATAGACATTGCCCCCTTCTCCTTTTATCTTCCTTGCAAGCGCTCTTCCTAAAGCAATAGGTAAACCATGACCAAGACTTCCAGTGGTAGCATATATACCTTCCTCCTCATTATGCCCAAGGTGTATAGTCCATTTAGGTTTTTTACCCTTGCTTTCTAACACAGAAAATAAAGCCATGGCTGCATGTCCTTTTGACATAATAAATAAATCTCCCTCTCTCAAAATATTATCATATAAATACTTTACACAGTCTAAACATGAAAGCGCAGACCCAAAAAGCCCATGTCCCATTTCATATCCTTTTTCTAAAATCCTTTTTCTTAAATATTTATTTGGCGTCATTTTGTATAAACAAAATATTAGCATATCATAGTTTTTGACTTCTAATAAGTAAGATAGTTAAATTTTTATAATATGAATTTAATAAACCCATTAATAAAGGATTTCCATAGCTCCACTAATTTTATCTATCCTTCTTCTAAAATCTTTCTTCTTAAATCAAATTTAGCCATATCCTCTATATGCGCTCTTGCTTTAGTTCCAAATTTTCTTTCGATCATTTCTAAATATGTTGGATTCCTAAAGTATTGGTTAAAAGCATTATCCCTAAAGTTTAATACATCCTTTGCAGAAAGATGCTCTGTTGGTAGTGGTAGAAATTCATAACCCTGCTGGGCATAGCCAATCCATTTCTGTGGAAGAGGGATTCCTTTTTTTACCGCTACATCATAGAGTTCAGACCCTGGTGTTGCCATAGCACAGAAAAACTTGGAAATGCAGGTATTAATTCTAACGCCAAATCTAATGTTTCTTGCATACTTTCTAAAGTATCGCCTGGAAGACCAAAAATAAAGTTGGCACATAGGTCAATTCCAGCATCATGGATATTTTTCACTACTGTTCTAATATCTGATTTCTCATATTTTCCCTTTGCGACATTTCTTAAAACATCACTATTAGCTGACTCGATTCCTAGCTCTAACCAATTAAACCCCGCTTTCTTTAATTTAGATAGATATTCTTTTTTTGTTGCATCCACTCTGGCAAAAGCACAAATGTTTAGACCATGATTTCTTTCTATTAATCCATCGATTATTGGCATAAAATGAGATGGATTAAATACAAACATCTCATCGTTAATCTTAAGGTTTTTAATATTATAGTGCTCAACTAAATAATCAATCTGATTTAGGACCCAACTAGGTTCCCAATATCTAATCTTTCTTTCTCCAAAATTTACATGCACAGCACAAAATTTGCACCTAAATGGACAACCTAGGCTAGTGTATAGCGAAGCATATTTATTTCTTGACTCTAGGTCTCTCAATGCCAACCAATTAAAAGAACGATATTTGTCCATTGGCAATAGATCCCAAGCAATATTTTTTAATTCTACATTTAAATTTTCTATATTTTTTGCTCTTGAGTTATTCACAATACTACCATCTTCTCTCCACCACAACCCAGGAATATTCTTCAGATCTCTTTCTTGTAGCAATCCTAAATATGTATAAAATCCATCTCCTTCTCCAACAAAATCACAAACCTCCTCATTTAAAGTCCTTGCTGGTAAAGCAGACGGATGCCACCCAGTTATTATTACTTTCCTATCGGGATCTTTACTTTTAATTTCCTTACATAATTCCCCAATTCCGTCCATAAGTGGAGTAGCAGTATTAGCTTGTTGTCCGTAATCTATTATTCCTACTAGCTTTGGATCTACTTTTAAAATATAATCAGTTGTTTCTTTTATATCAAGGTTATTGGCATTTGCATCTAATATATCGACCTCAAAGCCATTATTTCTAATAAACCCGGCAGTTAGGGCTGCCCATGAAGGCAGCTCTATGCCACAAAAATCTTTACTTAATTCTTGATATACCTTCTTTCGTGTACCACCAACATTTACAAGTAATAATTTTAATCTTTTTGACATATCGTTTTAACAATGTTAATATTTTTTAAAAACGATTGTAGCATAAAATATATTTTAAAGGGTTATGCTTTTCAAAAACCTCTTTCAAAAACTAAGACATCAATGCAATTTAAACTATTCCTATAATTATCTAAATCTTTAAATATTGCAGATAATCCTTGTGGTCGCTAACACACAAAATGATAGATTTAAGCAATATAAATAAAATAAAAAAGGAATTAATGGATTTTGAAACTGAGGTTGCAGAGGCCTTTAGAAATTGTTTGGTAAGGGGCCCGACACATTTTGTAAGAGGAAATGAAGAACAGCTTATTAAAATATTTATGGGATTAAAAAGAGATGATTATATTTTAAACTCAGAATCTAGAAATGTGACTCGTGAATATATGATAGAAAAAAAATTTATAGAAATCCCAGACGGCACTATAGGTGATAGTCCATTATTTAAAGGGATACAAGATGAAAATTGGATTTTTGCTTCCTACAGAAATCATTATCATTTACTTCTTAGGGGCGTTCCAAGAAACCAAGTAAAGAAATACATTCTTGAAGGTAGGAGTATGCACCCGCTTAGTATGGAATATAAAATAATCACATCAGCTATTGTGCCAGGTCAACTTCCCATAGCGGTTGGTTATGCATTGGGTTTAAAACTAAATAATGATCCTAACTATGTGTGGGCCTTCTGTGGCGATATGGCTGCAGAAACAGGAGTTTTTGAAGAATGTACCAAATATGCAGAGGGCCATGATTTACCAATTATTTTTGTAATTGAGGATAATGGTGTGAGTTGCGACACCCCAACCAGAAAAGTGTGGGGAGAAAATAAAATAACACTTAGACCCCTCAGAAGCAATGAAATTAGGTATTATTATACCAATTCTTTTCCTCATCAAGGCACTGTGGGAAGAGAGGCGGGGTTCTAATGAAAGAAGGATATTACTTAAATTATTATAGTGATGAAATTAAACGATCAATGGAATTTTTAGCTAAACATGATAAAGTTATTTTTCTAGGTCAAACAGTCGGTTATCCTGGAAGCAGATTCACGTATAAAACTCTTAAGGATATACCATTAGAAAAACGAATAGAGCTCCCAATAGCAGAAGAAGTACAAATGGGAATATCTATTGGATTAGCTTTAAATGGATACATTCCTGTTTCTATTTATCCAAGATTCGATTTTCTTTTGCTAGCATCTAATCAACTAATAAATCATCTTGATAAAATATATGAAATGTCTAAGAGACAATTTAATCCTAAAGTTATAATAAGAACCGTTATTGGCGCAACAATACCAATTAATCCAGGTCCACAACACTGTAAAGATCATACAGGAGCATTTAGAAATATGCTAACTAATGTTGATGTTATAAAACTAGAAGAAACCAACGAAATATTCCCAGCATATCAAAAGGCGCTTTACAGTGATAGATCAACGCTACTTGTAGAATTGGGTAATAAGCATATGGACTAGGCACAGATAAACTATTTATCAATTTGTTTTTTTTAATTTAATCCAAATATTTATATAAGACCATGAGAAAAGAAATCAAATGACCACAATAAGAAGAGACACCGCATCTGCCATAGTTTTAAATGATAATAATGAGGTTTTATTGCAGAAAAAAGACTTCTCTTATCATTGGTTTCCTGGAAAATGGTGTCTCTTTGGAGGAGGGATTGAACAGGGAGAAGATCCAGAAACAGCATTAAGGAGAGAATTGAGTGAGGAAATAGGTTCTTTTTTTGATGATCTTATTTTTTTTAAAAAGCATAAATATAGGGATATTTCTCCAAATGGAATAAGAGAGGGATTACAATATGTCTATGTAACACATTTTAAAGGAAAAATTAGCGATATTAAAATTTATGAAGGCGCGGGATTTGCATTTTTTTCTCCAAAAGAACTTAACCGTATTCATATAAACAATCCTGACTTAAACGCACTCAGAGAATATTATGGGCTAGAATATGGCTTAAAAAAATGATTACAAATTATTTATCCTTTCAATAATTTTGCTTGTTGAAATACTATCAAATTCTGAAGGACACCACCGCTTTAAAATATGTAATTTAACCTTATATTTTTTACACAGATTTAATCTGTATGATATATTAAAAGCATCTTCATTAATAACATAAACATCTGGTTTTAATTTTTTAAAAACTATTTCTAATATCAAAAGCGGATGTTCTTCAGGAGAGCAAGGGTTAATAAAACAATAATCAACAGGTTTCAATGAGTCAATTGTTTTTAGACGTATATTTTCATTTAATATTGGTCTTTTATCTCCCTTGAGAGACTTTATTAATCGATCACTTCCAACACAGACTACTAAGATATCTCCTAATTTTTTACAGTCTTCAAAAAAGAGTATATGTCCTGCATGTGTAAGATCAAAACTTCCGGAACAAAACACTATTTTTTTATCCCTATTGCTTTCTCTCAATTGTAAAAGTTCACCAATATTCAAGATAATCATAAATCTAACCTATTTTTTTGGTTTTTAAGATTTTTTATCAACTAACCAAAAAGGCACATTAACAAAAACGTTTATAAAAGTTACCAGTACAGGGCGTTTCATAAGAAAAATTGGATTTGCTTTAAAAATGATAGGAAGAATTAAACTTGTTTTAAGTAACTACTATGGTTTTTTTAAAAAAAGCAATCTCTACAAGTTATCAAAAAAACTAAAAATTTTAAAAAAGACTAAATACATTGTAGCCAAATCTTATGGAACGGTATTTCCATGCCAGTATAAATTACATGGAGACCCAATTCTTAAAGCTGTTTTTGAAATTATAGGTAGAGAACTTAAAGTCACATCTATAATAGAGACAGGCACATATGTAGGATTAAGCACTAGTCTGATGGCAACTATGTTCCCAGGCATTAAAATTTATACTTGTGAAATAAATGAGCTAAATTACCAAAGGGCAAGAAAAAACCTTAAAAAATTTTTAAATGTTAATTTATATAGAGAAATATCACCAAAATTTTTAAAGTGGCTTATTGATAGTCAACAGATAGGAAATAGACCATTCTTTTTTTTAGATGCCCATTGGTTAGATGAATGGCCTCTTGAAGAAGAAATAAAGATTATTTCAAACAATCTAATCTCTGCAGTTATCATTATTGATGATTTCAAGATTCCGGGAGATGATAGATTTAAATATGACAAATATGGGACAAAAGAATGCTCCATTGACCTGATAATTCCCAAATTAAATAAAAAGAACAATTATAATATATTATTCCCGCATTACGGAAGGGAAATATTTAATGATAAAATATATCACCCACAACTATCAGGGTACGCTATAATATTCCAAAATTGTGAACATGATTTTAAAAGAATTTATAAGTTGCATTTCATAAAAAAATATTTTGTTAATGGTAACAACCACCTCAAAAATTTGTTACATTCTTAGGCTAAACATTATGCGATGCTAACCATACCTGCGTTCCTTTAAATTCAAAATTAAAATCTAATATTCCTCCTCCCTTATCAATTAAGGCACGCGTCAGTTGATTTCTTTTTTTTGGTTCATGATAAAAAAGAAGATACCCACCGTTGCCTGCACCAAGTAACTTTCCCCCACAAGCTCCATTTTTTAAACCAATAGTATATAACTCATCAATATTTTGATTTGTATTTTCACTCAATTTTTTCTTGATTTCCCATGATTCATGTAATAATCTTCCAATCTCATCTAGCCTATTAGTTAATAAACAATCTTTAATTTTTACTGCAATGTTTTTTAATTCATTTAATTGAGATACGAATTTATCCTCATTTTTATTAAAAGCCTCCTCTTGTTTTTTATGAATTTCTCCAGAAAAATGTGGCCTCCCAACATTGCAAAGTAATAAGCGTTCATTAAGCTCATTAATAATCTCTTCTTTCGGCCCTAATGGATAAATTAGATTACCATCTTTCTTAAATTCCATAAAATTAAAACCGCCCCTTGCAGCAGCATATTGATCTTGCCATCCACCAATTATTTTTAACTCCTCCCTTTCAACTTTATAAGCTAGCTCGGCAAGGGTATAATCATCATAATTACTATTATTCAAAGATGATAAAATTTTAATAAGGAGCACGGCTAAACTTGCTGACGAACCTAAACCCATGCCTGGGAGCACATCATTACGTAAATAGATTTCTAATCCATATTCTGGATTAACGTTACTAATAACTGCTTTGACAAGATCAAATCTACCATCGTAAGCTAATTTATCCTTAGACCCAAAAACCGTTTCCTCTCCAACATCTGATTTGATTATTATCTTCGAGTCTGCTCTTTTAATAACCGTTGCATGACAGTATTTATCTATTGTTGCACTTATAACAACCCCACCATATTTTTCAAAGAAATATGACAAATCCGTGCCTCCGCCAGCAAAGCTTATCCTTAATGGAGACCTTCCGCGTACTATAGGATATTTTTCAGTTTTTATATGTTCTACACGAAAATCCACATCCACTATTTTTCCTAAATTATCTACGATTGGAAGATGATTTATTCCAGATAAAAGGAGTTTAGATCTTTTCTGACTGTCGTCATTAACATTGGCTACAACAGGATCAGAAATCATCGCTTCTTCTACCCTATCATCAAGACTTCCACCCTTTAAAATATACCTTTTTATTATCCTATCAGTTAAAACCCCAGAAAGTTTTTCTTCATTATCAATAACTAAAACCAAGTCAAGTTCATTAGCATGTATTTTACCAATAGCATCTCTAACTTTGTTCCATTTTGTAAGAAAGGTGTTTTCAAGCATATCACTTTTAAATTTTTGATATGTTTCTGGTCTTCCTATGTCCATAAAATAAGCACCACATTCATATCCGAATAGTAAACCTTCTTTTGCTAGTTGTGGAAAAATTTGTTTTTCCAAAGAAACATTTTTATTTTTTTCTATGTAATCGAAAATTTTTGGATCAAAGATATAAATGCCCCTATTAATTAAAGTTGATTTTACATCTTTTTTTTCAGAAAAGTCTATTATTTTATCCCCCTCGAGTATAACACTTCCATAATGCAACGGATTCTTAGAAGAAGCAAGCCCAATCGTAAAATTACTCTTACGTGACCTATGAAATTCAACGAATTTTGTTAAGTCTAGTTTAGAATAAGTATCACCATTCAAAACAAAAAACGTGCCATCAACATATTTTTGAGCATTTTTTATGGCACCCCCAGTCCCAAGTGGGATTTCTTCTTCAGAATAAGTAACCTCTACACCCCATCTGTGCCCAGCACCAAAATAAGATTTAATCTTATCTGACATATAATGCACAGCTAAGATAATATCAGAAACACTGCCATCTTTAAGAAACCTTATTTGATGCTCTAAAAAAGGTTTACCAACAATAGAGGCCATTGGTTTTGGAACGTCACCTATAATGTCTTTTAAACGCGTACCAAATCCACCAGCAAGTATTATGGCTTTCATACTATAATCTCTCTCTTAAATCTTGAGAGCCATCCCATCATTATAATCTACATTTATAATTAAAATATTTATTATATATTTTTATATGGATTATTTCTTAACAATATTGAATATACCTTAATTAATTCTTTTATACCTTCTTCTAAAGAATATAAAGGTTTAAACCCGGTTTTTTCTATTTTTTCATTAGACACAATATAATTT
>Ga0213870_1001406_pt1 | contig 10826 bp, 9 predicted proteins | sample WICALVC2017_Meta_FD_160119 | JGI IMG/M metagenome (GOLD analysis project Ga0213870, IMG submission 160119) | Freshwater microbial communities from subterranean cave lake in Wind Cave National Park, South Dakota, United States - WICALVC2017 | ecosystem: Environmental > Aquatic > Deep subsurface >... | reverse complement strand
ATTTTTTTGCGGCACTCAAAACGATCCATACCTCGATAGGGACCCGCATTCTCATTCATGAGCCCCGCATCAGTCAGCACATTCACGAGTGCAAGCGAGTGACGTTCTCCCATGAGGTAATCGTTAGGGTCATGTGCAGGGGTTACTTTCACCATGCCCGTACCAAACTTTGGATCTACAAAATCGTCTGCAATGATGGGGATTTCTCGCTCCACAAAAGGAACGCGCACTTTTTTTCCGATCCAGTTTACATAGCGCGGATCCTGGGAATTCACAGCCACCGCTGTGTCTCCGAGCAAGGTTTCCGGACGTGTCGTGGCAACTTGAATGGTGCCGCTCCCATCCAGGAAAGGATAATGGAATGTCCAGAGATTTCCTTGTGTGTCATGATGTTCCGCTTCTTCATCCGACAACGCAGTCAAACAGCGTGGGCACCAATGGATCATGCGGTCGCCGCGATAAATCAGTTTTTTTTCAAAGAGTTTAACGAAGCAGATTTTAACAGCGTTCGCGAGGCCGGAATCCATGGTGAATCGTTCCTGAGAATAATCACAGGAACAACCCATTTTCTTCAATTGATTGAGAATAGTAGATCCGTGTTCTTCTTTCCATGCCCACACTTCTTTTAAAAATTTTTCACGCCCTAAATCATGACGGGTTTTACCTTCTTTTTTCAGCTTCCTCTCCACCACGTTTTGCGTGGCAATGCCTGCATGATCCGTCCCCACTACCCATTTCACATTTTTACCGTCAAGCCGCGCTTTACGAATTAAAATATCTTGAATGGTGTTATTCAAAGCATGTCCCATGTGCAAAACTCCCGTTACGTTCGGCGGCGGAATCACAATAGTGAAAGGTTCCAATCCAGAATTGGATTCACAATGAAAATGACCGTCTTCCATCCACATTTTGAAAATGCGGTCTTCCACGGTTTTGGGATTGTAGGTTGTTGGGAGTTCCATAGTCACTCCTTAATAATGCAATGCAAGACACCATTCAACCAAAAAACAGAAGAGCAGAATGACAGAAAATGAGTTAGGAGAATGGAGAGGATATCTGGGAAAACTTTTGTGGATAAAAATTTTTCCAAACCCTTTCAAAAAACTTTGAATGGGGGAGGGTTATTGAATGAAAAAATTTACAGGGACAGAATTATTGCTACTGGGTTGAATCCAATAAAGTTCTATGCCAAATTCCTATCATTTTCGCGAAAGCGGAAATGATAGGGACTTGGCATAATCCCATGTTAAAGTTTTTTGAAGGGGTCTGGGGAAACTTTTGTTCACAAAAGTTTCCCCGTCCCACCCACACACTCTCTTTCTTTATTGCTTGATCGAGTTTTCTTCATTACTTTAGGTTTATGAGTGAGCTGGAGAAGACTAAAACTTTTGAAGAATCTCTGCATGAGATTGAGCGTATTGTATCTGCGATGGAGCGAGGTGATCTTGCTTTGGAGGATTCGATTCAAGGTTTTGAAAAGGGTATGCAGCTGATTGAGGAGTGCAATAAGAAACTTCTTGTGGCAGAGAAAGCGATCAAGATTTTGGAAAAAAACTCTTCTGGCCAATGGGAAGAAAAAAAATTTGAATCTCACGAAAAGCAGGATGGTTCGGAATCCACCATTCATTTCAATGAAAAAGTAAAACCTTCTCGATCTAAGCCTATTAAGACATCTATTAGCGCTCCGAAAGATTCTGAAGACGAGACATCTAGTTCTTTAGAATTGTTCTGAACACTCACTGCGATTCAGACAGTATAAAATGACGAGAAAAGATTATTTTCCATTCCCTGAACTGCAGTGAACACACTCCCTTGAAAATTCGCTTGGATCAGCTTTTGGTGGATCGTGGATTGGCTGCTTCGCGTGAACAGGCAAAGCGGCTTATTATTGCAAATCAAATAATCTGCAATATTGGAATTTTGAACAAACCTGGAATTCAAGTGAATGCGGATTTAGAAATCACACGCAAAGAAACAGAAAAGTATGTCAGTCGAGGCGGAATAAAACTAGAAGGATTTCTGAAAACAGCAGACTGGAACTTTTCGGATTTCACTTGTTTGGATATTGGCTCTTCTACTGGAGGATTTACGGATTACTTATTGCAACGTGGCGTACTTCGTGTCGTGTGTGTTGATGTAGGGCGTGGAATTTTACATTGGAAACTCAGAAATGACAAGCGAGTACAGATCCATGAAAATCAAAATGCCCGCTTTTTAGACGCTTCAAAGATTGGGAACAATTTTGATTTGGCTGTGATAGATGTGTCGTTTATTTCTTTGAGATTGATTTTACCTTCGGTTTCCTCTTTGATGAAAAAACAATCCAAAGTCGTTTGTCTCGTAAAGCCTCAATTTGAAGCGGGGCGTGTGGAAGTATCTAAAGGGCGCGGAGTCATAAAATCTTTGGAAGTGCAAAAGCGATGCGTGGCTGACATTGAAACGTTTGGAAGTAGTGTTGGTCTTTTCCCAATACGTTCGGAACCTTGCTGCATCCAAGGACCAGCTGGAAATCAAGAATACTTTGTGGAATTTGAAAAAAAAGCGGAAAAAATCTGATGCATATCCCGGACACATTTAAAATCGCGCTGGTGGGACGACCGAACGTAGGCAAATCTTCCATTTTCAATCGTCTTTTGGGTAAACGCATATCCATTGTAGATGCAGTACCAGGTGTTACCAGGGACCGTTTGTACGGGAAATATACTTGTAAGGAAAAATCTTTTGATTTGATTGATACAGGAGGCATTTTCGAAGGAGCTGAAAATGCTTTGGATCAATCCCTTCTGGATCAGGTGGAAGAAGCTATTGAAGAGGCTAATGTCCTTGTACATGTGATGGATGTATCCGTCATACATCCGATGGATCGCGATATTTTTCTCCGTCTGCGCCGCTTAAAAAAACCTCTCATTTCTGTTGTGAACAAGGTAGACAACGATAGATTGGAACAGGCTTCTCACGAATTTAAACAATTTGGCATGGAAGCTCTTCTGCCCATATCTGCTCTACACAACCGCGGTATTTCAGAGCTGGAAAAAATGCTGCTTTCGTTAACTCCGGAAGCATCCCATGATTTAGACGAGCGCTTCAAAATCTGTATCGTAGGAAAACCCAATGTTGGCAAATCTTTACTCGTAAATAAACTGCTCAAAAAAGACCGCGTGATCGTTCATGAGAAACCGGGGACCACTCGCGATTCTATCTTCATTGATTTCGAGCATGACAAAGAGAACCATACTGAAAAATATACACTCGTGGATACCGCTGGACTCATGCGGCGCAACAAAGCAAAAGAACCTGTCGAAGTGTTTTCACGCTTGCGCACCGAGGAAGCAATTCGAAAATCCAACCTAGTTCTGCTCATTTTGGATGCAGATCGCGGCATCGAACATCAAGATACAAAAATTGCGCAGATGGTTGGTGATGCGGGGCGCTGTTGTATCCTTGTCATAAACAAATGGGATACCGCCAAAGCCGTACGTCAGGAACATTACCGGAAATATGTGTCCCAACGCATGCCGTGGATGGATTTTGCGCCGTTGTTATTTGTGTCTGCGTTGACTGGAAAAAATCTAGAAAAAATCATGCAGGCTGTGCAGACGCTCCGCGCTAACTCATTTAAACGCTTGCCCACAGGTCTTGTGAATCAATTTTTCAAGCAGGTCACTACGAAGAGTCCTCCCCCATTTGTGGGAAACGCTCCGCTTAAAATTTATTATGCCACACAGACCGATTTCGATCCGCCCACTTTTATTTTATTTTGCAATTCTTCTGAGGCTCCGGATTCTTATATGAGCTTTGTACGCAAACAACTTCGAGAAGCATTTGGATTCGAAGGAATGCCCCTCCGTTTCTTTTTCAAGAAGAAAAAACCTTCCATATTATAGACTTACTATTACCCAAGTATTCAGTTGGTTAAACCTAAATTCAGCAGTTGAAATCAGTGAGGAGTGCCTTGAGGGCACTCCGAACAGGAGCCTGTTTTTCCCATGAGTCATAAATGCAAGGAAATTAGATGGTTTGGAGAAAAAAAACGACCAAGGTGTACACCCCGTACAAATTCGACACCGTCGAATTTATTTCGGGCGCAAAAATTCTGGGAGATTTTTTTCGAAAACATCTAATTTCAAGGCAGTTATGACTCGCAGTAGATTTCAACTGCTGAATTTAGGTTAAATCTTCCAGCCTCATCGCTTTTCCATTCCCCCCTCTTCATCATTCCAAGAACCGCTCCCATTTTTTGTGACGGATTTGTTGCAGCAGGGTTTTTACTTTTTGCGTGGAGGTTTTTGGACAAACCATGACAGCATCTTCGGTTTGAATGAGAATGTGATCTTGCATATCCATGGCAGTTGCTATCAAATCTTTTTCGGATATGTTGTAAACTAGCATGTTTTTACAGTCTAAAAGCTCGACTTGTCCGATACTCACGTTGCCTTCGTTATCCACTTGAAAATGTTTTCCGATTGCTTCCCAGGAACCCACATCATCCCAATCGAAAGAGACCACACAGATGAAAACGTTTTTTGATTTTTCCATCACTCCAAAATCAATGGACTGATTCTCCAGAAGGGAATAGGTTTTTCTTAAAGCTTGATCCAAAGATGTTTTTTCACTTTCGCTTTGGATACATTCCATGCCTTCTGCCAAAATCGGCATCTGCGTTTGAATTTCCTTCCAGATCGTTTCCGCTTTCCATACAAAAATACCACTGTTCCAAAAATATTCCCCGCTTTTCAAATATTCTTGAGCAAGGAAGGTGTTCGGCTTTTCAACGAAACGGGTTACTTTTCGGATTAAAGGATTTCCAGATATTTCTTCTCCTACTTGTAAATAACCGTACCCAGTTGCTGGATAGGTAGGATGAATACCGAAAGTCATGAGTATTTCGGGATGCAATTCCAGAAAATCTGCAGAGGCTTGCAACGATTTTTGAAATTGATCTGTGTCGTGAATCACATGATCTGCAGGAAGCACAATCAGGGTCGCGTTGAGATCTTTTTTACGGATGAGCAAGGCAGCAAGAGCGATGCAAGGTGCAGTATTGCGCCCCACAGGCTCGGCAATAACATTTTCGGGAGGGATTTCAGAAACTTGCTCCAACACAGCATCTCGATGGAGAGCCTGTGTGATTATTAGAACACGGCTGGAAGGAATCCACCCGCGAAGACGATCCTGCGTGCATTGAATCAATGTTCTTTGAGAACTGATTGCAAGAAGTTGTTTTGGTTTCTTTTGACGAGACTTCGGCCAAAACCGTTCTCCCGACCCTCCCGCCATAATCACAGCCCAAAGCATAGTTTACCCCTTATCCGAAAAGAAGAGGAAACTGGGAAAACTTTTGTGAACAAAAGTTTTCCCAGGCCCTTTCAAAAAACTTTAACTGAGAATTTTTTCCCTGTACAATCACACTCTGTCTCAAGAATTTGTCTCACATTCAGTGTGTAGCTTTATTTCATGAATAATTTTATTTGCTAATCCGCGAGTGATGTTTTGAGGAATGACTGCATGGGCACGGTTCCAATCCAAGGGATTAGGATCGACAGTAATTTCTTTCGGGCTTTCGACATAATTTCTGCCAATTTCTTGAAGCACTCCAACATTAATTTCGCCGATTTTTTTCAGAAGACGTTGATGTTGAGGCTTTTGAACATGTTCACGAAACAATGCCCAATGTTCTTCAAGTGGAATAAGAGAAAGTCGGCTGACAGAAGTGTTTGTTCCCTTGAACAAACTTGGAGAGAGGCGGTCTCCATCGTATTGGTTTGAACAAATAGCACGAACAATGTTTTCTTGTGAAGAAATGGGCATTCTTACGAGAGGGGGAAAAGTTTTTTTGCTATTTCTTCAATGTTTGAATAAGGAACAAAATCTTCTTGCCCTGTATTTTCCACGTAAGATTCTACCCCTTTTGAGGTGAATTCTACTTGAATAGCCTGTCCAGAAGAGTCTTCCCAACATAATTCTAGAAATCCTGCATCGGTGAGAAATAAGCTCGATTCTTTCGGAAAGTTCATCGTTTTCAAGAAACGGTAAAATCCTTCCAAGGAACAGGGAGATAAAATGGCTTCCTGTCTTTCCTCGTAACTATCAATAGAATAATTTTGAAACTGGGTCAAACGTTGCAAGCCTTTGCCTCCCAATTTATCCAACACTATGTCTATTTTTTCTAGTTGGTCGGGCGAAAGATTTCTAAGTCCTGAAGATGGGCGCAAGCAAGCTATAGGGTTGCTATCATCTAGTAACAAGCTTGTGCTGTCCTCACACCACTTTTGTTTCACGTCTGCAATGTCCAATAAATTCACGATGCATACTCCGGGTTGAGAGTTTTTAGAAACTCCGGCTTTAACAAGCCGAAAAAAATTTCTTTCTCTAATTGACAACCTTCTTTGAATCGTAAAAGTCCATTTTTGAATAAATCAAAATCCAAGGCATTCACCCAGACTTTTACATCTAAACTACTTCCATGTTGTGTTCCATAATTTATTGTATTACACGCATTAAAACTAGCAAAAAAAGGAGACTTTTCAAAATGCGTTCCTATGGAAAGTGAATTGCTTGTGTAGGGTTTCTTATGAATGTTTAAATCCAAACACAGGTGAGGAAAAATATTCATTTCAAAAAAATTGATATACGTTACTCTCAAATATTGTCCTTCTTTGATAAATCCACTTTTTTCAAGTCGATCCAAAAGCCATATTATTTCTTCTTCTACAGCTTTCCATCCCGGATAGGTATTGTTCGCTATTTTGAGAGTCACTACACGTGGCCCCAATAGCACTATGAATTTTGTGCCCTTAAAACCAATCAAAGGTAATTGTATGAATTCGTAATTATTGTTTCGAATATCCTCCGGAATCTGCATCAAGCGAAGATTTTTTGGTTCTTGATAACGTTCTCGGATGTTTGAAAAAAGAAGGCCTGGAAGAGTAGCCCAATTTTCTGAAGCGAGAAAATGGATTTCAAGCATCGCGTCTACGATGGGGCAAGGAGAAATTTTGATAGGGACACTTTCTGGGATAGGAATTGGAAAAGTCATAATTAATGCATTATACAAAATTTACGAAAAAGATCAACAACACCTTGTTGGGAACAAAAAAATCCCAGTCAAAGTTTTTTGAAAGGGTCTGGGAAAACTTTTGTCCACAAAAGTTTTCCCAGCTCCCCCCTCCCCCTCTCTCTCTGTCCCTTTATTTCTTCTCAGCTGCTTTTTTCGCGGCGCGTTCGGCGATGACTTTTTCTTGAATTGTTTTAGGACAGGGGGCGTAGCGTTCAAACTCCATGCTAAAGCTTGCTTTGCCGGCTGTTGCGGAACGAAGGTCGGTTGAATATCCAAACATTTCTGACAAGGGAACCGAACAATAAACGAGAGCCAAGTTTCCTCTTGCATCTGTACCGCTGATGATCCCACGTCTGGAAGAGAGGTCGCCAATCACGGGACCCTGGTATTCGCTGGGGGTTTCTACTTCTACGCGCATGATAGGTTCTAGGATCAGCGGGTTGGCATTTCGGATAGCTTCACGCAAGGCATCACGAGAACAAATTCGGAACGCCATATCTGAAGAGTCTACTGCGTGGTGACGACCATCCGTGAGACGTACGCCAACACGGATTACTTGGAATCCAGCCAACGGGCCGCGTTCTACGGTGTCACGGAACCCTTTTTCACAGGAACTGATAAATTCACTGGGAATGTTTCCGCCTTTCACACTGTTTTGGAATTCAAAAAGTTCTTCTGCGTTTTCCGGAAGAGGATAGACTTCTCCGACAACGGCTGCATATTGACCGGCTCCGCCCGTTTGTTTTTTGTGGATATGATCCATCTCAACCTTGGCTTGAATGGTTTCACGGTAATTCACCTGGGGCTGTCCGACTTGAACATCTGCCTTATATTCACGACGGATACGCTCGGTGTATATTTCCAGATGCAGTTCTCCCATCCCGCTGATGATGGTCTGGGAAGATTCTATATCAGTATGAACACGGAAAGTCGGGTCTTCACGCATGAAACGGTGAAGCGCCTTAGACATTTTCGTATCAGCATCGGTATCTTTCCCGCGAATACTCATCGAAATCACAGGTTCGGCGATGTGCATGCTTTCGCAAGTGAGCATCTCTTGACCTTCTTCGCAGAAGGTATCTCCTGTAGCGCAATCCACACCGATCATAGCAATGATATCTCCGGCAGAGGCAGTGTCAATATTGTCTCTATCGTTAGCGTGCATACGCACGAGACGTCCTACACGAATGCTGCGTTTGGTTCTGACGTTGATGATAGATTGACCTTTTTTTAAAGTACCCTGGTAGATGCGGGTGTAGGTCAATTGTCCAAAAGGTTCTTCCACTAGCTTGAATGCCATACACACCAGTGGTTTTTCGGCATTAGGATCGAGAAGGATTATTTCTTTTTCGTCACCCGCTCTCATTGCACGCATTTTTTCACATTCCACAGGAGAAGGAAGAAATGTCCCCACTGCATCCATGAGTTTTTGAACAGCACGGTTTTTAAAGGCGGAGCCCATGAGTACCGGAACAAACTTCAGTTGGTGCACTCCTGCCTGGATAGCGCGACGGATCAAATCTTCACTGACCGGTTTATTTTCGAGAAGAAGCTCCATCAATTCATCGTCATACTGTGATACTGCATCCAGCATTTTTTCACGGTATTCCTCCGCTTGTTCCTGCATGTCGACAGGGATCGGGATTTCGTTCACACGTTCTCCGTTGTCGCCTTCGTTGACATAGCCTTTCATGGTGATGAGATCCACCACTCCAATATGCTGGTCTTCCAATCCAATGGGTAGTTGAATAGGCACGGCATTCAGGGCAAGTTTTTCACGGATCTGGGTCACGATACCCAAGGGATTCGCGCCCGTACGATCACACTTATTGATGAACGCAAGACGCGGTACACGATAGCGCTTCATTTGTCTATCCACCGTGATGGACTGAGACTGTACCCCCGCTACTCCGCAAAGCACCATGATGGCGCCGTCCAGAACACGTAGTGACCGCTCCACTTCCACCGTAAAATCCACATGGCCAGGAGTGTCAATGATGTTGATTTTCAAATCCTTCCAAAAGATACATGTTGCTGCAGAAGTGATGGTGATGCCTTTTTCGCGCTCGAGTTCCATGAAGTCCATGGTCGCTCCTGCACCACCTCCTTTTACTTCTTCGATCTTGTGAATCTTTTTGGAGTAAAATAAAAGACGCTCCGTGAGTGTGGTTTTACCACTATCAATGTGCGCCGAAATTCCTATATTCCGTGTTTTGGTCAAAAAATCATCCATCCTCGTGATCCTTCTTTAATTCGTCTCTTAAAAATAAGGCAGCAAAAAAATAACTACTCAGGTCGCTATAAAAATGGGAGGGCACTCTACATGCTGTTTATAATCCAGTCAAAGTTTTTTGATCCTTCGACAAGCTCAGGATGAGCGAGAACAACAAATTCCGCTCATGGTGAGCCTGTCGAACCATTGTCCACAAAAGTTTTCCCAGTTTCTTCCTCTTTTTTTTCTTTCTTTTCTCCTTCCACTATTTCACCAAGGACTGGAAGTGTTCCACCATTTGCTGCAGTGTTTCCTCCAGACCATACTGGTATTTCCATTCAGGATAATGACTTTGAAATTTTCGTACGTCACTCACCCACCAGATATGATCTCCGATGCGTGGAGTATCAGTGTAATGAACATCCATTTTAATTCCTGAAAATTTTTCAGTCAACGCAATCGCTTCCAGGATAGAGCAGTTAGAAAAACGACTTCCACCTGCGTTGTACACCTCCCCTGTGCGGGGCTTTTGGTAGAAGTGCCAGAACATATTTACCAAATCGAAGCTGTGAATGTTATCACGTACCTGTTTCGCTTTGTATCCGTAAACGTGATAAGGCGTTTTGTCAGTAGCACATTTCACTAGGTAAGACAAAAACCCGTGCAATTTTGTTCCCGAATGATTGGGACCCGTGAGACAGCCCCCGCGAAATATTCCTATTTTCATTCCAAAATAACGCCCATATTCCTGCGCCATTACGTCTGCAGCCACTTTGGAAGCACCAAAAACGGAATGTAAAGTTTCGTCAATAGACATAGTTTCGGGAATGCCGTATTCGGCGTAAGGATGCTTAGAATCTACTTCCCAGCGTGTTTCTTTTTCAACGAGAGGCAGATGGTTGGGCTTTTCCCCGTACACCTTATTGGAAGATGTAAAAATGAACACAGCCTTCGGCGCATGAATGCGCGTGACTTCAAGCAGGTTCAGAGTCCCGTTTGCGTTCACAGAAAAATCTGTGAGAGGATCCTTCGCAGCCCAATCGTGTGAGGGCTGCGCAGCAGTATGAATCACAAGAACAATGTCTTTTCCATACTCTTTAAAAATATTTTGCATGCTTTCAAAATCTCGGATGTCTTCAGCATAATGTGTGTACCCGGGAATTTCCTTTTCCAGCTTTTTTCGATTCCAATCCGTAGAAGCTTCGTCCCCGAAAAACACCTTTCGCATGTCGTTGTCAATTCCAACACAGTGAAACCCTTTCGCTGAAAAAAAACGCAGCGCCTCACTTCCAATAAGACCCGCAGACCCTGTAATGATAACGGTAGACATAAAAGATACCTCTATGGAGAGGAGATATGAGGAAACTTTTGTGAACAAAAGTTTCCCCAAACCCCTTCAAAAAACTTTAACTAGGAAACAATCTATGTTGGCAACTGGGAAATTTTTTCCATCAAAGTTTTTTGAAAGGGTATGGGAAAACTTTTGTTCACAAAAGTTTTCCCAGTTCCCTCCTTCTCCACTTTCCCTCCTACCCCTTTCCTGTTCCCAATATTACC
>Ga0213870_1001405_pt1 | contig 10830 bp, 13 predicted proteins | sample WICALVC2017_Meta_FD_160119 | JGI IMG/M metagenome (GOLD analysis project Ga0213870, IMG submission 160119) | Freshwater microbial communities from subterranean cave lake in Wind Cave National Park, South Dakota, United States - WICALVC2017 | ecosystem: Environmental > Aquatic > Deep subsurface >... | reverse complement strand
GGTATACACACGCATTGTGAGCTTTGGGAGAGATTTTAAAAACGTTGCAAAATACGTGTGTATCAATTTATGGGAGGGGTGTGGAGTGCCAGTTCGTAAGCTTCTCACGAAAGGGTTTCGGATCCTAGAAATGAGCGAGGATGGAGGCATCTTTATTCCAATTAATGCCACAGCAGAATTCATTGAATCGTTGAAGCCTGGCTAACGAGACCTCGAGTTAACCTCTATGTTTTTGCAGGGTTTTAAAAAAAATAAAAAACTTTTTTAAAAACCCTAGGCAGCTAAAATTTGAACTAATTTGAGAAGCTTCTCGTCGGTCTTTTTATGTTTTCCTAATATTTTAGAAAATGGAAGCGCTACAATTTGGTTTTTCTCAACTCCAATAGCGAGATCGGATTTCCCTTGCAGCAAACATTCTACAGCTTTTGCCCCCATGAGCGAAGCCATAAAGCGATCCATTGCTGAAGGCCTCCCACCTCTTTGGATATGTCCTAAAATCGCAACTCGTGCGTCAATCCCAGAGCGGTTTTTAAGTTCTTTAGCAATGCGATAGGTAATGCCGGGTTTATCTCCTTCAGCAACAATAACAATGCTGCTTAATTTTCCTTGAGCTGCACTCTTTTTTAAAGATACTGAAAGCTCTCCCACAATATTGATGTTTGCCTTTTCCGGAACCACAATGGTTTCAGCTCCACCACTGACTCCCACACGCAGTGCAATTTCAGCACTCGTTCGTCCCATGACCTCAACTAAAAAAGCCCTATCATGGGAGTTTGCTGTATCTCGTATTCGGTCGATTGCATCGAGTGCGGTATTTACCGCTGTATCAAATCCAATGGTGTATTCGGAACCATAGATGTCGTTGTCAATAGTTCCAGGAATTCCAATAACAGGATAACTATTTTCTATATCCATTAAGTGAGCGCCCATATAAGACCCATCTCCACCAATGACAACAAGTGCATCAATGCTTTTGCGATGCAAAATGTGAGTGGCTTCTTGCCTTGCTTTTTTTTCAAAAAAAGCTTTGCAACGGTCTGTTTTTAAAATTGTCCCACCTCTTTGGATAATATTTGCAACGGAGCGCAGGGACATTTTCTCGAGGTTACCTTCTAAAAGGCCACTATAGCCTTTGTACACTCCATACATATCAAGTTTTTCATAGATCCCATAGCGAACAACGGCTCGAACAGCTGCATTCATGCCTGGCGCATCTCCACCGCTACACAATACTGCTATAGATTGAATACGTTTGTTATTTTTCATAATATTGTGTCAGCTTTGTATTACTCTCTGTCGCGCGCTCCAGCAGCAAATCCTCCGGAACGTGACCCTTCCAGCAAAGAATGTCCTGTCATTTCAATTGGTTTTGGCAATCCCATGACTTCTAAAAAAGTAGGAGCTATGTCCGCTAAAATTCCATCTTGAAGCTGGTATTGAAAGCCGCTAGAGGAAATATAGTGGAAGGGTACAGGGTTTAATGTGTGCTGTGTGTGAGGGTTACCTTCCCCATCTTGCATTTCCTCAATATTGCCATGATCTGCAGTAATAAAAATTTCATAACCAGCTTTTTTTGCAGCACACACACATTTTTCAAGGCATTCATCAACAGTTTGGAGAGCCTTGGTTGCCGCTTCATAATTTCCTGTGTGTCCAACCATATCTGGGTTAGCAAAGTTCACTAAAACAAAATGTGAATGACTTGCTGCTAATTTTTGTACGAGTACATCCGTTACTTCTCTTGCACTCATTTGAGGTTTTAAGTCATAGGTTGGAACTTCTTTAGGAGATGGGATGAGTACTCGCTCTTCATTTTTATATGCTTGCTCTCTTCCTCCATTAAAAAAATAAGTAATGTGGGCATATTTTTCAGTTTCAGCAATTCGAAATTGATTTAAATTTTTAGTAGACAAAATGTCTGAAAAAATCAGATTTAATTTTTGAGGATAGAAAAGCGCTGGCAAAGAAAGATTTTTATTATATTGGGTCATGCAGATAAATTTTTGAAGTTTTAGAAATTTTTCTCTTTTAAAATGAGTAAAATTTTCTTCTGTAAAAGCTGAAGTCAACTCTCGTGCCCTGTCTGCACGAAAATTAAAAAATAAAACACTATCGCCTTCTTGTATAGAGTTTCTACTAACCGAAACATTCAAATGGCTTTGTGAGAAAAGATTTTGAGGATTAAAAGCAGTGGGTTCGATAAACTCATCAGTAATTTGCTTTGAGTACGATTCTTCTAAAAACTTCAGTGCTGCACCAACTCCATTTCCTTTTTGATAAGGATAAAATCCGCATTGCCCCGTCATTACTCTATATGCTTTTTCAATGCGGTCCCAGCGGCTATCTCTATCCATGGCATAATAACGCCCACAAATAGAGCCCACTACAGCTTGAGGATAATGTCGCAAAAATTCTCCTAATTCTTTTAAATAATGGATAGCACTGCCGGGTGGAGTGTCTCTGCCATCTGTAAAAACATGGATTGTGACAGGCTGCTTGTGTGCTAGGACCTGAATCAAAGCTTTTAAATGATCGAGGTGGCTGTGTACTCCGGCATCTGATAAAAGTCCCATCAAGTGAAATTGCCCATTTGTATTTTTTATTGCATCTACTAGGATAGCATTTTTTTGAAATTCTCCATCTTCAATTGCTTTTTGAATCCTTGTGAGTTCTTGATACACGATTCGTCCTGCTCCAATATTTGTATGCCCCACTTCACTGTTTCCCATAATTCCATTTGGCAGTCCTACGGCTTCTCCACAAGTAAGGAGTTTTGATTTCGGATACTTTTTGTCTAACAGTTTGTAAAAGGGCATTTTTGCATTTTGGATCGCATTGAAGGGATAATCTTTACCAATCCCAAAACCATCTAAAATAATTAAAAACACTTTTGGGATTTTATTAAGTGCCTGCATTTTTTGATTCACTAAGATTTAAGCTCATTGAAGTATAGAACTCTTGTGGTATAGGCAGTCGTGGAGCTGATCCCCAAAGCCCTTCTAAATTATAAAATTCCCGGATGTAATCATGAAAAATATGGACAACCACATCCCCAAAATCTAATAACACCCATCGACCAAATGCGTAACCTTCTATGGCAGGCGAGGAGAAACCTTCTTGTTTTGAGAGTTTTTGTATTTCTTCTGCAATCGCTTGCACTTGTCTTTCATTGGTTCCACTTGTGATTAAAAAATAATCTGTGAATGCACCTAAGCTTCCCACTTCATAAATCAAGCTATGGTTTGCTTTTTTGTCTATAGCACCTTTTGCACATAATAAAGCAAGACTTTTGGAGTTTTTTTGTTTCATGTTTTAATTTTCCGTACCATAGGGATCATAGGTTATCAAATACTGCTCAATTGCTTCAGGCACAAATCCGGTAATGGGTTGTTTTGTATGCAAGCATTCTTTTATTTTAGTTGAGCTGACATCGGGGAGGTTGAGGTCTAAAAAATAGACTTCCGGAGGATTTGTAGCCGGAGCATTGCCAGGACGGGAATGCGACAAGTTGGAATGTAAATCTAACGCAATACAATGCTGAAAATTTGTTTTATATCTTTTATAGAAAGGAAGCTCAGATGGACTTTCTATTAAGTATTTTAAAAGATCATTTGGCAGTTGCTTTTTCCACCCTCTTCGGTGAATGACTAGAAAAGAGCTCATTTCAAGAATTTTTGGAAACTGGTACCATTGTGGCAAACTATGGAAAGAGTCTTCACCTAGAATGAAAAATATTTCGTTTTTAGAATATTCCTGTTTAAAATACTCCAATGTAAAGATTGAGTAGCTTGGCTTAAGAGAATCCACTTCAAATCTTGAAATTTGAACATTCAGCTCGTTTTGAAAAGCAAGTTCTAACATTTTTAAACGGTGTGAGAGTGGTTCTATTTTGTTGGGTACAGCAAAAAAATTTGTGAAAAATTTAAACTCTAAGATTTTGTTCACTAGCGCGATATGTCCGTTGTGAATTGGATTAAAGCTTCCACCAAAAACAGCAATGGAGTTTTGTGGAATCATCATATTGTGTCGGATAGTTTTTTAGAAAAAAGGATTTTTACTATTCTGTGTATAAGCATATCTAGTCCTTCTGTTGTAGCGCTGGATATATAAAGAATATCTTGTAAATTTAGTTTTTGCAGCTCTTCTTTTAATTTTAAAAGAAATTCTTCTGTATATAGGTCGCATTTATGAAACACGATAATTTGTGGCTTTTGTGCAAGGTCCTCACTAAATGTGCAAAGTTCAGCATCGATTTTTTCTTTATCACAAAGAGCTTCTTTTGCCGTTGTTTGAGGGTTTTCTGCTCCAAATTCTTTTAATAGCTTTGCTCCATCAATTAAGTGCACTAGCAGCTTTGTGCGTTCTAGATGTTTTAAAAATTTTATACCCAAACCTCTCCCAAGGCTTGCTCCTTCAATCAGTCCAGGGATATCAGCAACGATAAAAGTTGTAGTAGCAACATCGCCTCCCACTCGTACCACACCTAAATTAGGCACGAGTGTTGTAAAAGGATAATCTGCTATTTTGGGTCTTGCTTTTGATATTTTAGAAATCAAAGTACTTTTTCCAGCATTGGGATAGCCCACCAATCCCACATCAGCTAAGAGTTTTAGTTCAAATTTTATTTTTTTTTCTTCACCCTCTTCACCGGGTTGTGCAAATTTTGGGGTTTGATGTGTTGAGGTTGCAAAAAAAGTGTTCCCTTTTCCGCCTCTTCCTCCTTTACAAAGTAGTTTTTTTTCAAAAGGATTGAGAAGGTCAGTTAAAACTTCTTCTGAATCCGCATCTTTTATTACGGTTCCAACCGGAACTTCTAATAGGATGTCTCCGCCATCTAGTCCTGTTTTATTTGAACCTTGCCCTGGATTGCCGTTCTCAGCTGCGTAAATACGCTTATAGCGATAGTCTAAAAGAGAGCCAAGATTAGGATTGGCTAGAATCCAAACATCCCCGCCTTTTCCTCCATTGCCGCCATCAGGGCCACCTTTTGGGACATATTTTTCACGATGAAAACTAACACACCCAGGTCCGCCATGGCCTGACTTAACTGTAATTATTGCTTCATCAATGAATTTTGACACAATTTTTGCGACGAAAAGACTTCTTTAGATGCTGGCTCTTAGGACGCTGCTACCAGAGGATTTGCTGGAGAATGCGCAGGTGACAAATTGGAACCCAAATCCGACACAATCCCATGAGGATATACAGAGACTTGTTTTCTTTTTTTGTCGTAGTGTTCAAAAGTGACTTTTCCATTTACAAGAGAATACAGTGTAAAATCGCGACCGAGTCCAACATTTTTACCTGGATGAAACCAAGTGCCGACTTGTCTTACTAAAATTTCACCTGCTTTTACAAACTGGCCACCAAAGCGCTTTACTCCTCGCATTTTAGGGTTTGAATCTCGTCCGTTTCGTGAACTTCCACCAGCTTTTTTATGAGCCATAACTTTTCTCCTTCGTTAAGCGCATCTTTAATATTTTGTCGCTTTTACGTCACGTAAAAGCTCCGATTAGTGCAATGACTAGCACTAAAATCTGCTACTTAACGTTATCTGTTGCTTAAGTATTAGTGCTAATACTTGCTTTTTGTAAGACTTCTTTTCTTTTTGTAGAATCAAACTCTAATTTTCCGCCTTGCCCATCCTCAACTTTTGTAACAAGAAGTCGCGTAATAGATTGCCTGTGACCTTGAGTTTTTCGATAGCCTTTTCTTCGTCTATATTTAATAATTCGAATTTTATCTCCTCTTGTTTGAGCGACTACTTCTGCTTCTGCTAAAGCTTGAGGAAGATATGGAGCTCCTACAAGAGTAGGATGTTCAGATTTTCCCCCAACAAGAAGGATTTTATCAAAGGTAACTTTTTCGCCTTGTTTTGCATTTAATTTTTCTACGGACAATACTTCTCCTGGAGTAATGCAGTATTGCTTTCCACCTGTTTCAATAATAGCGTACATAAAATTTTCTCCGATTAACACTTAAAAACGCATGCGTTTTATATGGAATTTCTTGTGTCAGTAATAAAGTAGTTACATACTATAGTTATGGATAAATCCCAAGTAAAAATTGAAAGATTTATGAAAAAAGCGATAAGTTTAGCGCTACAAAAAATGAAAGAAGGCCATGGAGGCCCTTTTGGAGCTTTAATTGTAAGAGACAGGAAGATTATAGCGGAAGGCTATAATGCTGTAACATCCTTAAACGACCCTACAGCTCACGCTGAAGTCCAAGCCATTAGAAGTGCCTGCAAGGCTATTGGGCATTTTGAGTTACAAGATTGTGAGATATATACGAGCTGTGAGCCCTGTCCAATGTGTTTGGGGGCTTTGTATTGGGCTAGAATTAAAAAAGTGTACTTTTCTTGTACAAGGGAAGATGCAGCAAAAGCAGGATTTGATGATGAGTTTATTTATAAAGAGATTGCACTTTGGAGTCGTTCACATCCATCATCAAGGCTTCGGGCGGTCGCTCAACCAGTGCACAAGCGCTCTATCCCCCTCACTCAAGTTTTAAATGAGCATGGTCTTACTGTTTTTGACGCATGGGATAGGAAAACCAATAAAATTTGTTATTGACGTGTGCTTTTTTTAAGAGAGAATATTCAATATTACATAATCATTTTAGGGAGGATATTTGAATGCAGGTTTGCATACATTATATTTTGTCGCTTTTACGTCACGTAAAAGCTCCGGTGTTATTGAGCAGTATGGTTTTATTTGCATTTTCAGACCTTTATGGGGCTGAGGCTACTTGGCTCAGAGTAGAGGGATTTGGAAGTGTATCTAGGCAATATACAGAAAAAGCTGGAACTACAGTTGCAGGTGGATTGCGTTACACACCTGTTTTTGAAGTTGCAGACCGACTTACAGCAAAAGCATTTCTTGGTCCACAGTGGATGCCAGGGACAAATAAAAGAAAGTATGTCCTTTTAGAGTCTGGTGCATTAGCGCAATTTCACAATGTGCCCTCTTTTATTTTTGAGTTTGGCGGTGGTGGTGGATACGCTTTTGTTGGTAAACGCACACTACGAGGGATGGTTTTAGCGGGTGCTGAATACAAACTAGATGAGAAACTTTTAGGGCTAATTGATCGAATTGTTTTAAGTGGCCAGTATGTATTTAATAGCGGTGACCTCTGGGTAGTGACTTACGGTCTTAGCGCTGTTTTTTAAGGAGGAATTGACAATGTTTAAACAAACCGTGTTTGTACTTTTTGGGTTACTCTTACTTTCCATGAGTATTGGGATGTTAAGCAGTTGTGGAAAAGGAGTAGATTATGGTGAGAAGTCTTTCAAATTAGATGGAGCAGGCAAATGAAAAAAATCATATTACTGGTTTTAGTTGGGATGTTTAGTGGTCTATTTGCTTATGCCGTTGTGGACCCATCAGCTGTTAAGATCAAGCTCTATGCTGCATATATTGCAGAGCAAGGGGACTGCAAAAATCCTATTAAAATCTTTGAAGATGCAGCTGGAAAAGAATTTAATATGATGGAAACACCTGAGCTAGGTTCTGGTCAAGTTGAGCCTAAAGCATATAAGTGCATGATTATGCACATGGGGGATCGAGTAAAGGTGACTCCTGCAAAAACTGAAGGTTCTTGTTCAGTAGGAATTGAAAGTACAATGGACATTTGTCAAAACGGTACCTTAGTGATGGATGCAGGAACTGGAAGTACCTATACATGCACTGGAAATGAAGACAAAGTCTTTGTTTATTTATCCACTACAGCTACCAGTGAAAATGGTGGCGCTGGAGCCTTTATCCGACCTGATAAAGAAGGTGATGGAAATGGCATGCGTTTACAAAATGCTATTGATACTTCAAAAGGCAAGGGATGTTTTGTCTTTGATTGCTTTGGTAAAGTAGATGGTAATACCATTCCTAATACTTGTAGTATGAATCCACCTACATTTGGATATCGTCCAGGCTGTTAGGCAGGCTGTCAGCAAGTTAGTTTTTCAGTTGTGCTAGAATTGAAAGGGCTAATTTCATAAATTAGCCCTTTTTGTTTTGTGGGCGAGGAAGTTCAAAAACATCTCGGATTGGGCAGTAAAAGCTTCCTCCAAGTCTTGCGATAGGATTAATTTTTTCTAAAAAGATATGACCCTTCTCATTCATGGCGCCTTCTGTAATGTGGTAGTAGACTAGTTTTCCAATGACAATATGCCCACTTCCTGTGCGCTCTCTGGCTGCAAATTCTCCGGTTCCAACTGGCACAATTTGTAAAAGCTCACACTCCATGTGGATTGGAGACTCTTTGATCCGAGGAGGTTTGACACGTATTGAAGGGATTGGTGTTAACTTCGCAATTTCGAATTCATTTATTTCTGGCGGATAGTTCCCAGAAGTTTCATTTACAGCTAGAGCTAGTTTTTCTGTCGCAATGTTTATAACAAACTGCTTTGTTTCCTGAATGTTTCTTAAAGTATCTTTCTTGCTTCCATCGGGATGGTTTACAGGACAAAAAAGTACAGAAGGGGGATTGCTGCAGACTCCATTAAAAAAACTAAAGGGTGCAAGGTTGACTTGCCCTTTTGCACTGATTGTACTAACCCATGCAATGGGCCTTGGCACAATGGTACCAATGAGAAGTTTATATGCATCTCCAATAGATAATTTTGTAACATCAATTTCTTTCATAAACTGTGTCTATTTTAAATATTATACATTGACTAAATTTAGTCAATATATAATATATAAATATGGAGCAACTGTTTAACGTACACAATAGTCACAGAGAGGGTGGACTAAGCGCATTCAGGATACTAGATCCGCACTTAAGAAAACTTGATCAACAGCCTCTCATCCATGAACCAAGTTTATTAAAAAATTTACCCATTCAAACCCAAGGTGTTTTTACAATTGGGGGAGCCAGGCAAGTTGGTAAATCCACATTTTTAAAACAGTGGATGCATCATTTATTAAAAATAGGAACACCTCCAGAACAGATCACATTTTTAACAGGGGAACTCATTGACGACCACCACGCATTAGTAAAATTAGTTCAAGATCAGTTACAATCAGCATCGTATAGTGTCGCTTTTGCATCACGCAAAAGCTCAGGACAAAATAATTTTCGTTATATTATTGTCGATGAAATCACATACATAAGGGACTGGGATAAGGCTGTAAAGTTTTTGGCTGATGCTGGTCAACTTGAGCATGTAGCATTGGTTTTATCAGGCTCTGATCTAGTTATCATTCATGAAGCAAGAATGCGCTTTCCTGGCAGACGGGGTATCGCTGACCAAGTAGATTTTCACCTGTATCCACTAAGTTTTTACGAAGCTGTTACACTTAAGAATCCAAAAATAAGAAATCCTAGTATAGATTTATTATACGACGAATTTCAAAACTATCTCACGCATGGTGGATTTCTAACAGCCATTAACGACATGGTTAGGTCTCAAAAAATTCTCAAATCTACTTTTTCAATTTATGCAGACTGGATTCGTGGTGACATTCTAAAACGCGGCAAGCAAGAGCACTATTTGAGAGATGTTTTAGGTGCTGTTATAAAACACGCGGGTAGTCAAGTGAGTTGGAATACCCTTTCACAAAACTTATCAATAGACCATCCGAAGACCGTAGCAGACTATATGGAGATTCTTTCATCTATGGATGCACTTTTTATACAAAGCGCACTTTTAGAACACAAACTTGTTGCAGCGCCAAAAAAACTAAAAAAGATAATGTTCCGTGATCCGTTTATTTTCCATTCGCTAAGGAGCTGGCTTGAAGAATCACAAGACCCTTTTTTAATGCAAGTTCAGCCCTGTGTTTTAAATCAACGTTGGCAAAGCTATCTTGCAGAATCAATTGCTATCACCCATTTTAGCCGATACTACCCAACCTATTATATTAAAGCTGAAGGTGAAGTAGACATAGCATACATCCACCAAAAAAAGTTTTGGCCCATTGAAGTAAAGTGGACTGCACAACTGCGTGCTGAAGAGTTAAAACAAATACGTAAGTATCAAAATGCAAAAATTTTGAGCTGGAACAAAACGAAAACTAACTTTTTTGGAATTCCTGTTGAACCATTGCCTTTGGCTCTATATAAACTAAACCAGGCTGCAATGAAATCGGAGACGAACGGAATAAGTTTCTGCTAGAAATAACAAATTTGAGTCTTATTTTGTTTTTAGAATTACAGGACTGTTGCCGAACAATTTTCGCGTCGAGGCTGTAAAAGCCGAACTCTTTAATGAAAAGCGTTCGGCAACAGTCCCATTACAAGCTAGTCTTAAGGCTTTCTATAATCTGCAAAAGCTCTTTTGGTTTTCTTCGTGTAAGAGGAGTTGGTTCTACATATCGATAAAGAACCTTGCCAGACTTTGATAAAATAAATACTGCGCGGCTAAGTCCTCCCAGTAAAAACAGTGAAGTTATCCCATAATTTTTAGCAGTTTCTTTATTGGTGTCCGAAAGAAGAGGAAAGCAAAACCCATATTGTGCTTTAAATTTTCCGTGTTCTGCTGGAGAGTTTGCGCTAATACCAAGTACTTGTAACTGATGCTTTTGAAATTCATTATAATTATCTTGGTAGCTACATAATTGCTTCGTGCAAACAGGAGTGAAATCTCCAGGATAAAACACTAACAGGACAGGGTTCTTACCCAAAAAATCAGACAGAGAAATCCACTCGCTGTTCTCGTTTTGTAACTTAAAATTTGGAGCTTGTGTTCCAACAAAAGCCATCGTAATCCTTCTTAACACTGTTTAACCGAGATATTGCATTTAAGTTGGTAGCGAGACAAGCAAGATGCAAGCTAGTGAAGCGAGCGCAGAAGTTTTTAAGCGAGGCATATCCAGGGCGATATGTTGA